>Ga0114975_10000331_pt1 | contig 35438 bp, 34 predicted proteins | sample S_130626_EF_Meta_FD_87031 | JGI IMG/M metagenome (GOLD analysis project Ga0114975, IMG submission 87031) | Freshwater microbial communities from Lake Simoncouche, Canada to study carbon cycling - S_130626_EF_MetaG | ecosystem: Environmental > Aquatic > Freshwater > Lake | place: Lake...
TGGTTTATCAAAATTACCAAATAAAACATCATCATCATCACTATGAGAACCAGAATTATCCATATGTTTCAATTCCAAATGTCTAAATATAGATTTCACATAAGTAAGAAAAGAGTCTTCGATATCACTGGAAAAAGGTTTTTTGGGGTTCTCGATTAATTGAGAAGTAATATCAATAATATCAATACTATATTTACGTAATTTGGCTTTAAACTCGCGAAATTCATCGTATTTCTTGGGGTCGTTTTTGGATAAATATTTACTATAATGGTTTTTATTCAATAAAAGTTCCAGAGTTAATTTATCGATCTCTGTATTATTATTTGGTAAAGGTTCTTTTGTGATGTCGTTGTCAGTATCAATCAAATCATTATTCTCCATCATACTATAATGTAATTTATAGAATAAAATTATATTATATACGCAACTATTTCGGTTGATTTTTCTTGGTTTTACGAGCCATCTTCTTAGTTTCCTTCGCTTCTTTCTTCTGGGCTTCTTTCATAGCCTTTTGTGTTTTACGTAATTCTTCTTTTTCCAATTTTTTCTGTTTTTTCATAAGTTCTCGTTCATCCTTTTTCTTTTGTTTTTCTAAAACCGCTTTTTGTTTCTTTTCGATTACTTCTTTTTCATTCGCTAGAAAATCGCCTTTTATTTTTTCTAAATCGGTATCTATTTTGGCGGAATATTTATCACCGAGGTCTTTCAATAATCCCTCTTTGATTTCATCTTCATATTCACCTTGTTCTCGAAGTGTCTTACGAAGTTTCAACTCGGCTTGTCGTATTTTCTTCTCTTCCCGTCGTTCGATAGTAATAACGCGTTTTAAAGTATTACGAATTTTCTTATAAGTTTTTTCCCGTTTTTTCTGAGTTTTTTTGATAGATTTTTTGATTTTTTCGATAGAATGAGTGGTTTCTTTATTTTTCAATTTCATTTTATTCTTCATCGTTTTGTTCTCATCTTTAATGACTAAACGCAAGACCTGTTTTTCCAAAGTATTCAAGTTTTGTTTAGATAATTCACGAATTTGTTTGATACGTTTTTTATGGTTCTCCATATCATTTTTCAAAACGTTCTGTAATTCTTCGATACGTTTATTGAGATGCTGTAATTTTTCATCTAATTTAACGACGGTAGGATGTTCTTTGAGTTCGGTTCTCAAATTGGATTGTGATTTAACCACCGTACCACATTCAGTTCTCAAAGTATTATAGAGAGAACTTTTGAATTCATCATAAGCAGGTGCGTATTTTTCGATATTTTCTTTGATTTCGGATAATTTGGTTGTTTTCAATAGATTACGATTTTTGATTTGTTCTCGAAGTTCTTTAATATTTTCTTTAATACGGATGACTTCGGACTTGGCTTCACTCACTAAGAGTCGAATATTCTCTCGAACGGTTTTTTCACAAGCTTTTTGTAATTTGGGGTTCTCGATAGTATCACATTTCTTTTCCAAATATTTGAATTGATTTGGGTCAAGATCTTCTAATTCACCCTCTAATTCTTTGAATTTTTCTTCGATTTTTTGTTTCAAATCCACGATATCACTATCAAAGTATTTACGAACGATATGTTTATCGAATTTTTCGAGATTTTTCTCATTTTTCACCATAGGAACTTGTATATTATGAATGATAGGTTGTGCGAATTGTCGAGCATCTTTTTCACGATTTAAATAGCTGATATGGCCATTGATGGCATCCAAATATTTATCACGACCTGAATCGGTGAATTTACCTTCGGAATCCAAGAATTTCTCACTGAAATCGGCGAAATCTGGTGGTAACTGTTGGTCGGGAAGCTTACATAGATTCACTATTTGAACAAGTTCCATTGGGTTTTGAGTGATGGGGGTGGCGGTCATCAATAATAATTTGACCGAGTCTTTCCCCGAGATTTGGTAGGAATTCATCAAAGCACGGTGTAATGCATTCATATCGGGTCGTTCAATTGAGGATAAATCAGCACCACCATATAATTTATGTGCTTCATCGATGACGATGAGAGTTTTACGAAGAGGGTCAAGTTCTCCATTTATTTTGACAAGGGAAGTATATAATGCGTTTTGTTTCGAGACAAGATTACTGAATTGTTTATAAGACATAGGACGAATACGCCAAGATTTTGAGAGTAATTTCATACGTTTTTTATTATCATCGGGGATAACCAGGTTCTCGTTACGAATACGTTCTCGAATATCTTCATTACTTACTTGTTCGAACATATTTTTCCATATATCACTTTTCAAAGTAGTACGAGTGACCCATAAGATAGTATAACCTTGTTTTTCGAAGGAAGATGTGGCGGTAGCAATCGCAGTGGCCGTTTTACCGGTACCGACGGAGTGCCATAGAAGTAGGCCTTTTAAAGGGTTTTCTGGTGTAAAAAAGTGTCGAATGAAATCTTGCGTAGGGGTATAAGTGATGATATTACCAGCACCACCAGTTTGTTTCTCTAGACATTTATTTTCCATTTTGACGTGATCCCATTCATATTGAGAGTAATGTTCTCGAATATATTTTCTCATTTCCGAAAAATTCATATCGGGTTGAGGTGGTTGTATAAGTAGATTGGAAATCGATGGATTCATAGGAGTATTTGGAGGAACCGTGATAGAAGACTGGGCCACGATGGGAGAAAGGTCTTTACGAATTTTGAATTTGATTTTTTTATTATCAGCATCACTGGCACCACCATAAATGAATTCACTATCGGGAGGAAGGAGTTCTTCATCATCATCGTTCGGAATACTGAATAGATGAATATTTTTATTGAGTTCATAATCGATGGCACCGAAAACGGAGGTTTTTTCTAAATCGTGGGCAAAGTTAAAGAGGCGAACATCGAGATTCATGGATTTCAAATAGAGTTCGATGGTGGTTTCTGTATCCATAAAGGAGCCTTGTAATACAGAAGGAATCTCGAGGTCATAGACAAAGACGTGTAGAGGCCAGCCTTGAGTAGGGTGAAAATCGAGGCCTTTTTGACCACATGTACGAGTGCCACGTCCGATGACTTGTTTTTCATCGGATTTTAAGATAGAAGGTTCGAAAATATGGATGTATTTGATATCAAATAGGTCGATTCCTTCTTTATAGCCACTATCCATAATGATGAAACGAACGAGCTCACCGTGAATATTTTCGGGGCGTTGATTGAATTTAGTTAAAATACTTTTTTTATTTGCGACGCTGATGGATTGGTTGTATACACCATTTGAACATAACAAATAAATGTTCTCGAAAGGATTTTGTAATAATTCTTTATCGGAAAGGAATTCGAGTTTCCCGTATTTTGTTTCACTATCGTTGTCATCATCGTTTGTTTCCTTTTTTTTATCCTCTTGTTTATCCTCCACATCTTTTTTATCGGAGGATTTGGAAATCATTTTTGCATTATATCCTAAAATTTTATCATTGGCGATAAGAGCGGAGGTTAATAATTTCACACCAGCAGAACTGGATTTTAAATCAGAAAAAATGAAATGTTTGAAAAGGGTACCGTGTTTGGCCAAATCTTTTTTATCTAATTCTTGTATATTTTTTAATAATTTTTCTAATTTGGGGGAATGTTCTGGTATGTCATTTAGTAATTTTTTTGGAGAGAACTCGATAGAATCAAATTTATATAAATTATAGGATTTACTGATATTGGATTTTTTTCTTACACAAACAGGGTCAAATTTAATAATGTTCTCTTCGTGTATTAATTTTTCTAAATTTTCAGATAATTTATTTTCATTTTCCATATTATATATAATATAAGTATATAATATAATGAGTAGTCCAATATTACCAAGTTATTCAAATTTACCAACATCAACCGCTGTTTTAGGAGGGCCATTTAATGGATATTCGCCACAACAAACTATAACAAACTATAAAGATAGCGATGTAGTAATGTCACGTCGCATAGTAAGAACATCGTGGAATACCCAACACGCAGCAGGAAGTGTAAATGGAAAGAATAGAATCATTACACCATTTCGTGCAGTAAATAATTTAGGAGATTTCTTATCTCGTAAAAATTATGTATGCGGTGGTTCTAACCAAGTAAGTGCAAACAAGCCAGGATGGAAAAGTAGAATTGGAAGTATAATATCACAATGCGATGGAACAGGTGTTCCAGCAGGAGCAGGAAATATGAGATATGTACCAGATTCATCGGATTATATTCGATTTCGTAAGCAAAGAGCCGTAAATGTAAACTATAATGATGTGAAGAATGGTGGAGACCAAAGTAATGGTTCATATGTAGCATTCAAAATGGCACAATAAATTGAAAAACCGAAAAACCCATAAATATATTATGTATAACAAATATATATAATATATGATGTTTAGAATGATGTTATCCTTACACGATATGAATAATGGAGCATTGAATGGAATAAAAGCAATGCCTCAAAAAGATAGTACGTCGGATGGTCATAGTACATTTGCAATGGGGAGGCAAAGATTCGTCAATGCATATAGTGCAGAAACCATTACCACCCAACAACAAACACAAAAGAAATGGATTGGAGGAAATAGAGATGCATCACAAGTCGCAGTAAATCGTAAAAATACACAAATCGGAACGGGTTCGGTGAATGCATCGGGTGATTTGATGAGTTTTACTACCTATAAAGATGTAAATACCGTGAATAATGCATTAACTAGAGTTCGTGCAGGAGGATATATGGTACCACCTAAAGTACGTGCAAACACAAATAATGCACCTACCCCATCATTTTCACCGTCTGGAACAAAATCGCATTATGGAATAAAGATACCAACATTATATCATTAGAATGTAATATGTGTAAACTTTTTCTACAGGTAAGATATATACAATGTATAGCTATTTAGTCGAATTTTTAGGAACAGCGTTCTTTATTTACGTTATTTTAGCAACTGGAAATCCGTTGGCTATAGGTGCCGCATTAGCATTTACATTATTATTGACTAGTAGAATCTCAGGAGGTCACATTAATCCAGCCGTATCCGTTGTGATGGCTTCAGCGGGAAAATTAGATACAAAAGATTTGGTACCATATTGTATTGCACAAATAATGGGAGGTTTGACTGCATTAGAAATATATAAACGTTTCAAGTTATAGATTCATTTGTAAAAATTTATTATCATAATGATATAATAAATTTTTACTGTCGAAAAGCTTGTCGCAAAGCTTTTATCGTGTCTTTTGAATCATACGATAGACAATGAATAGTCCGACCACAGCTAAAGAGCCAAAATAGAATTGACCCATTCTATTATTTTTCAAGTATGGTTCAGAATTAGTTACTGGAGAATGCATTTCATTAATTAAATCTACTATTTTTTGCTTATCTTTTGGTTCACTAACACCAGTTTGAGTATAAACAAGCGTAGCATCTTTCGGTTTATCGGGTATATATCGAGAACCAGTAGAAGATTTATTATATATGATGTCACTACCATTTTCGGTAGTAGTGATAATATGATTGCCTAAATTATGATTATTCATTATTATATTATCATCATATAAAATTTCGCCCATAATCAAATCATTTATTTGTTCTATATCGTGGTCGTGCATATTATATATTTATATGATGTCTATTTATTATAGTTACATATGAATTTATTTTCACAAATAAAAAAATGAATATAAAGGGTTTGTCATTTATATAGATAGTAAAAGATGTGTGGAATTTTCGCGTTATTAAACAATGATAATCATTTTGCGGAAGATTTTATCAAAGAACAATTCGAAAAAGGTAAAGGCCGTGGCCCCGAACATTCGGTATTACAAAAAGTTATGATAAAATCGATTTTCGGTTTTCATCGATTAGCCATCAATGGGTTGAATACGGAATCAAATCAGCCATTATTTGAAGGTGATATCGCATTGATTTGTAATGGTGAAATTTATAATTATAAAGAATTATATAGAATGATGGATATAAAACCCAATACAGATTCGGATTGTGAAGTCATTTTACATTTATATAAAAAATACGGAATAGAAGAAACACTCCAATTATTGGATGGTGTATTTTCCTTTATCTTGATTGATTATAGAATGGAAAACGCAAACTCTCGTGTATACGTAGCGAGAGACCCATATGGTATTAGACCATTATACATATTGAAACCATCGAAAAGTCTCGATAATAACGACGAACGATATATGAATGTCATTGGGTTTGCTTCGGAGATGAAGGTATTATCGGAATATTATCAGATGATAGATGAAAGTAAGAAACAACAAAAATTATTATCCGAGTCTTATACATCAAATTATGAAAAAACCCAAATATATAAAATAAAAGATGAGTATGCATTACAACAGTTTGAACCAGGAACATATTCAATGTATGAAATCACCAGTAAGGTAAACTCAGAATGGAATACTAAAATCGAAAACCGTAGATATCATTCAAGTGGATTTTCATCCTGTATGGATATATATGAATACAATCTAGATATAAAAGATGTTATACAAAATATCCAGTATTTTTTAATAAATGCGGTACATAAACGATGTGATGCTACGGAAAGACCCATTGCGTGTTTATTATCGGGTGGTTTGGATAGTAGTTTAATTACGGCATTAGTGAATGAATATCATAAAAGTAAGGGGTTGTCGAATATAGAAACATATAGTATTGGATTAAAAGACTCGGAAGATTTACGGTATGCTCGGGTGGTGGCGGAATATTTGGGAACGAAACATACCGAAATACTATTGACGGAAGAAGATTTTATAAAGGCGATACCAGAAGTGATTGAATCCATCGAATCCTATGATACCACTACAGTACGTGCGAGTATCGGAAATTGGTTATTAGGAAAATTCATATCGGAACACTCAGAAGCCAAGGTGATATTTAATGGTGATGGGTCGGATGAATTATTGGGAGGATATTTATATATGCATAAGGCACCAGATATGATAGAATTCGATAGGGAATGTCGTAGATTATTGAAAGATATACACGCATATGATGTATTACGTTCGGATAAATCGATATCGAGTCACGGGTTAGAACCACGAACCCCTTTTTTAGATAGAAATTGGGTGCAATCCTATTTATCAATTCCGATGAATTTACGGTTTCATAAGTTATTGAAAAATTATGAAAAGTATTTATTACGAAATGCGTTTTGTAGTGATTATTTTATGAATACTGATTTAAAACCATTATTACCAGATTGTGTATTATGGAGAACGAAGGAGGCGTTTAGTGATGGTGTATCGAAGACTAGTCGTTCATTATATCAGATAATACAAGAACATACGGATGCATTAATAATCAGCGAATATCCTGAATATGAAAAGGTGGAAAACAAGGAGGATTTTATACTGGGTTTGGTGGAAAAAGACCCCGCATTCAAGAATATCAAAGGGCATTTGGTACCAAAGACGAGTGAGCAGTATTATTACCGAAAGATATTTGAAGAAAGATATGGTGGATTGGGGCAAGTAGTACCTTATTTTTGGATGCCGAAATATGTGGAGGCGAAAGATGCGAGTGCTCGAACATTACAGGTATATGATGAAATCAATGCCGAGGGAGAATTAACGAGTGATAACGGATGGATAAGTGATAACGGATGGATAAGTGATAACGGATGGATAAGTGATAACGGCTGGATAAGTGATAATTAACCGATAAAATTGAAAACTTTTTATTATGTAGATGCATAATAAAAACTAAATAAAACGCTAATAAAATGGATGAATTCAATCATGATAAACATTATTTATCGAATAGGCTGAATAATTATGTATATTTATTATTATTTCCGAAGACATTATGTGAAAGCTTGGGAAGTTTTCCATATACTTGTATATTATATAAATTATCTAAGTATATGTATTGGTATAATATGTTTCTATTATTATTACGAAAAAATTATAAAGAATTACATCAATTGAAGAGGTTTGGATATATATTTGATACGTATTTTTGTTGGAATCGTAGAATCAATATAATGATATATAATCTTATAAAATATAAAAAAAAAATAATTAATTTGTTTGATAACCCGAGCGATAGAGATAAATTATATTTTCGGCAATGTAGTATAGATGTAAGTAAATTATATACATATATGAATGTACATAAAATGACTTGTGATTACTTGATTTATTATCCAGAAGTAGATGAAGTAAAACAAATAGAATATAATGAAATCATTGAATTATTACCGATATGTAGTTTTGTGGAATATAATATGGTAGAAACAGAACGGCCACATAAATTAGACCGCTCGGATATGGTCTTGAAAAAGGTAAGAAATGCATATGTATAAATGTTATCTATCTAAAAGTCGTCACCAAATTCAAAGATATCTTTATCGACCGATTTATTGGCCAATGCATATTCAGAAACCTTGGATTCGAAGAAATTGGTTTTGGTTTCCATACTGATGAGCTCCATAAAATCAAACGGATTGGTAGCATTATAAATTTTATCATATCCGAGTTGGAGACAAAGACGGTCAGCAACGAATTCAATATATTGAGACATCAAACTTGCATTCATACCAATCATACGGCAAGGAATGGCTTCATTGATAAATTCCTTTTCAATTTCGACCGCATCTTTCACGATTTCGTGAATACGTTTTTTATTTAATTTTTTCTCTAATTTACTATAAAGTAGAACTGCGAATTCGGTATGAAGGGCTTCGTCACGAGAAATTAATTCGTTGGAAAATGTGAGACCATACATCAAACCGCGTTTTTTAATATGATATATATTTGCGAAACTGGATGAAAAAAAGATACCTTCAATACAAGCAAAGGCAACTAGACGAGTAGCGAAAGAACTACGTTTATCGGCAATCCATTTTTTTGCCCAATCGGCTTTTTTTTGAATACAAGGAAAATTTTCAATGGCTCGAAATAGTTTTTCTTTTTCTTCCGAGTCACGAATATAGGTATCAATGAGAAGCGAGTACATTTCACTATGTATATTTTCTATAGCAATTTGAAATCCATAAAATGCTCGGGCTTCGGCAATTTGTACATCATTCATAAAACGAGCAGCTAAATTTTCAAGAACTAATCCATCAGAAGATGCAAAAAACGCAATTATCATTTTAATAAAATATTGTTCATCTTTTGTTAGCTTTTCCCAGTCGTTTAAATCTTTTGATAAATCAACTTCCTCTGCTCGCCAAAAACAATCAATCTGTTTTTTATACATTTTCCATATATCATCGTGTTTTATTGGAAACATTACGTAACGACTATCGTCAGGTTTCAGAATAGGTTCAACGAAAGGTTGCTCGGCCATTTTTGTCTAAATAATATACTGTTTAGATTTTAAACCTTTTAAAAAAAACAATTTTTTTAGAAATTCCAAACGAAAAGTCATATATTTACAAAAAAAATAATTCAATTCTACGCAACGATATTCACATAAGTTACCCAAGCTAAAAGGGGTAAAATATATGGAATCAACACACGGTTTTCATAGTAGAGAAGAAGAGAACATAAAAAAGCGAGAACCCAGGCCATTTTATTGAATATATCAATATTTTCCAAACGAGTCAAAAAGGGGTATAAGAGTGAATACCCAATGAATACATAGATGGAGACAGAAGCATAAGAATAATCATTATCCAAACGGTGATGAATATAACCGAGTAATCCAAATAAAAAAATCCAAATAGAGCCCACGATATAAGCAGGAGGAATCATTTTATTTTTGGGTTGTGAAGGAACTAGTCCAAGTGTATAAATCAGTATATTCACGATGATAGCTAAAGATATCGGAAAGAATATTTCTTGATATTTCGAGAACATTATATAGAGAACTTTGATTTTTTTTTTGGTGTATAATGAAAGAAAGATAAAAGTCGGCGTTCTTGCCATAATGGGTCAATCGATATACGATTGTGGGAATAATATTCTTTTTCTAGGTTATCGACGATTTTTTCATATTCGGGTTCTTCGCGATATTTGGAACAATCGGAAAACAAATTGGTAATAAAGAAGAAGATATTTGAAAACATATGTATATATAATCTATATGGATTTTTGTAAATATAAAAACGTATTTGGAGAACCTGGAAAAGGGGCACATTCCTATAGAATATTTAATATAGCCATAATAGATGTTATCTTTACAATACTATTGGTATATTTGATATGCTGGATTACAAAATGGACATTTTGGGCAACTTTAGTGGTAACATTTATTATCGGAATTTTTGCACATAGATTGTTTTGTGTACGTACGACAGTAGATAAAATTTTATTTCCGAATGCATAAAATTTCAAACTATCAAAAAATATTTATATGTAAAATAACAATATAAATATTTGACTGCATATGACTGCATAATACCAAAATCGACAAATAAAATAATTCCAAATAAAATAATCTTTAGAAAAAAATAATAATGGTATATATAAATGAAAAAATCAGGAAATATTATTGATAATTCAGATGAAGATATGGGTGAAGCAAAGCGACGTGGGCGTAAATCAAAGAAACAGAACGATAAAGAGCTAATGTATGAATATGGATTAGAAATCGAAAGGGAACGAGAGAAGACGATAGTGAATCAGAAGAAAATATACGAGAACATACATTATTTATCACAAAAAGAAAAAACAGGATTCGAGAATAAATTTACCAAACCAAAAAACAGGCATCAGGAGGAATACGTATCCTTGTTAAAAAATGCCGAAAAAAAAATAGTGGTAGCGACTGGGCCAGCAGGAACAGGAAAAACTCTATTTGCGTGTGAGCAAGGAGTGAAGAATTATTTATTAGGAAATTGTGAAAAGTTGATATTCACGAGACCATCGGTATCGGTGGATGAAGAATTAGGATTTTTACCAGGAACATTGGAAGAAAAGATGGCACCGTGGGTAAGACCAATATATGATGTTTTATATAATTTTATATTACCGAAGGAAGTGGAGAACTTGATGGAAGAAAAAATAATAGAAATAGCACCGTTGGGATATATGAGAGGGAGAACATTTAAAAACAGTTGGATAATAGCGGATGAAATGCAGAATTCGACATCGTCGCAAATGAAGATGTTATTGACACGATTAGGAGAGAATAGTCGATTGGTAATTACAGGAGATTTAGACCAGCATGATAGAATGAATGAGATAAATGGGCTAGAAGATTTTTTGAATAAATTTAGAGGAAAACGTTCATCGAGCATAACGAGTTATGAATTTCAAAGAAGTGATATACAACGAGAAGAAGTGGTAAGGGAGGTATTAGATATATATAGCGGAGACATACCAGCGAGTTATAGGGAACCCCAAGAAGACATAATAGATGGTTTAGAATCAGATGTAAGTTTAGATTGGAGAGCGATAACACAAGACCATTGTGTTGAAGACAAAGATAACATAATTTAGGAAAAATATTATCACAACATAGAATATATATAATGAGTAAAGTAATACAAAATATTACAAAAAACATTAGTAGTTTACCAAAAATGATGAATACGGGTAAGATAAATACTAATTTTAAAGATCTATTACACAATAGAGTATTATTATATGGTTTTGTAATAATATCACTGTTTGATTTATTTTATTTTGCTCAGATTAAAGACAATATGTCAATAGCAGTATTTATACTAATTGGTTTTATTACAACCTTTTTTAGTAAGAATATGATAGTGGTATTATGTATTGCATTAGTAGTAACCCATTTATTAAAGTTTGGAGTAAAATCAGTGAGTGAAGGATTTGAAGATGAAAATAAAGAAGAAGAAGCGGATGAAGAAGAAGTAGTAAAGGAAGGTCTAGAAGAGGAAGAGGAACAGGAAGACGAAACACAGGAAGGATTAGCAAATGAAAAGAAGGATAAGATACCAGAAGGTGAAAAAAAGAAAGATTTTGCAGAATTCCAACAAATACAAGATAAGATATTAGGTGGAATGAAAGAATTAGACCCATTGATAACAAAGGCGGAAGGATTTATTGAAAAATATAGTCATTTAATGAAGGAATAAAATAGTATAATATTTTAGTATAGTAATATTATAGTATGGATAATAATATTAATTCAGGTTTGTATATAATTCTATTTATTTTAACTATAATTGTAGGAATAGGATTATATTACAAACATTTGGATATAAAAAAAGAAGAAGAAGAAAAGAAAAAAATGAAAGAAGGCTTGAGTTTAGGTAAATCAATTAGCAGAATGTTTAAGGTAATACTTACATTTCCTAAAAGAATAGCTAATATAGGAAAAGGCTTGGGAAATATATTTAAAGGAATAGGTTTATCGTATTGGGGTATATTAAAAGGAACATCATTAGGGTTTAAAGATATAGTATTATTAGTATATTATGCATCATATTTCATATTTACGTATACAATTTGTACAGTACAGTATATAAAGAATATACCAAAGTGTATATTTTATTATATAGTTGATATTTTTTTCCAATTAATATATTTGCCAGTAAGATTGGTATTGTTTTGCGTATGGCTTATATTCAGAGATGTATATAAAATAGAAAGTAGGATATGGAAACTTATATATAAACTAGATATAATGATATATGATTTAACTGGGTTTAGAATAACTAGATGGCCAAAAAATATAAGAGATCAATGTTATAACTGTAAAAGATTGAAAATATCAGTTCTAATGAAGAAAGGTAAAGATATATATAAAGATTTCTTTGTAAAAATACCAAAAATGATGTTGAAGGGAGTGAATACAGTAGATAAAGGTGGAAAACAGTTATTAGGTGGATTTTTTTAGAAGCATATAATATAATGGGTAAAAAGTGTGTTCCTGGTGTATTTTGTATCGAAAATATGACATTATTTGTATTACTAATGATTGTGGTAATATTATGTTATATATATTATGTTCAATATGTCAAGATAACAAATAAAGAAAGTAGAAATAAAGAAAATACAAAAATAGTAATAGTGAATCCACAACAAATATCTCCTTTAGTAGGCATTTCAACTAGAAATGATGTGTTAAATGATCCATATGCACCACCAATGAAAACAGATGGATATTATTTTCCACCCGAATCGGGTGATATTCGTGGTATACCAGTAAATATACGTTCAAGAGGTTTAGATATGAATTATCAACAAGTCGGCATATTAACAAGAACAAATAGTAGTGCTGAATTAATATTACCATTAATGGGACGTAGAATAATGAATGGTCGAGATAAATGGCAATACTATACAATGTCAAATACAGGTAATTTGAATACGAAATTGCCAGTAAGTGTAAAAGGTAAAAGTTGTACTGGAGAGTACGGTTGTGATAACATTAGTAATGGAGATATTGTATATGTAGAGGGATATAAGGATACATTTAATGCAACTATATATGAAAATAATTTATTTAATTATATACCATTTTAACTGTATTATCAAAAATAAACTATATACTTAGATTATATAGTATATAATTTATAAAATGGGAATATTTTTATTTCAATATAATAAAAAACATTTAGACAGTAAGACTACTTTAAAATTAAATTATGATCAAACTACAATTAAAGACACTGATGTGAAATTAAATTTAAATTCATTATCAGTAAATTATAATATTGTAACACAACCAACTATAGTTTATCCGAACGTAAGTACTACATATAACGCAACACAAATACGTATATATGGTGTTTTGCATAAAAATATTAAAGATTTAACCTGCGATTCTAAAGGTAAATCGTTGATAAGCAAAAACCAAATCGTTGGTGAATTAGTAGTTGAACATACAAGCAAAACGGGTGGATATGGAAAAGTATATACGTGTTTTTTACTAAAAAAAGGTACTAGTTCAACGACCAGTAATGATATCGATAATGTTATTAATAATTATTATGTATCTGACCCAGACAAACATAAAGACTCTGTTACGTTAAATTTGAATCAATATATAACAGGAACAACGGCTTATGTGTATTCTTCTGGTAATGATAAAGTAATATTAGTTACTACTCCAATAATTATAAATACTTCGGATAAATATGTATCTAGTTATGTGGATAAATCTACTCTTTTGAATGTGGAACCAACGGATAAAAAGAAAACTTATACTGAAATTAAATATACAAAAAGTACAGTTGTCCCAGAGACAAAAGTTACGACTACCCCCGATATAGATAAGTCAGGAATTTATATAGATTGCAAACCGACAGGTGAATCAGATAAGACAATCGCAACTTATAATGTACCAATTAATAGTGAATATACAAGAGATGCTCAAAAGTTAGATTTTATGAAAATGACAATACACTTGTGTTTTGTTTTCATTATGGTGATTGTAATTTATTTTGTAGTTCCGCTTTTTTATAAAGCAGCGGTTATTGATAGTGTGAATAAATTTGTCAATGATTCAGCTATAAATTATCCGAAAATAAAAGAAGTAATACCAGATATATACAATGGTACAGATATAAATAGATTTGTAAGAATAAGAACAGCAGATATATTGATAATAATATATAGCATAATAGTATTTGGAATCTTATTGCACGAAGGGTTTAAAGGTAATAATTTCGATCTTATAATGTGGGCATTATATTTTGCTATAATGTTTGGTTTAGGGTTTTCTACTATACAATTTAACAAAATAAATCGTGATTTTATGAAAACTAAAATTAAGACGAATACTGGCTTTAGATATGAAGGAAAACTTTATCCAGACGAATCTCAATATCAAGAACCACCTAATTATTTACAATTTAAAGATATTGGACAATTCATACCAAAAGCATTTGAATTCATATTTAAAGAACACGCTCAATATAACTTAGTTATTATGGCCTTTTTAGCTTGTTTAACACTATTTATTTTAGTTGTATGTAAATTAGCAAAAACAATTAATAAATGGTCATATGTATATTCTGCACTTGGTTACGTAATATTTTTTGTTATTATTCCAGGAGTTCCTACATTTTTATTATCACTACTAGATTCAAATGGTAAATTGCATAATTTTACATAATTTGTTTAACTCATATGGCATTACATCTTGCATCATTTCTACCAGTGAATAATTACACCTTTACAACTTATGGTATAAACAGTAAATGGTAACGGTTTCTATGTGCAAAGTACTTGCGTAAAATATATTTTAACATTCAAAATAAAATATATTTAGATTTTTGAAGCACCTTTAATGCTTTCAGCAAATGGTTTATATGCACTATTTGTAAAAACAATAGCGTCACTTACACCAACTGGGCTCATTTTATTTACGATTTCTTCTTCTAATGTTGGCTCACTTTGCATAATAGATTTAAGGTTTACTTCTTTTTGTGCTAAATCAATATCGTTTAAAGTAGGTGTGTTATCTACTTGTTTGAAAGAACTGGAAGATACGATAATATGTTTGGATGAACTACGTCTAATGATTTCATATGCGACAAATAGATATAAAATAGCTAAAATAGGATTTGTGTATAAGAACAATGAAATGGTGATGGCAAAGATAGTTACTAAACCAATAGGTGAGTCAATTACACCATTTAAAAAAGATGGGGTTTGAATAGGGAATACTAAATATACTATAAAGGCAACTAATAATATAATTTCTTGAGGCGAAAATGTTTTAAATGGGTTTGTAAATTTCATTATATAAGATATAAATATATTATTCTTGTTGTCCTAGAATACAAAATTGATTCAAATAAAGTGCTAAATTTATTTTGCAAAAAAGAATGAAACGACAAAATATTTTGAAAAAAACGGTGAAGCCCTTTTCAGAAAAACTCGTTGTAAATAGTTATTATACTGATGAGTATAAATTATTGGTATGTTCTCAATCATATTTGGGAAAAAAGGGATATACTATACCGAAATCAATATTACATAAAGACGATTTGGAATTCTTATATAAAGATTTGTTTATGAAACCACAAATATTTGGTGCTACTAAATTCGGGGGTGGTGGAAAAGCAGATGAAAATATAGCCTTTCCAGTCTACCGTGAAAATACAAATAAAATATATATACCTCGATTTTATGGAATTGCTCGTTATGGTATGCCGAGTAACTCCGAAATACAATGTGGTGAAACCATAAATGTAGTGTTTCCGAAACAATTGAGGGATTATCAAGATAAAATCGTGGATGTGTATATGAATTATGTGAATACGCCCATTTGTATAGGTTCTCAAACGAATGGTGGTGGTGGTGGTATTTTGGAAGTCCCCTGCGGGAGGGGTAAATGTTTGGGTAAAGATACTAAGATTTTGATGTTTGATGGTTCTATAAAATTAGTACAAGATATAATGGTAGGTGATTTATTGATGGGTGACGATTCTACCCCAAGAAAAGTATTGTCTCTTGCAAGGGGTAAAGAAACAATGTATAAAGTTTCTTCAGTCGAAAGCGGTGGATATATTGTTAATGAAAGTCATATATTGTCATTAAAAACAAGTTCATATTTGGATCCAAAAGGAAAAGGAAAAATAATAGACATTTCAGTATTAGATTATTTAAATTTACCAAAAAGTAGCATTGAAACTTTATATGGATATCGTGTTCCAATTCATTTTAAAGAAAAAGAATTGGAAATAGAACCTTATGTATTAGGTTATTGGTTAGGTAACAGTTATTCAGATAATATACCAATGGAATATTTACTAAAAAATAACATATTTAATAATAAACATATTCCGCACGATTATAAATGTAATACCAGAAAAAATCAATTGGAGTTATTAGCAGGTCTATTTGACTCATATGGTTATTATCATAATAATTATTATGAAATAGTAGAAGATAATGAAAAATTATTAGATGATATTATATTTATATCGAGGTCATTAGGATTTTCTGTATTTAAGTTGAACAAATATGAAATACATATACATATAGATGGTTCAGGATTAGAAGAAATACCAGTAAAATGTATTAGAAAGCAAGTACATAAAAGAAAATTAACACGCGATGCATTAAATTATAGAATAAAACTAGAAAAATTGGGCGTTGATGATTATTATGGTTTTGAAATTGATGGTAATCATCGTTTTGTATTAGATGATTTTACGGTCACGCATAATACGGTTATGGCATTAAAAATAATATCACAAATACAAAAAAAGACACTCATCATCGTGCATAAAGAATTTTTGATGAATCAATGGATAGAACGAATACAAGAATTCTTACCAGGTGCTACAGTCGGTAAAATACAGGCACAAACATTTGATGTAAAAGGTAACGATATAGTGATTGGAATGATTCAGACATTATATGATAAAGAATATCCACCCGATACATTTTCGTGTTTTGGATTAACGATTATCGATGAAGTACATCGTATAGGTAGCGAACAATTTTCCAAAACATTGTTCAAGACGATTACACCATATATGTTAGGGATTTCTGCAACAGTAGATAGAAAAGATAAATTAACCAGTGTATTACATATGTTCATAGGTGATAAAATATATTCCGAAAACCGAGATGCTGATGACCCCGTATGTGTACGTGCCATCAATTACATATGTAGTGACCCGCAATTTAATGAAGTGGATATGGATTATCGAGGAAACCCGAAATATAGTAGTATGATAGTAAAGTTATGCGAATTCGGCCCACGTAGTGATTTTATCGTGCGAGTTCTCAAAGATTTGATAGAAGAAGAATCCGAGAAGCAAATCATGGTGTTATGTCATAATCGTTCATTATTATCCTATTTATATGATGCGATTCAATATCGAAAATTTGCAACCGTTGGCTTTTATGTAGGTGGTATGAAACAAATCAATTTACAAGAAACGGAAACAAAAAATATTGTGTTGGCTACGTATGCGATGGCGGCCGAAGCATTGGATATAAAAACCTTATCGACATTAGTGATGGTAACACCGAAAACGGATATCACTCAATCTGTAGGGCGTATATTACGAGTGAAACATGAAAAACCCATCATAGTGGATATAGTGGATGCCCATGAACCATATCAAAAACAATGGGCACAGCGTAGAAGATATTATAAAAAATGTAATTATCGTATTCGTCAAATTGATAGTAATAAATATACCAATATGATGATTGATTGGGAAGAAGATAAAACGTGGAAACGGGTTTATGAACCGTCTGATAAAACGAAATGTCTAAATCCATCGGATGAGGATGAAGATGAAAAAAATCCAACTACAGTATTTGGTGGTGTATGTAAAATCGATATTAGTAAATTAGAAGGATTAGATGACTAGTTTTAATGGGAGGATTAAAAAAGTCCAAACCATTTTTTACAAGTTTTGGCTTTTTTGGAATGTTTTTTTGTTGTTTTTGGCTTTTTTACTGATTTGGATTTTTTGGATTTTTTACCACCGACTAATTTGGAACCATAATTGGCGGAATTACCAGAAGTTCCTGTAGTTATAGGATTTGGCAATACACTACCACTTGCATTTACTTCACTACCTGTTAAATTTGTCATTATTATATATTAATGACAGATTTTTATTTTGCATAAACTGGCGTTTTATATTGGCAATGATTTCTATTTGGGTTGTGTTTTTGATATGGTTGATTTTGATTTGGATTTCTACGCATATGCTGATGTCCTTGAACATTATTATGATGATGACGCATATTTGGTTGATGATTTGGCGTAGAATTTTGGTCACGGATGAGTTTTCCGATATGAATATAATGACTGGTATTTTCAACGATTCTCATCGGAACCCATTTTTTAAATTTCATATGAAATGTACATTCCATAAGTAACACCTTTTGTATATCCACGAATTTATCTTCTGTCATATCTTCAAATTCGGCTTCATCATCACTTTCTTCGATATAATCCAAATTAATATTTTCTTTAATTTTACGAAATAAACTATTCATAAAAACGCTCGTTTTATAATTCGGTATTCCAGCGACACCATAATACGTGGGTTTTCCATTCATACCATAAGCAAATAAATGATATACATCAAATTGAATATCGGCAGTGACTTGGAATACAGTAGGATATTTATATTGTGGTTTATAATAGTCACAAACGATTTCAACGGTTTCAAAAATATGTGTTTTTTCCTTTTTCGATTCTTGTATAACGGTATTCGCAAAATTTAATTTACGGTTCAAAGTGAAATTCAAATAAGGTTTGGTTTCGTATAAGCAACGATATTGGATATGGTGGATGGGATATGAAATATTTTCGGCAATGGCTTCTTGAATATTAATGAGTGGTTCATACTCAGTGGTATTTTCGACTGACCATAATACAGGTATCGAAAAATGAATATGATTGGTATTATTTATGTTGGTCGAATCGAGTAATGAAATAAAGGTATGAATAGTATTTAGCTTCTGGTGTTGGGTAGATTTTTTTAATGGGATTCCTTTGAAATAGAAGATGTCTTCGATAATAAAGAATTTTAAGTTATTCGTTTCATTTTCAATCAATGTACCATATACTAATGTCCCGAGTGAAAGGGTTCTATCGAATTGTATAGTTGTTTGAAAACCTTTACTTATTTTCTTTTCACGATTTAAATCAAATAGGAAACATACATCGTCTTCGCCATTGAAGGAGAACCACGCATAAGATTTTTTACCTTGTGGTATTGCTAAGCAGATATTATAAGAGGGAGAAACTTTCTTATGGGATATCGTTTCATAGGAAAGTTCAAAACTAGGGAATCGTTTCATTAAATCGGAGATATGATTCGGTGATAATTCCATTTTTCTGACTCTATTAGATGTAAAAATGTGTTTATATTGGTTTTATAATATTATTTTTCAATATAATCAGTTCAGTTTTTTATAGATTTTATTATAAACTATTCGCCAAATTCATAAGGTCATTATTCATTGTTTGTTTTTCTGTTTCACTTATGAAATCTATATTTTGAGAACTTTCTGAAATTTGAGAACCTTGAAAATTTGGAGAACCATGCACAATCGGAGAACCTTCTGAATTATTTATGGTAGATTCGGCAATTTTTTTATATTTTTCGATTTGTGTATTGACTAAATCTTTTGTTTTTTTTACAGAATAATTATCTTTTAAGTAATTCCATCCATATTGAAAAAAGAATATAATAATCAATGAACAAATGATGGTGCTCAATATATTTATGAAAGAATTCGAGAACATTTTATAATCCGTATATGAATGATATAATATTTGTTTTTGTTATTTTGAACGTCGCGAATTATAATAACGAAAACAATATAAAACTATTTACATAATATTATGTAAATGCCTGTTACTATATTATCTATTGAAAAATCTGGTTCAATTAAAGAACACGAATTAAAAACATATGACGAAACACAATTATATAAAAAAGCGGGATTTAAATCAGTAGAAGGTTTCGAATTACAAACAGAATGGGGTGCAGAAGTAAATAATAAAAAATATTCAGTTTCCGTCTATGGAAAAACGAATGGTCGTGCGGGACAAGAAAACAAATATGAATTTCCACCACCTATCGATAATACTTTATTTTTTGGTGCGTGTGTCTTGGTAAATAAACAAAATGGGGTACCTACTAGTATTACTAAAGATGAATGGAAATTAGTGTATGATCATTTATATGGTGGATTTGAAGATATAGGTGATGAAGATTCGGAAGAATCTGATGATGATGTATCGGATAGTGCCCCGCGTACAAAAGAAGGATATGTAAAGGATGATTTTATAGTAGATGACGATGAAGAAGATGAAGATTATGAAGATGATGAATCTGATTTTACAGAAAGTTCAGAAGAAGTCAAACCAAAGAAAAAATCAGCAAAAAACGAAGTGAAAAATCCAGTAAAAAAAGTTATTGAAAAGGAAGTAAAGAAAGCAGTGAAAGAAACAAAGAAAACAGCTAAGAAAAAGGAAACAGAAACAGTGTTTGCAAAAGTAGAATCAAACGAAGATAATTATTTGGAATGTACCAGTGAATTAGAAGAAGAAGAATATGTATAATTATTATCATAACAAAAAGAAAAAATTGAATTCATAAAGATATAAATACTATGTGGTATATAGTATTTATAATAAGATGTTGACAATACAGAAACCTGAAATTTTTCGTGAAAATGTTCGTAATAAACTACAACCGATATTTGATGACGAAACCATTACCATAAATATAGAAAAAGGAGTATATAACTATGCGATCAAAGAAGCGAATGCGAGAAAAATCATAAAAAAATGGGAGAACCCGTATTTTTCACAATTGTATTTGGATCGATTACGTAGTATATATTTAAATTTAAAAAATGAAGAATTACTGAACCAAATTAAATCGAAAGAAATCAGTGCTCAAAATGTGGCCTTTATGAGTCATCAAGAAATGAATTCACAACATTGGAAACCGATGATAGAAGCCAAAATGAAACGTGATACCAATAAATTCAATGTAAATATTCAGGCATCTACGGATATGTTTACTTGTAAGAAATGTAAATCGAAAAGAACGACTTATTATGAAGCACAGATTCGTTCAGCGGATGAACCAGCAACGATATTTATTACTTGTATAGATTGTGGAAAACATTGGAAACAATAAAAATTATTTAAAGATAATAAATAATATTTTTTTATAGAAACATTTTAGTTATTTGATATGAAAGTGGCATTATTTAACGGATTCACATTTCACTATGAGATGTATGGTTATATTATACATTATTGTAAAGAAAGAAATTATAATTTAACCATATATATGATACCTTATTTGAATATCAACGACGATGAATTAGATAATGGTCACATTCATTTGTATCATCAAGTTTTTGATGGTTATAATGTTACATATAAGTATTTTACAGAATTTGAAAAAGATAAAGAAATTTATGATAAAATTATATTACTCACAGATAATGACAAATTATTTGATGTAAAAAATAAGAATATTAATAAAAAAACTATATCCATAAATCATTATTATAAAAAAAGAAATGACGAGATATTTCACGCAATAATAGGAACACGTCCATTTGATAATGAATATTATGTTGATTGGGCATTGCCGTGTTACCCTATAATTATTACACCAATCGAAAAGAATAATGAAATTATTCAACTAGGCATTATTGGGCATACGAATAATTATAACACACATATATTGAATAGAATAATGAGCAATAAAACAATAATCATACACGCATTTTCAAGGAATATAAACATACAACAATTTGGTAATTTAGATAAGAAGTTTATCTTAAATATGTATTGTAATATGGAAACACGTGAAATGATGAATATTTTAATGCATTGTGACTATATATTAGGTGATTATTCCGATGATAGATATGAAAATGAAATGATGTCAGGCTCCATACCTATATCATTGTCATTGTTAGTTCCGTTAATAATTTCTAAACAAACAAATAAATATTACAATTTTAGAAATGTAATTGAATTTGATAAAAAAAAGAATGACGAAATAGTAGTAGATAAAAACATTGTTGATTGCAATTTACTAGAAATAGAAAGAAAAGAATTATTTAAGCATAATTTTGAAATATTTGATAAATATATTGCATTGGAAACAATAAATTCATAAATCATAAAAAAAAGGTTTTTTATATGATTCTCTTCTATGCAAGAATTTCTAAATCGGCGAATTTCCACATTTCGACACCACCATTCGGTAAGGGTCTTTGTATGATAAATGGAATGGCTTTGGATTCAAATTCTTTCATAGCAATTAAATAACCATCGATTACATTCGGTTCAATTTCCACCATTGGTTTCGCTCCAGCATTGATTTGTTTGGCCCGTTCTCCGAGAATTCTGGCTTTTTCATAGCGAGTAATGAATGGAAGAGTTTTATGTAAAGGGTCAATAATAATACCATTTTCATCACGAACTACACGAGTTAAAACATCAACTTCATCATAATTATATGCTTTTAATTCGGGATGAAATTCAGCAATAATGTTTTGTTTTATGTTTTCATCAAATTTTTGTAAATAGTTATTATCATCATCGTCGTCGTCATCATCGTCGATTTCATCAAAATGTGGAATACTTGTATCATTCATTAAATTATTGGCATTGGCGATATGGTCATCATTTTGTTCATCATCATCATCATCGTCCAAATCATCAAGATCATCGCCATCCGCATCTTCATCATCATCATCGTCCAAATCATCAAGATCATCGCCATCATCGTCATTTATATTCGTTGGAATTACTTTGGATTTTTTATTAATGGTTTTAATAACATCTTCTTGTTCATCATCGTCATCTACATTATCGTCATCACTAGGCATATAATCATCATCCGCGTATTTATCATCATCCATCTTGCGTTGTTTATGTAGTTATATATAATAGTATATCTAAATTATTATTATTGATAATATAATAATAATGGAATCAATTTTTCTATAAAACTTTACACATAATTAAATCGCCCATTCTGGGACGATTTACAAGTGTAAAGTTGACGGTTACCAAGCGTATTTATAAATTATGAATACGCTAAGGTTTATAAAAAAACACACATAAAATAAAATTTATTTATGGTCATCCGTTTTCCAAGTCGTATCGCATTCGACACAAATATATAAATATTTCATATTACTATCATCATATCTCATATAAATGACTTCAGTAGGTTTATTATGACCGGTTTCATTGGTTTTGCATTCCAAATTAGGGCATTTTACATTATAAATCCGAGGTAATGTTGGGTCTAACTTAGTAAATTTATTAATAATATGGTTAAAGTTCTGTTCATTTTTTTTAAATTGAGTATCTAAAACACAAACTCCTTGTTCAGTGATAGATGTATCTTTATTACCACAATGGCGACAATAATAAGTTAATTTATTTGGGTCATCGGCATTAATACCGATATAATACATATTATCGCATTTATCGCAGAACCTCATTTTTGATTGAATATATATTATTATTATGATATATTTATCTTGTTTATTCAAGATATATAATCAATTTTTTATAAAATTGAAAATAAAAACTGTAATAAAAATATATTAATAATATATCCAAATGGCGACGGTAAATAAATTTACGTCTGCTAATCAAACCAAAATGCAGTCATATAGTAATTTCCAAGATTTCTTATACAAGCATTATGTCAATAAAGATGATACCCATCCAATTACAAATACTCGTATAGCAGATAAAACAGGTAAAATTAAGGGAGGGTCTTACCATATTTCTGAAGAAGAATATCCAGTATTTTTGAAACTATATCACCGAGATATTTTATCAAAAAATTTGGATGAGTATATGACCGAAAAACAGTTGGATGCAGATGGCCCGATTGTAGTGGATATTGATTTACGCTATGATTATGAAGTGAAAGAACGGCAACATACTGTTAATCATATAACAGATATGGTATGTGGATATTTAGCAGAATTAAAACTAATCTATCAGTTTGATGATTCGCAAAAGTTTCATATATTTGTTATGGAAAAGCCAAATGTAAATGTGTTGGAGGATAGAAAAGTAACGAAAGATGGTATTCATATGATAATAGGGATACAATCGGATAGAATTACACAGCGTATTCTACGTGAAAAAATGATAAAAAAGTTATCGGAAACGTGGAAAGAATTACCATTGAAAAATAAGAATTTCGATGATATTTTAGACGAGGGTATTACCATAGGATTCACCAATTGGCAATTATACGGTTCTGGAAAACCAAATAATGAAAAATATGAATTAACATATGTTTATGAGGTTACGTTTGATGAAACCGATAATGAGTTTTGTACCCTTCCAATACAACCAGAATTATATGATATCGGAAAAAATATCGAAAAACTATCGGTTCGGTATAAAGACCATCCTACATTCTTTATGCGAAATGACTTTTTGATAACACATAATGAATATAAAAAATTATATAAACCAGGTGAAAAAAATAAACAACCCGCAAATATAAAACCAAACATATCACAAATACAAATGACTATGCGGGTAACAATCGAAAATATATTGAAAATAACTAACGTAACTGAGCTAGAAATAATGAAGAATTTATTTCTAGAAACATTAAATGATAATGATTACGAGCTGAAAGAAACATATGAATATGTATTGGCGTTACCGAATACATATTATGAATTCAGTGAAAATGGAGGTTCTGAACCTAAGTGGATTCGAGTAGGTTGGGCATTGAAAAATGTGAATGATAAATTGTATTCAGACTGGAATGATAAATTGTTTTTGATATGGATAATATTTAGTGCACAAGCTAAAAAATTCAGTTATATTGATATACGAGATTTATATAGCCAATGGTCAAGATTTGAAATAAATAAGCATGGTTGTTTAACAAAGCGTTCATTGATGCATTGGGTCAAATTGGATGCACCTGATAAATACAAGAAAATACGAGAAGATTCAGTAGATCACGCAATAGAATTAACTATAGAAGGAGAAAATATGGGAATAACCCAGCGAGATCATAAAAGTAAATGTAGCGGTGATGTAGGGCTAGCAAATGTAATATACCAAAAATATAAAGACAAGTTTGTATGTACGAGCATTAAGAACAATGATTGGTATATGTATGCAAATAATCGTTGGATAAAGAACGAAGGCGGAACATCGCTACGTAATAATATTTCAGAAGTCCGCACATTATATAATATGAAAACAGTTAAAATGAGCGAAACAATGGAAACTAACCAAGCACATATTAGTGAAATTGATAACGCGAAAGAACCAAAACAAAGAACACGTTCTCAAAAGATATTGGAAATAATGGATAAATTGAACAATACGAGTGCCCGTAATAATATTATGACAGAAGCCAAACATTTATTCTATGATAGTAAGTTTTTAGATAAACTAGATCAAAATCCAAATTTATTATGTTTCAATAATGGTGTCTTCGATTTTACTACCAAATGTTTTCGTAAAGGATTACCCGAGGATTGTATTACACTTTGTACAAATATCGATTATATCGAATTGGATGAAAGAAAACACTCATCGATTATTAGCGAAGTCAAAGATTTTATGCATAAACTATTTTATGTGGATAAAGAACTAGAAAGATATATGTGGGATCACTTAGCGTCAGCATTATTAGGTACCGCAGTCAATCAAACATTCAATATGTATATTGGTGCGAATGGTGCGAATGGTAAATCGAAATTAACGAAACTTATGGGTATGATATTGGGTGAATATAAAGGTGATATTCCAACGACATTGATTACTGGTGAAAAAATGAAAATCGGTGGAACTCAAACGGAAATCGTACAATTAAAAGGAAAACGATATGCGGTAATGCCTGAACCATCAAAAGGTGAAAAGATGAATGAAGGTATTATGAAACAATTAACGAGTGGTGATGATATTATTCAGGCACGTGGATTATATTCACCAGAAACCATATCCTTTTATCCACAATTTAAATTGGTTTGTTGTTCGAATGAATTGATGGTAATTAAATCGAATGATGGTGGTACATGGAGACGTGTTCGTGTGATTCCATTCTTATCGCGTTTCGAATATAATCCAGTCGATAATGACCCATTAGTTCCATATCAGTTCAAGCGAGATGATAATTTAGATGAGAAATTGGAGAAATGGAAGGAAATATTTATGTCGATGTTAATCAAACGAGCTTGTGAGACGAATGGTAAAGTAGAAGATTGCGAGATAGTATTACAAGAAAGTAATAAGTATCGTATTAAGGAAGACCATATCTCACGGTTTGTATCGGAAAAAATAGTGAAAGATCCTAAAGGTAAGATTAAGAAGACTGAATTGAATAATGAATTCAATTTATGGTATCAAATATGTGAAGGTAATAAAGGAGGCCCTAGTCCAAAAGAATTACACGCATATATGAATAAATATTTTGGAAATGTGAAGAATAATGTATGGATAGGAGTGAGTATTCTGTATGATCATAAAAATGAAAATACCAGTACGAATATAGATGATAGTGAAGAAGATGATGTATCGAGTGAAGATTTATAAACAGTTTTATGAATTTTTTTCATCGAAAACTATAAAATGAAAAAAATTGAAAAAAATATTAGCTAATTATATATGAGACACAACTCATAAAATGGTCGCACTATTATCAAATATAATTAATTTTGTAATATATACAACGGCATTATATAACATTGATGAATCGCACGGATTATCTCATAGTATGGATGTATTAAACAATGCTAATTATATATTAGAAAGTGAACTTGTGATTAATCCATATCTATCAGGGCAAACCAAAATAATATATGTAGCTTCGGTATTGCACGATATGTGTGACAAAAAATATATAAATCAGGAAGTTGGAATAACGAATATACAAGAATTCTTGCAAAATGAAAAAATGGAACCAAACGAAATAGAAATAGTAAAAAAAATAATGACTACAATGTCATATTCAAAAGTAAAAGAAGTAGGGTTTCCAAATTTTGGTGAATATCAACTGGCTTATCATATAGTACGCGAAGCAGATTTATTATCAGCATATGATTTCGATAGATGTATGATTTATAATATACGAAAAAAAAATGGAAATATTTATGAAGCCTTCCAAGATTCTTGTGATTTATTTGATAGACGAATGTTAAGGCATCATCAAGACAAATTATTTATTACATCTTATTCAAGAAAAGAGTCAGTAAAATTGCATTTGAATTCAATGAAACGAATAGAAAATTGGAGACACATATTAAGAAATCCAAGAGTCTAGATAAAGAATTTATCTGGAAATTGTAGAACTTTAATAATTATTGGCGTATGGATTTACAGTAATAAAAGCCTTAATTAATTTATACATTTGATAAAAAAGTCGTTCAATGGGTGTTATTATAAATGGGTATGAAATAAATAATGCTAATATAACGAATTTCATATATTTACTCATTGTATCATTTATATAAAACAAAACATAACTAAAAATAAGCATTACTATATAATAAAACCAAAATAAGACGCTATTTATTTTTGATAAATAATTTGTTTCTTTTTTTTGGTAGAATGCTTTTTGATCACCTATTTGATAGGTATCTTTTATATTATTTACTTTATTAGTTAATAGTTTATTTTCTTTAACAATATCATTATATGTATTTATAATAGGAGGAGGCGTTATTTTACTCAATGTTGCTGCAACCGTTTTGTTATAATTGCTAATTGATGTTTCTTGATTTTTATTTGATATAATAGAATCTTGCGTTACATCATATATTTGCTTTACTTGACCTTGATACGTATTATATAATGTATTATAATTGACATCTAAAGTGTTATACTTTGTATTTAAAGTATTATAATTGATATCTAAAGTATTATATCGACCTTTCAAACCGTTATAATCTTTTTTAAGATTTTTTAAATTTCTTTCAAGACGACAAGCTTGTGTAATACAAACCTTTCCTTTTACTACATTTTTAAATTTTGGTAGTTTTGATCTTCTTGCCATCTATATATATATTTTTACTAATATATATATAGTTTTTAATTATAGACTGAATATCTAATAAATTCATTTGGCGAATTAGGTTGAATTAGTTCATTTATATTTTCTAAAGTTGTGAAACCCGAAGTTTTTTTAATACATACTGAATTACTAGCATCCCATATAGTTTCTCCGCTACAACACAATGGTCCTACACAACCGCCTACATTTATAGTTCCCATTAAATTTGATACGCTAGAATATTTTGCCTTGTCTTGTTCTTGTTCTGTTTGTAGTCTTATTTCCTCGGGAGTAAGAATCTTAGGCGGTTTGATATATAATTTATCATAGTATAATTTGTCTCTAGCATCGATTTCTAGATACTTTATATACATATAAATAAATGTTATCGAGAATACAACTATATATACTAAGTAAGAAACAACCGATGGTATAGAAAATGCATATAAAATTCTATTGATAATGATTACAATAGTTAACGCTATTATAAAAACGAATAATATGTGTATGTAATCTGCATTTTTTGCACGTACACTTTCGTTTAAATCTAACACCCTCTGTTTTCCATCAATAGCTGTATCAATCTTATTTTTTTTCAAATCTAACCGTTGTTGTTCTTTATCTAAAATATTTATCATACTTTTTTGTTGAGAATACAATGCACTAGTAGATGAGGTTCCTAAATTATCATTTATTGAAGTTAAAGTATTAGTTAAATTATTTAATTGATCATTTTGTTCATTCGTTAGATTTACATTACCTTTTATACTATTTAAATAATCTTTTTGAATATTAATTAAACTCGTATCAAAATAAATATTATTAGATGTCATAATATATATAATTGCGATATAATATATTATCAATCTCTAGAAATTATTATTATTCCAATTAATAAAGTAGCCATAGCAATTGTTCCTAAAATATATAAATTGTTTTCTTGAATAATCATTATTTTTAAATCATCTTCCAATGCGTCGGCTAAAGTTGTCTTTTTTTTATCATAAAGTAAAACTTTTCCTGAAAAATCATATTTTTCGTTTTTATTTAATTTATCATAGAGTGAATTGTACGATTTTATATTTTCTGTTAAATAATTATAATTTTCATTTATTCCATCATTAATATTATTTAAATTATTAAGTTGGTTATTTATGTTATTAGAAGTAGTCTCTATAGTTGTAACATCAAATGATTCAACCACATTGAAAGAATTATATAATGGATCAAATGTCGAAAAAGGTTTGTAATCCTGCATATATATATTTGAATTATTATATTTTAATTTATTGTCATAATTAGTAAAATTATCAATTATATGGACATTACCAGATATTGAATTTAAATAACCGAATAAATTAAATTGGTAAAGTTTGACATTATCGCCTTTAAATAATTGATTTATTACAAGTCTGAAATATGTGTAGCCTTCTTTAGTATTAACATAATAAGTCGTTGCTTTATTTAAATCCGTTGGATAATTCGATAAGTTTCGTTGGTCTATAATATTCCACGTATTACCATCATTTGAACCCAATAAAAAAAACTGTTTTGGAGAATTATTTTTTAAATTATCTGGTGTATTAGATATTGTAATTGTATTACCACAAACACTATTATTGTCACATATATGTTGGTGACTTAATATATTATAATTATCTAAATATACTTTATAAGGGATTTGTATCTGAATCCATTCTCCTAATATTTCATTTTTATCTACAAGAGTTTTCCAGGTATTTGAATCTGCACCACCTCCTACATATGTTGCAGGTTCAGAATTAGTAAAAGCAAAATTCTTATAATTGTTTATATTATTAGGCTTTTCTGATTCCCAATATGAATTTGCACTACCGTTAAAGGCATTATATGGTAAATTGTTTATATTAGAATAAGATGATGATGAAACTATGTACGAACCGTGTATATATGATTTTTCATTTATTATTGGACTATTATTCGGTATATTTAATACATTGCTAGTAAAAGTATAACCATTTGGAATGATATTGATAAGTGTCATATTATTATTTAAAATAATATGATATTTTTATAATTTGGAAAACATATAATAAACAAGGGATGATGCTAAAACCGTCCATATTATTCCTGAATAAACAGTAGCATTGTACTTCAATTTGTTATCATAAGTTAATTTATTATCTACATCATAGAGCATTCGCATTTTATCATCTAAACTACGTCTTAATGTCAATACATTTTGATATTTTAAATACATTCCATCATACTTCGCTTTATATTCTGTTTCTGATATATTATTACCATAATCTTTTTTTAAATTAGTTATAACTTTTTTAAAATTATTTAAATTCGCTCCATTTTCTCCATCGCTTATTAATTTTTTATATGCGTTAGTTACAGTAGATGCACTCATATCCATCTCAGTACAAGATGCCTTTTGTTCAGCAGTTTTTGTACTATCGTTACAATAAATATATTTTGCATATTTTATATCAAAATCTGCCAATTCGGCAAAAATATTATTACAGTTTTCTAAACCTTCGTAAAATCTATTATTATTATTCATATTCTATATATTATAATAAGTATTTTTTATAATGAAACCTGATAATAATAACAAACCTATTCCTAAATTAACTGATACTAATAATTGATAATTATAATCATTATCCATATCTAAATATTTTTGTGTTGAACCACTATTTATATTTTGATTATTCATCAACAATTGTACTTTTTCTTTATTCTTACATAATTCTTTTCGATAACAGGTATCAGCATTATTTGCAAAATTTTTGATATTACAACTGACATCCCAAGTTTCATCGTATGGGTTTAGTTCAGTACATTGGTCTTTGGTAGGCATCACGCCATCTTTGTCTGCCTTTGCGTAAAAAAAATCACCAGGACTATATCCCAGTATAATATCGTTCGAAGTAGTCATATTATACTATAATTATATATTCTTATATGCAAATACGATAATAATTATATTTCATTGCAGTTGAACTATCCCTTTCGAATTTACAGACATTACCAGGTCTCATACACATTACTAACGCTTGAGGGTCAAATCTAGATATCTCAGGTAATTGTTTCAAATCCTTTATATTATATTTAATTTTTAATTCTTCAATTTCATTTTCATCTAATATAGTACATTCTGGTACTAAACGATGATTCAAAATATTGAATTGTAGTCGTTTTATATTATGAATCACTACAAATATTCCATCGTGATCGTATAAATATTTGATTTTTGTAATAATAGTATCATTTGGTTCATCGTCGATTACAATAATAAGAGTATCTTTTTTGGTAAGTATATTTTCTATAGAATATAAATCTTCTATAATGTCATCTAATGTTTGTGGCTTAATTTGTTTATTCGTAAGATAATATTTTACATATGTCTTATTTGCTGATTCATTAGTTAGTAACATATCTAATTGGTCATTGGAATACATTGCGTCGATTTCATTTATACTAAATCCTTTATATTCATCGATATTATAGTCTTGATATTCTAATAATTCTAACAATGTGGTTCTGGATTTAAATATAGATAAGATACGGTTACTTGTTGTTGTCATTTGGTTTATCTAATATAATAGTATATCTTTAATATAATATTATAATTTTATTTATTTTCAATTTTCTACATTTTTGGATTCTCAAGCAGTTTATAGGCCTATTTTTTTAATTAATAATTTACCCATATCGAATATACTACCACTTTGTTCTACTGGCTTTGGCTCACTATTACTTCCTCCATCTTTTACTATAATAGGTTTTGCATCTGATACATTTGCACCACCACTCATGATATGGTCTTGTGACATATGATTTTCTATTGGGTTCATTGTATTTGCTCCGCCCGCTGCATTAGGGTCGCTCGAAAAATCACTTCCACCATTCATCACTTTAATGACTGGTGCGAAATTAATAGAAGGCACTCCATTATCTCCATACTTTTGACCTCTATACATTTCTCCATACATTTCTCCATACGTTGGTCTTTGGTGCATATTCATCATCGGCATTTGATCCATTCCACCTCTTTGCATTGGAGGTGATTGCATATAACTATAATCATCTTCCTCATATATTTCATTTGGGCGAACCACTTTTATATCTTCTACTTCATCCAATGATTTAATTGTAATAAAATTATCACCTTTTTTGATTATCGTCCAAACTCTATTTGGTATAGTATCTCCTCTATAATGAACTCTATCTCCTACTTCAGTTGTAAGAGCTGGTGCAAATTGAGGAGATTCTAGTGAATTATTACCTGGATATTCAGGTGATTTTGAATAATATTTGGTTGATGTATTTGGATTATATGGAGGTGATTCTGGTGCATAAGGTGGTGACTCAATTGAATCTTTGGGTGCATACGGTGGAGATTCAGGTGAATATGGCAGGAATGTTGCTTCATTCGGAGCTGGTAAAGCATAATCTCTGGGGTCTGGCATACTGAATTCGTCTTCACCTGGAAGTTTATACTCTGGTGATTTTTCGTGGATAGATACAGGTGTAGATATATCGGTATTTTTACCACTTAATGCTTGTTTTGTCGCGGTAACGATTTCTTCTGGTTTAATATCCGATTTAAACATTAATTTATCAATGTTTTTAGAATATGTCATGTTCTCGATTTGTTGAATATTTTCCTCCGTGATTAATCTCATTTGTACATTCATCGTTTGTAACTCTTGTATTAATAGTTTTAAACTATATGGTATTTTCACCACACTGAAACTACGACCAAATTTGGTAACGTTTTCAATATGCATATCTTTACCATCTAATGAACCTATATATTTCACAGGACCATCCGCCATTGGACTCATAAAAATATTTTTCGATGGATTATAAATCGCTAACATACCCGTATTATTACAAATCGCCATATAATATTTATCACCACGTTCCATCATCGAATCTGTTAAGAAATTAACAGCACCGTGTGAAATGACCGAATCACGTTCCATTTCACCAATACGTAATCCACCATCATTGGCACGACCACTCACTGGTTGTTTGGTAAGTGCAGTGCGAGGGCCTAATGCACGATAATTTATCTTATCTTTCACCATATGTTTCAAACGCATATAATAATTAGGCCCCATAAATATCTCGGCTTCTAATTGTTCTCCAGTCATACCATTATATAATACTTCATTACCACTCGAATGAAAACCCACTTTTGGTAAAAGTTCTCCAAACACACCTATTTTGGAACCTTTGTTTATGAATGCAGTACAATCACTGAATCCACCATATTGTGCGGCGGCTTTACCAATAATACATTCTACCAATTGCCCAATGGTCATACGGGAAGGTAAGGCGTGGGGATTAATAATTAAATCGGGACGAATTCCATCTTTGGTGAAAGGCATATCTTGCTCAGGAACCACTAAACCGATGGTTCCTTTTTGCCCACTCCTCGAGGCCATTTTATCTCCGATATTCGGAATTCGCACTTCACGAACTCTTACTTTGGCGATTCTTTTACCTTCTTCACTATCGGTAATAAATGTTTTATCTACGATACCTAGCTGACCTTTTTTAGGTGTTTTGGACATATCCATTTTTATATCTTTCATGATATTTGAACTAGCAGTTAATCCAATTAAAACTGTTTTATCATCGATAGGTGTATTTTCACGAATGAGACCATCTTTATCTAATTTACTATAATCAAAACCGGGTTTGGTACCAATCACATTGGTTTCATTTTCAATATTGGTAAATAATTTATCTACGGTAGCATCACCTGTTTTGGTTTTTTCTTCGTGAGATTCATAGGTACTGAAATAAGTTGTTCTGAAAAGACCTCGCTTCAAAGACCCTTCATTAATTAACATAGCATCTTCTACGTTATAACCCGTATAACACATAATGGCTACTATCGCATTTTCACCATATGGATTCCCTTCATTATTAATATATTCCAAATAACGAGATTTTACCAAGGGTACTTGGCCAGATACCAATACAACCGCGGTTTTATCCATACGTACTTGATGATTGGTATGGTACATCGAAACGGCTTGCTTACTTTGACCACAAGAAAACGAATTACGAGTAGCAGGGTTATTTTCAGGGAAATTAATCAAGTTACACATCACACCTAGTATAAGCGATTCGTGTATTTCCAAATGAGTATGCTTCTTGTCATTTTTCAATTCCTCTTTATTCAATGCAATCAAAGCATCTTCGCATTCATTAGTATCAATATAATCAATGATAGCTTTATCATCTAAAAATCGTTGTAATTTTGCTGGATTTGATTCGGAATCAATGTTGTCATATAATTCTGATAATTCATACATTTTATATTGATTTGGGTCAAAGTTCTCGATTTTCTTAGGATTAAACCCAGTGATTAAATTCGACCATTTGAAATCGGATTCTTCTAATCGTTTTATTATCTGTTTATTTTCAATAGATAATTTACCAGTTTCACTATCACGATAAATGATTGGACGACATAATCGACCAGCATCTGTATAAATAAATATTGTGTTTTTCTTAATATCAAATGTCACACTGGTATAAATAGGAATCAATGCATTTCTTCTATATAATTTGATTTTTTCCACGGTTTCAATGGGGTCAATTATAGCACCTGCCCATAACCCATTTAAAATAACTTTGGTCATCGTGGAAAGTACCTTGGGAGAACAATCTTCTAATAATTTCATATCTACTTTTTCGCGTAACCATTGTAACATAGGTTCTCGAGAAACTCCTTGCGTAATATAAGCCGAAATAGAAAGATGTTTATGTAATCCGATATTACCACCATCGGGTGTATCGATAGGGTCGAAAAATCCCCATTGAGTACTATGTAACACACGTGGGCCAACGACTTTTGCGGTAGCGTCTAGAGGTAAATTTGTTTTACGTAAATGACTTAATGCTGAATTGAAAGAAAGACGATTCAAATCTTGAACAATACCAATACGTTTGGTATGTGGTTGTGCGCCCCAGTTTCCTTTAAAGGCTTTTCTAAAACCACTATCCACGACCTTTTCTCTGAAGAATTCCTGATAATAATCGAGCACGAGACTATATAA
>Ga0114975_10000332_pt1 | contig 35403 bp, 27 predicted proteins | sample S_130626_EF_Meta_FD_87031 | JGI IMG/M metagenome (GOLD analysis project Ga0114975, IMG submission 87031) | Freshwater microbial communities from Lake Simoncouche, Canada to study carbon cycling - S_130626_EF_MetaG | ecosystem: Environmental > Aquatic > Freshwater > Lake | place: Lake...
ACTCACATTTTGATTTGGGCAGTATGTACACATACAGCCCTGCATCAAAATGCTCGCCTGCCTTACCCCATCAGCCTTCGCGGCCTCCTCGTCACGATCAGTATGAAACATCCGGGTTAAGGGCAGTCTTCCCAGCAGTGGCAGTCTTCCCAGCGGTGGCAAGTCCTCCCAGCGGTGGCAAGTCCTCCCAGCGGTGGCAAGTCCTCCCAGCGGCCTCCCGAACGCCGGTGGTGCCCCATCAGCCTTCACTGCCTCCTCGTAACAATCGGTATAAAATATGCGGGTTAGGCTAAAAAAGCCTCTGTTTTGGCCAGGTGATCTCTCCTCCCGTTCTTGTCCAGACTGAAAAACCTAATGGAGCTTTATCCGGAAGAAGAAGTGTTCCTTGATTTGCTTTTTTTGTGATCTCCTGACGAAGGTGATAAGAGTCAAGAGTGATGTCAGATGCTGGGAGTTGAGGTTCTGAAATACGAATTTGTCGAGCTATAACTCCATTCTCTTTATCTGTTTCTGATTTCATGAGTTCGTAGTGGAGAAAAAGATATTTGCCATGAAATCGAGGGTTGCTGGAAAGTGATTGAAGCGTTAAGAATCTAAGGTTGCCAACACGAGAAATCCAACCTTCAAATTCCCAAGGAAGAGCATTATTTTTATCCTTATCACAAAAAGTGACATGGTAATGGGTATTATTAATGGGAGTGATCACAGCCTCAAAAATCTTTCCGCTTTTATCCTGCGCTGTCCATTGGCCTAACAACCAAGTGTCAATCTGAGACGATGGTTTACTAGGAGGAAAGTCATAGAGACACCCAGAAAGAAAAAAGAGTGTTATGAACAAAAAAGGGAGTCGGTAATAGTGTTTTATGAATTTCATAGAGTCATCTGATAAGTAAAAATCTCAAAATTAAAAAGTGAATTTAAATGGAAAATAGGATCCTAGCACGGATATTTCATTCTAATCACCTGAGGAGAGCGGAGACCCCGTGTGAATGTTGCGTAGAGCTTGAAATCTTCCTCGGGCAGAGTGTTGCTGACCCGGTTTCCATTCACGTTGATGAGTGAAATGTATGATGGAATAGCATGGAGAATAAGTGGAATCTTATCACACTCCTGATTTCCTTGCTTAAATTCTGGTGCCAGAAGGAATAATGGCATTTTTCAGAATTACTACAATTCCATCACGAATAAAATAGCCTGGTCCTTCGTGATCATTCTCTTTTCCTTGAGGTGAGATTGTTACATTGTTACCAATCCGTGCATTCTTGTCGATGATGGCATTTTCAATAAAACAATTCTCACCAATGCCGATGGAAGGAACATCTCCAATTGGATCTTTAAATTCTGATTCGTAAAAATCAGCACCCATCACAACAGTATTTTTTAAATGTGTTCCAGGTTTAATGATACTCCGAATACCAATCACGCAGCGATCAATGGAGGCAGCATTAATCATGCACCCATCAGAAATAATAGCTTTTTGAATCGTGGCATACTCAATTACGCTCGCTGGTAAAAAGAGAGATTGTGTGTAAATAGGTGATCCCGACTCATAGAAACTATAAGAGGGATTGGAATCGGTGAGTTGAAGGTTGGCATTGAAAAAAGCACGGATAGTTCCAATATCCTCCCAGTATCCACGAAAAATAGTGGTGCGAACATTGTGCGTTTTGATAGCAGCGGGAATGATATTTCTCCCGAAATCAGGAAGTTCGTTATCCAAGCAATCGATGAGTACCTGTCGATTAAAAAGATAGATTCCCATAGAAGCCAGGTAGAGCTTCTGATTCGAGGTTTCTCCCATTCTCATGAGAAGAGAAGGTTTGATGCAGAGTCCTTCAAGCAGACGCGGGTCACTTGGTTTTTCAACAAACCGAATGATGCGAAGCTGATCATCCGTTTCCATAATCCCAAATCCTGGTGCAGCTTCATGATTGACCGGGATACAAGATATAGTGAGGTCTGCACCAGTTTGAATATGCTGATTGAGAATAGTTCGATAATCCATGCGGTAGAGTTGATCACCGCTCAAAATAATAAAATAATCGTAATCACGATCTAGGAATGTACGAAGATTTTGTCGTACTGCATCAGCTGTGCCCTGATACCAGTCGGAGTGCTGATGTGTTTGTTGTGCGGCCAAAATTTCGACAAAGCTATGATTGAAGGCATCAAACTTGTAACTTTCGTTGATATGACGATGCAATGAGGTGCTGTTAAATTGGGTAAGCACATAGATCCCCCGAATACCAGAGTTGAGGCAGTTGCTAATGGGAATATCAACAAGACGATATTTTCCCCCAATCGGTACAGCTGGCTTGGCTCGCTCTTGGGTGAGTGGAAAAAGCCGTGTTCCAGCTCCACCTCCCATGATAATAGCCACGGTTCTTAAATTGGGTGAGGTGATTCGATGATCGTCCATGGTTTTTTAAAAATGGTTTTTTAAGGAGTATTCTGTTTTTGAGATTACTCAATATCGTAATAAAATGATAACACGTAATAGGAAAAGAGCGGTGCGTTGATGGAACTGAGTTTGTTCTTAGTCATTGAAGTTTTCATCAGGTCCTTTTATATTCCTCTTGCGAAGTAGGCTAGTTACTGGATCGCGTGGTTTATTACGTGATATGTTTTCAAACTTACAGAAAGCACGAGGTCAAGTAGAAGCGGTAGCATCTAAAATTAAATTTTCCAAGGAATCAAGATATGTGTGGAATTGTAGGATATGTAGGAGCAAAGGAGACAGTGCCAATATTGTTAGAGGGGCTGTTTCGATTGGAGTACCGTGGCTATGATTCTTCGGGTATCGCTGTTACCCATGATGGAAACCTTTCAGTTAGAAAAACACCAGGTCGAATTCAAAATCTTCGTGATCTTATTATCAAAGAACCATTGCAGGGTCATGTTGGTATAAGTCACACTCGTTGGGCTACTCATGGAGAGGTTACCTATGCTAATGCGCATCCTCATTTAGATGCCTCTGGTCGATTAGCCCTCGTTCATAATGGTGTTATCGAAAACCATGCTAAGTTAAGGGTTCAGCTTGAAGAGGAGGGGCATCAATTCGTATCACAGACCGATACTGAGGTTTTGGCTCATCTGATAGGGCGTGCTTTTGATCTTATCGGTGAAAAAACAGAAAAGGCCCTTGTGGAAGCAGTGCGAGAAGCACTACGACGTGTTGATGGAACCTATGGTATTGCTCTTCTTCATGCTGATGTTCCTGAGGTGATGATTGGAGCACGCCGTGGAAGCCCCCTCGTTCTTGGGATCGGCATTGGTGAACATTTTTTAGCAAGTGATGTGAGTGCTATTGTGATGCATACACGTGATGTCGTTTATTTAAACGATTATGAAATTGTAGCATTGCGACGTGATGGATTTACTATTTCCAATCTTCAAGGAAATGGAACTCCGTATAATATTACTACTGTTGAGGAGTTAGTTCACGATATGGACATGGGGATCTACCCTCATTACATGATTAAAGAAATTTTTGAACAGTCTCATACTGTTCATGAAGCAATGAGAGGACGCCTTTCTTTAGAAGAAGCAACGGCAAAGCTAGGTGGTCTAGAAATGTCCAATGCCGAGCTTCGTGGAGTGGAACGAATTGTGTTGACCGGTTGTGGAACAGCAATGCATGCCGCTATGGTGGGAGAATATCTCATCGAGTCTCTAGCTCAGGTGCCAACAGAGTGTGAATTTGCCAGTGAATTTCGTTACCGTAATTTGCCGATGACCAAGGACACCCTCGTTTTCGTTTTAAGCCAAAGCGGTGAGACTGCAGACTCGCTGGCAGCACTTCGAGAGAGCCAACGCAAAGGGCATCGTACGCTTGGTATTTGCAACAATGTTGCAAGTACCATTGCTCGTGAAAGCAACGGAGGTGTTTATATGCACGCTGGGCCTGAAATTGGGGTTGCAGCAACAAAGAGCTTTACCTCACAGGTAACTATTTTGACCTTAATCGCACTTTTATTGGGACGCATTCGAAATCTTTCGAGCTCTGAAGGGACGAAAATTATTGCTGAATTAGAAGCTCTTCCAGAAAAAATTAAAAAAACATTAGAGCTCCATGAACAAATTGCTGGGATTGCCCGTCGCTATGCAGCATCTCAAGTCATGCTCTTTATGGGACGTCAGTTCAATTACCCTGTTGCCTTAGAAGGAGCATTAAAGCTGAAAGAAGTTAGCTATATTGCTGCAAGCGGTTATCCAAGTGCAGAACTCAAGCATGGGGTTATTGCCTTGGTTAATGAAGAGACTCCATCCATTTTTATTGCTCCGCATGATGCTGTCTTTTCAAAAAATGTAAGCAGTATTCAGGAAGTTAAAGCTCGTAAAGGTCCTGTGATTGCCATCGGCACAGAAGGAGAGACTGGTGAGCTGGAGTCTCTTTGTGATCATCTCATTACCATTCCTAAAGTTCCTGATTATTTAACACCAATACTCTCAACGATCCCACTTCAACTCTTTGCCTATCATACAGCCGTGGCTCTAGGGTGTGATGTCGATAAACCACGCAATTTAGCGAAAAGCGTGACTGTTGAGTAGACCGTAATTATTGAAAAGCGGAGAGTGTTTTTTACTCACGATGGCGCTTCGCGATTGAAAGGGAATCTAGTTTTCAGTTATGGTTCACTTTGAATTGCATATTACTGTTCCTTTATCCCTGTGAATACTTCTCTTAATCTTTTGCGTCGACCACGTCGCAACCGCCACACAGCCTCCATCAGATCTCTTGTTCAAGAGACCAAGCTTCACAGAGAAGATTTTATACAGCCTCTTTTTTTTCATGGGGGTGGAGGAGAGCCTCAGGAAATCGAGTCGATGCCAGGAATTGTGCGTCATACAATAATATCGCTTCTGGAGGAGTGTCGTTCTCTTGCAGATCTGGGAATGAGCGCTGTGGCTCTTTTTCCTTGCATTGATCCGGCTCACAAAGATGAGAGAGCAATGCATGCCGTAGCTTCTGAAAATATTCTCTTTCGTGCTATTAAAGAAATCAAAAAAATATCACCTCGTTTTCTAGTAATTGCCGATGTAGCTCTAGATCCTTATACCTCCCATGGACACGATGGCTTGCTTAATGAGGCTGGACATATTGTTAATGATCCCACGGTTGAATTACTTGCCCGTCTTGCCGTGATGGAAGCCGAGGCAGGAGCAGATATTGTTGCTCCTTCTGACATGATGGATGGTCGAGTAAGGGCCATTCGAAATGCTCTTGATGCGGCCTCTCTTCAAGATCGGGGGATCATGGCCTATTCAGCTAAATACGCATCGGCCTATTATGGGCCTTTTAGGGATGCCCTTGGAAGTAAAGTTGGTGACTCTCCATTAGATAAAAAAAGCTATCAAATGGATCCGGCTAATATTCGTGAAGCACTTTTAGAGGTGAAGCTCGATGAAGAGGAGGGTGCAGATATTGTAATGATAAAACCTGCAGGAGCCTACCTGGATGTGATTAGGGCAGTAAGAGAAGCAACGGATCTTCCGGTAGCTGCCTATCAGGTATCTGGAGAGTACGCTCAGATCTGTGCTGCAGCACAACTTGGATGGCTTGATTACGATGCTACTCGTAACGAGGCTTTGCTCGCAATCAAGCGTGCAGGGGCCTCGATGATCCTGAGCTATTTTTCAGCAGAGCTGCTCCGGGAGTGGAAATAGAAATAGGGGTAAGTTTTCCGTTTTTAATGGGATAAGAATATTTTTATTTTTTTAACATGGGGCATTGGCTTTAATTTTTTCATGCTATAGACTCTTTGCCCAATCATTTCATTTTTTATTCATGTCTTCTTCCTCTCCCATAAAACGTAAAGTCGGCTTGGTTAGTCTAGGATGTGCCAAAAATCTCGTTGATGCTGAGATTCTTCTTGGAGATGCTGCTCGTCATGGGTACGAGCTAACTCAAAAAAATGAAGAGGCCGATGTCGTGCTCGTTAATACCTGTGGCTTTATCGATCTTGCCAAGGAAGAGAGCATTAATGCCATTTTAGAAGCCCACCGACAACGGCTTCATGGAAGCAAAACAGAGCAGAAAATTGTGGTCGGGGGATGTCTTTCACAGCGTTATTCAGCAGACCTAGCAAAGCAGCTTCCTGAAGTGGATGCTTTTTTGGGGCTTGATGAGATCTCGCGCGCTGGAGAAATATTTAATCGGCTTTTTGAGGAGGATGTTTCTCAAGAAGATAGGGTCACTGTTTCCCGTCGTGCTGCCTACATTCCTGATTTTGATACTCCCCGTGTGCGTCTCACCGCAGCTCATACGACCTATGTCAAGATTGCTGAAGGGTGTAATCATCCCTGTTCCTTCTGTGTCATCCCACGTATGCGGGGACGACATCGTAGTCGTACCATAGAGTCTGTAGTAAAAGAGGTCCAGGGACTCGTTGTCTCTGGGGTCAAAGAAATTAATTTAGTCAGCCAAGATACAACCTATTTTGGAATGGATCAGTGGGAAGAGAAAGCAGGCCCACGTCAAGAAGTCGATGCTGCCCGTGGTCCTAGTTTGATTGGTTTACTCGATGCATTGGGCAAGATCGAGGGAGATTTTTGGATACGACTTCTTTACACACATCCTGCTCACTGGAGTGATGATTTAATTGCTGCTATTGCCCGTAATCCCAAAGTGACACGTTATATTGATATTCCCCTCCAGCATATCCATGAAGAGATGCTGGCCGCTATGAAACGTGAAACAGGTCGTCAACATATCGTGGATCTCATAGCTCGCCTTCGTTCAGGTATTCCAGAGCTTGTTATTAGGACAACCTTTATTGTCGGATTTCCGGGAGAAACCGAAGAGCATTTTGAGAGCCTGCTTGATTTTATACGTGAGACTCGTTTTGAAAGGTTAGGGGTTTTCTCTTACTCACGTGAAGAGGAATCACGTGCCGCTAAAATGCCACATCAAATTCATGGCAACACCAAGCAGCGTCGTCTTCGAGAGGCAATGCTCTTGCAGCAGCAGATTGCACGTGAGTGGGCTGAGTCACAAGTGGGAAAAAAGGTAAAGGTTCTTGCTGACACTGCTTACTTAGGCAGGACTCAAGGAGATGCCCCGGATGTAGACTGCCGGGTTCATTTTGTGAAGCCTGTGGCACCTGGTAGTTTTGTGAATTGCGTCATTACAGGAACACGTGATTACGATTTAGTAGGAGATGAGATTCGCTAGCCCGAATATTTTATTCCGATCACCTGCGTAAGTCGGGAAGCCAGATGAATGCTGCGTTAGACTCACATTTTAACTTGGACATTAGGAATGCATACAGCCCAGGCTCAAAATGCTCACTCACCTTACCCTATCAGCCTTCACGGCCTCCTCGTCACGATTCAGTATAAAATATCTGGGTATAGTGTATTAAATTGAAAAGAGCTAGTTTATCACGTACCCCTTTCCATTAAATACACTCTATCACCCTTTAGCTTTTAAATGATCGTATCTTCCATGCTTGGTTTCCCCATTTTTCTTTTCTGCTTTTTTTGCTCCACGTTGCTTCAAGCGTCAACAACTACTCAAAACCTTCAAGCTCTTCAACCTGCTCTTTATGCCGATTTTTTGAATGAAAATGGACAGAGCGATCCGGAGCATTACTATGAGGCGACTAGCAAGATAGTACGTATGGGTGAGCCAGGAATGTATCACTATTCCATCATGAAATCGTCTGAGGATTCACTTTTTTTTGTCAGTCCTATCTATCTACCCTTTTTTGTTAACTGGATGTACCACAAGGAGCTCGCAGAGAGAGGTCCTGATTCAACAGATGTAACAATACCGAAGCTTCTTTTAGTAAAAAATTCGAATTCTACTAATTCGATCGTGGGAGTTTTTGACAAGGAACTCATTACTAGCATCGATGAAGAACTGAAATCCAATCAGTTTACATTCATGATGAAGGATACATCAGTTGACTTAAATCCCATCACGGATGAGACCCCAACGACCTCGTATTCTGATAATATTAAATTACTTTTTTTGGGGCTACTAGTTTTAAGCATAGAAGGTAACCAGATGTACAACATTCATGTAGAAAAAAAAGCTGCAAAAGAACAACTTCCTCTACTCAGCGAGGAGCAAAAAAGGAGGGAGGAGCTCTTTTTAAAATTACATTCAGAGTATAGTTATGAGGAAGATCAGCAACACAACATCTCGGCTCTTGAGAGCATGAGAGAACAGGCTAACGATAATGCCAAGAATGCCTATAAAATTCAAAAAAAACAAACTCTGATCTCTAGTGACCCGGAGAATGACCCTGGACTTCAAGAGAGTAAGAGTCAGCGTGAATACTGGATTTATCAAAAGAAGAGCTTGGGTTTGAGATTGGAAAAAATAAAATTTTTGAATTTCAATAATTCTTTGGAATCACCTGACACAGAGTTTGAACAGGGTTCAAACCACTCGCTCACTGATCATGCGCAAGATATGTCGAAATTTATTAGAAATCTTCATATTAAAAATCTTTCTAGCAGAGGAAAAGATTTATTAGATACTCAAGCAAGACTTAAGAGTGAGGGGGCTAGTGAGAAAATAAAAATATTATGGTCACAGTTTACCTCAAGAGAGGATGCTGAGATTTTAGAAGAAAAAGCATGGGGGAGAATGGCAAAAGCATTTTATCAAGAACAGTCAAAACAGACTAGGAATGCATTATTAGAGGCTGAATTAGAGGCTGAAAAGAAGTTCAAAACATCTCCTCCTAATGATAGCTATTTCGACATGTTGATAAAAGCAGCAGAAAATGCCTGGCATGCTTCAAAGGAAGAGTATGAAGCTCATGACAGTAATCAAACTGCGGAAGGATTTGACCTTCAATTGATTCATGATTTTTTACAACGTAGAATGGAAGAGTTTCAAATTAAAAAACAGAAACAGGATTTAGTGCCCGAGATTCAAAAGCTTGTAACCAGGATTCAAGAAATAAAAAATAATCGCACCTTGGAAATGGGAGATTTGGTGGTTGATACCTTGAATAATGCCCAAAAAATGCAAGCAACAATAGAAACGTTCAATAATACACATTTGGCATTAAGTGATTACCAAGAAAAAATAATGAAGGAATCAAATAAAGAGAAATCTAGTGTTTTTTTATATTCGGCTTTAAGTGGTTTTAAATGTTATCACTCTCCTGATAGTGAGGATCCATTTGATAATGTCTGGAGAGAAACGGTAGAGTGTTTTCAAGGTAATTATAACTTGCTTCAATTTTGGTCTAGAAAGCATCCCGAAACAGGTATTCCAAGTCAGAGTAGACAAAATAGAAGAGCAACTTTATAGAAAATCTTAGTTAGATAAGTTCACTGATTCCCTCACAAGCCAATATTTTTCCCCATAGTATCAATGTCATCATCATCATCGCGTCGCACTTGGAATGAAGTAATAGGACTGATCCTTATGGGGGGAGGGGTTTTATTATTGCTTGCCCTTCTCTCCTATGATCCTCGTGATCTCCCCTCATGGCTGTTTTATGCAAAATACTCCTCAACATCACCCGTTCCGCTCAATTTTGTAGGGCGTTTCGGTGCTGTGATGGCTGGACTCAGTTTCTTTCTTTTTGGAGGAGCCTCCTTTTTTGCAGCAGTAGCATTGGTTGGAATGGGACTCTCCTGTTTTTTTGGGGAGGAATCCCCCCTTGGTATTCGTCTTGGATGGTCTCTAGTTTTTGTTTTAAGTTGGGCCTACTTTCTCGATTTCCTCGACCATTTTAAGTTTTTTTCGTCTACATGGAAACAGACCTTAGCGATCCCTGGAGCTGGTGGATGGTTTGGCCACGCACTAGGAATTGCAATCGGTAAAAATACCATGGGACTTGTCGGTACTATTTTTGTTTTTTTAATCGCAGCATTAACAAGTTTGATTTTAGCCACGGGCTTTCATCCTATTAAAACTACCAAACAGGTTTTGGTAATAATGACAAAAGCACTTTTTCAATTAGTCCATCATTTTAAAAACCAATTTTTAGTAAAAAAATCCTCTCCCTTAAACACAAGGGAATCTGTTTCAAATTCTACTAAAAAGACTGTGTCACGTCCTAATAAAAGACCACTCAAGGAGTTCGCCCTTGAAGAATCTCTAGAGGAAGCAAGCAATCCTCCCCCTTCTTCCAATCTCCCTCTTCCAAAAATTATTGATGCTAGTGTGCCAGCAAAAAAGCCGACCCTTGCTGAGGTGATGAAGGCCCGGCCTAAGCCCTCTTCTGCGATGGACTCAGAAACAGGATCGTTATCTCATGTTGCCTTAGAAAACTACACTCTTCCTTCTTTTGATTTACTCGAAACTCATGAAAGCAACGATCGTCAACCTGCCGACCCGGCAGTTTTACAGTCGGTGCAGCGTGTTTTAATTGATACTCTTGCACAATTTGGTATTGAGGCAGCGCCTGGAGATATTACCAAAGGACCCACGATTACTCGTTATGAACTTTACCCAGCAAGCGGTGTTCGCGTGGATCGTATTTCCAATTTGGAACGTGACTTGGCACGTGCCACGAGTGCAGAACGCATTAATATTTTAGCTCCTATTCCTGGCAAAGATACCGTAGGTATTGAAATCGCCAATACTACAAAAGTAACGGTGGCTATTCGTGAGCTTTTTGAAAGTAATGCTTGGCAAAGTTCGAAAGCAAAACTTCCATTAGCACTTGGTAAAGATGTCTATGGCAATGCAATTATTGCGGATCTAGCCCAGATGCCACATCTTCTCGTAGCTGGAGCAACGGGAAGTGGCAAGAGCGTTTGTATCAACTCGATTATCACCAGTCTTATTTTTAAGCATACACCAGAGACGCTTCGTTTTATCATGATCGATCCGAAGGTTGTGGAGATGCAGATCTACAACAAACTGCCACACTTGGTGACACCTGTAGTAACCGACCCCAAAAAAGTCTTACTTGCACTCCGCTGGGTCATTGATGAGATGGAATTACGTTATAAGATTTTTGCAAAAACGGGGGTTCGCAATATTAGCGGTTTTAATGCTCGTCCTCAGCCAAATAAGGAAAAAAAACCGGAGCCTGTTGAGTCTATCCTTGAAGAGGTAAATATCGATCCCTTGCTGGGAGGTGATTTCACTGCTGCCTCCTTGCTCGAAGAGGAGCCACCTACTGCAAAAGCAGTTCCGTATCAATCTTCACGTGAAGAGGAAATTATTATCCCAGACTTTATGCCCTTTATCGTAGTTATTGTCGATGAGTTGGCAGATCTCATGCAAACGGCTCCTGCAGATGTGGAGTCGGCTATAGCTCGTATTACTCAGATGGCACGTGCTGCAGGCATCCATATGATTGTGGCCACGCAAACTCCAAGAGCTGATGTGGTGACTGGAATCATCAAGGCTAATATACCCACTCGTATCGCTTTTCAAGTAGCCTCCAAACTCGATAGCCGAGTCATTCTCGACCAAAATGGAGCGGATCGTTTGTTAGGACAGGGGGATATGCTCTATTTACCACCAGGAAGTGCTAAGGTCTTGCGTGCTCAAGGAGTGCTTGTTACCGATGAGGAGATTGGAAGGGTGGTCGATTTTCTTGGAGCGCAGAGCTCGCCAATCTTTGAACCCTCTATTGCGGCCAAACTCTCTAATGCAACAATGCCTGAGGAAGATATCACAGAGGAGGAAGAGGAGCTCGTGACAAAATGCCTGGAGATTATTCGTCAAGAAAAGAAAGCCTCTACATCGATGCTTCAACGTCGCCTTCGCCTCGGCTACACGCGTGCAGCACGCGTGGTCGATATTTTGGAGCAACGTGGTATTTTAGGACCCAAGGATGGAGCTCGCGATCGTGAAATTTTAATAGATTTGGGGTAGAGGTAGTTTCATTTAGCTCTTTTTTGATGCCGTATAAATAGTGACAATCCCAAAGGTCATTGGGGCAGCAGTGGTATGAAAGAAATCACATTTTTTGAGTAAAGAGAGCATTTCTTTTCCTGAGGGAAATGCTTCAATGGAGCCTCCCATATATTCATAAGCATTACTATTTCCAGTAACCCACCCAGCAAGGTGTGGCAAGAGGTGGTGCAAGTAGAAACGGTATAAAGGACGCAAGAGAGAGGAGGTAGGAAGTGAAAAATCGAGGATTAAAAGATGACCGCTAGGTCGTAAAATCCGGTGCATTTCTCGCAATCCATCCTCCCAGGAAGCCATGTTGCGAAGACCAAAAGAAATGGTAACGACATCAAAAGATTTTTCTTCGTAGGGGAGGGAGAGGCCATCAGCTTCTAGGAAGGTGATTGATTTTGCAGTGATCTTTTTTTTGGCTTGTTGAATTTGTGTTAACCGAGCTTGTTCGAGCATCGGAGCACAGAAATCGACACCAATAATTTCTGCATTAGGTAATTTTTTTCTTAGAGCAAAAGCTAAATCACCATTGCCGGTGGCAACATCAAGAATGTTTTTGGGATTCCATTGTTGCACTTGTTGAGCAACACAATGGCGCCACCAAAAATCAAGACCAGCAGATAAAAAATGGTTTGCCATTGCGTAGCGCCTTGCAATTGAGCAAAAGAGACTTTTAACATATTCGGGATTCATGAATCAAAAAACCAGTGATCAAAGAGCTGTTAATAAATATACGAGTTAAATTGAAGGCAAAAACGAAATACTGCTCACGAGAGGACTCGAACCTCCATGGAATTACCCATACGCTTCTGAGACGTACGCGTCTGCCAATTTCGCCACGTGAGCTCACTTGACTATTTCAATGATTCTACTACTGCTTGCAAGAGGCTGATATATACTACATCAGCGCAAGAATTGACACTCTTCCAGAATGACAGAGGGATGTAAATCATCAAAAAAGTTTAATAATTTCAATTTTTTTAAAAATTCTACTGGCGCTTTTGCACATCTCGTGGCACATATTTACTACTTATGAAGTCACACAAGAATCTTACATTACTTACATTCATCATCACGCTTCCTTTTGCAGCTTCACTTCTGCAGGCTCAAATAGCACCAGCACCGATCACTACCGGTGCTCCTTCATCGGCATCATCAGCGACCAGCACCTCTGGTAGCACAGCTGAAAAAGCCCTTGCAAAGGCAAAAGAAGCAGTGGCTGCGGCAAAAGAAAAATTAGGAGTTCGTAAGGATAAAGAATCTGATCAAAAAATATCAGGAGCTTCTTCTACTGTTATCGCGCTTAAAGATCCAGTAGCAGTTGTTGATGGAGCTAAGATCTCTAAAGCCGATCTCGAGAAGGCCTTTAAGGAAGCTGTGGCCTCGAGTAATATGAATCCTGCAACACTCACTGCAGACCAAAAGATTCAAGGGTATCATCAGATTTTAGATGCTCTCATTATGGAAAAGCTTGTTGATAAAAAATCTTCAGGAGTAGAAGTTTCTGATGCTGATGTCAGTGCTGAGATTGATAAGATTAAAAAACAATTTCCCACTCCTGATGCCTTCAATGCTGAACTTAAAAAATCGGGCCAAACCACTGATCTCTTCACGGCCAATCTAAAAAAATCGATGCGTCAAACAAAATGGATGAAAGAACAAATCCAAGGTAAAGATACCGTAACAGATGCTGATGCTCAGAAATTTTATAATGAAAATATCAAGCAATTTGAAAATCCAGAAATGGTGAAGGCCTCTCATATTCTTCTCTTAGTTCCACAAGGGGCTTCAGACTCTGTTGTAAAAGCTAAAGAGGCTGCAGCAAAAGCAGCAATTGAGAGGGCGAATAAAGGAGAAGATTTTTCAAAATTGGCTGCCGAACTTTCTGAAGAACCAGGTGCTAAACAACGTGCTGGTGATCTTGGTTTCTTTAGTAAGAGTCAGATGGTTCCTGAATTTGCCACAGCAGCCTTCGATCAGAAAGTTGGCTCTGTAAGTGCGACTCCAGTAAAAACAAAATTTGGGTTTCATATCATCAAAGTAACTGAAAAGAAACCTGCAGGAACCGCTTCTTTTGCAGAAGTCAAACCTAACATTATTGCTTATCTTCAAAACCAGAAACGTCGTGCTGCTTTCAAAGCAGAGATGGAGCAACTGCGTCAGGCTGCAAAAATTGAAAATTTCCTTCCTGCACCAGCAATCATTACTCCAGCGACCATGAAGCCTTCGTCCCTGCCTGGTAAAGCTCCTGCTTCTTCACCTGCAGTTACAACAAAAGCCCCTGCAACACCAACTCCTTCTGTAACTAATGCTACTCCCTCACCTGTGAAGAGTTAGTTAGGAGCTGCAATTTTGAATTGAATGCATCTATGATAGAAAAAGAATTACCTGCTTTGAGGCAATTTCATGCCTCAGTAGGTATTCTTGGACTTGGTATTATCGGAAAGCGGGTTGCAGAGATACTACAGAATGATAAGACCTTCTCTGTCTTTGTTTGGAACCGTTCTCCACGGTCACTTCCAAATTTCCTGGCCTCTCCTCAAGCAGTTGCAGAATCAGCAGCGATTCTTCAACTTTTTGTGAGAGATGGAGTCGCCCTACTCGAGGTTCTCGAGCAGCTCTCTCCTGCATTAAATTCGTCTCACCTTGTCTTAAACCATGCAACTGTAAGTCCACAAGAGACCCTTCAAGCCGCAGCCCTGGTCAATAAAAGAGGTGCTCAATTTTTAGATGCTCCTTTCACTGGAAGCAGGGATGCTGCTGCTGCTGGAAAATTGGTTTATTACTTGGGTGGCTCATCTGAAGCAATCGAAAAGGTCACGCCACTTCTAAAGCTTTCTTCAAAAGAGATTCTCCCTATGGGGGCCATTGGTTCTGCAACTACAGTGAAAATTGCAACTAACATGATCACCGCTGCTCAAGTCAACGCTCTCACAGAGGCCTTAACACTGCTTCAACTCACAAAAATCCCTTTGCAATCTTTACATCAAGCGTTGATTCACAATGCTGCCTATTCGCCAGTCATTGCAATGAAATTACCACTGATGTTACAAGGTAATTTTGAACCTCATTTTTCTACTAAAAATATGTTTAAGGACCTCTCTCTTGCTCTTGATCTTGCTAAAGAGCATAGCGTTGCACTTCCTTTAACAGCCACTACAGCGGCAGCCCTGGAGAATTTGATCTCTCAAGGTTTAGGGGATCAAGACTTTTCTGCATTAGCCCATTCTCTCTAATGCTCTCAAACAGGAAGGATCCTCTTATTCCTGCTCTTGGTACTATGAGTGCGTTAGAAAATAAAGCTCTCTTAAAAAAAGCTCGGAGTGAGGGTGGCGCTTTTGCCACCGCTCCCTCTTCGTATCTCCGTGTGAGTGGAGCAGATCGTCTGCGATATTTAAATGGTCAAATCACAGCCGACCTTCGCAAGCTTTCTTTAGGGCATTCCTTGTCAGCGTGTCTACTGACTCCCAAAGGTCGTCTTGTAGCACTCCTCAGCATTACAATCGAGGGAGAGGCATTCTTAATTGAGACAGATCCTTTGATGGAAAAGGTCGTTTTAGAGCGTCTTGAACGCTATCTTGTTGCCGACGATGTCGTCATTGAAGTGATCACTCCTCCTGATACTATCCATTTTTTTGGACCTCTTGCGCATCATCCTGAGATTGAGAATGCCCCTGGCACTCTGATTTCACGCATCGGTTTTCCCGGAAAGGATCTCACTCAGATCTTTCATACTGATTCTAATGCGTCTTGCAAAAGCCTCATAGATACAACCGGCTCGAACTTTTGTTCAAGTGGTATGAAACATATAGCCGTTGTTGAGGATCCTCCCCTTCCTAATCTGCATCAGCCTTTGCAGTCTCCTCAACACGATGAGTATGAAATATCCGACCTGGAGACCGCACGATTTTCCTCTTTGCCTTCAATTGGTCCGACAATATTACTTTCTCCCAATCTCGTAGAAATTCTGCGTATTGAGCAAAAAATTCCACGTTGGGGTTTTGAACTCACAAGTGAGACCTTACCTCCAGAAGCACGACTCGAAGAAAAATGTATCGACTATGAAAAAGGATGTTACCTTGGCCAAGAGGTTATTTCACGCCTCAAGAGTCTAGGCCATGTCAATCGCCTGCTCTATGGCTTTACTTCCAAAGAGAAAATCCTCCCTGGTATGGATATTTATATAAAAGAAGACCCATCACAAAGTGTTGGAATCATTACTAGTGCAGCATTGCAAATCGATTCTGGCTCCTTTATTGCTCTTGGCTATTTGCGACGCGGAAGTGAAAATCGATCTCATTATATTGCTCAAGATCCTAAGTCAGTCCATCAAAGTAATATCATCATTAATAACACTCTCTCCTCTCAATAAAAGAATATGCGTTTTTTCCCTACTTCTCTTTTTCTAGGTGTGGTTCTTTTTCTAACTGCCTGTGCTACACAACCCATTTCTACATCTTCCTCCCAAGTAGCAGTGATGCTCGTTCGTATTGGAAATCAAAAAGAGCAACGACGTGTGGTAATCGCCTTTAATGAAAAAGCAGCTCCACAAACAGTCGCAAATTTTAAACAATTAGTGGCACGCCATTACTATAACGGTCTTCTTTTTTATCGAGCCTTTCCTCACTCGCTTGTACAAACAGGGGATCCTCATACCCGCTACCGTGAACATGATAATTCTGGCACAGGAGGTCCAGGATATACCATTCCGGCCGAAATTAGGCTCCCTCACATCAAGGGAGCTGTAGCAGCCTCACGGCTACCTGACAAAATCAATCCTCTCCGTGCTTCTAATGGGAGTCAGTTTTATATCTGCTTAGAGCCAATGCCACAGCTTGACGGACAATACACAGTCTTTGGACATGTTACTGAGGGAATGGATGTTTTGGAATCGATGAGTCTTCTTCCTACCAACAGCAATAATTTTCCTGTAGAAAAAGTTGTTATTACCTCTTTGACATTGGAGAGCATTCTTTAATAGATTTTTATAAAATTAAAATTATGAGCACGACAATTGGATCAACATCACGACCAACAGGAGGACTGGCCAGTACATCTAATAAACCGGCGGAAGCTCCCTCAAGCTCCAAAGGATTAAAAACAAATCCTCCTGCAGGAATTTTTGCTAACCGTGTTATTTCTCAGACAAAAAATCTAGGGCCTAAAGTGCCTGCTAAAAATAATAAATTTCCAGCTTCTGATATAAGGCGTTATGCTCCAGCACCTCCTTTAACAGAAGAGCAAGTGAGAGTAAGGGATTTTGTTCCTTTTAAAGACCTCCTAGAAGCAACTTTTTTAGATAATCCAGAAGGAACTATTGCAACTGTTTTAGATTAACTTGAGTAACCCATATCTTTGTAGCCTCGATATTTCATACTGATCGTGATGAAGAGGCCGCGAAGGCTGATGAGGCAAGTCAAAATAGGAGTCCAACGCAGTATCTATCTGACTTCTCGGCTAACGGAGTAGATTGGTATGAAATATGCGGGCTAGGAGGAGAAAATAGAGAGCCCTTTTTCTTGATAGTGAAGCAGTTCTTGATAGAGCTGTTCTAGCCCGTTTGGAATAATACGAACTCCTGCAAGAAGAGGCATAAAATTTTGATCGTTTTCCCAGCGCGGAACGATATGAAGATGGAGATGGTCATCAGTACCTGCCCCACCAGCAGCCCCAAGGTTCAAACCAAGATTAAAGCCATGGGCATGCACCACTGCTTTGAGAAGTCGTTGTGCATGTATGGCAAGGTTCCATAAATCGAGTGCCTCTTCCTCTGAGAGGTCACTCATTTCTGCTGTTTTTCGATAAGGAACAGCCATGAGATGTCCAGTTGTGTAGGGATACTTATTAAGGATCAGGAAAGCATTTTTACGACGAGTAACTACTAAGTGAGCTGCATCATCTGAGCTGTGAGCTGCTTCAAGTAAGAAATCATGATTCGATTGATGATCACGTTGGAAGTACTCTACCCTCCATGGTGCCCAGAGGGTTTCAAGGTTTTTTTTAGGAAATTCCATGATATTTTTTATAAAGCCGAGATTATGGTAGCTGCAGCCTTATGGTAAGCTCCTTGGCCATGAAGTGTGGAAGTAACTTCTGTAAGTTGTTTGCTGACCTGTTCGCAGGCTTGGGGATCTGTTAAATATCGCAGGGCCTCCTCTGCAAGTGCTCTTGGTGTTGCCTCCCTTTGTATAAATTCCCTTACAATAAGATGACCTGCTAAGATATTGATAATTCCTAAAAAAGGGACACGAATCAATTGTTTTCCTACGACATAAGTCAGCCAAGCAACCTTATAAACAAGGGCATAGGGAAGGGCGTAACAAGCTGCCTCCAGAGTTGCTGTTCCTGAACAAACAAGACCAAAGGTGGCGCGTTGCATGAGTTCTGGAGCTTTTCCTATCGTGATGGATATTAGAACACCAGCTTCTCGGACCATTGATTGCATCATAGCAGCAAGATAAGGAGTTGCTGCTGCCGCTTCACATCGTATTTTGGAATCTACTTGGGTAAGCTCTCGAAAAGCCTGAAGCATGATTGGAAAAAGGTGTCGCACTTCACGTTCTCGACTTCCAGGAAAAAGGCCTAGAAGGTCATTCTCTCGCAAAAGGGGAGGGGTCTCTTTTTGGGAGGCCATGATGGTTTCCACTAGGGGATGTCCTGCAAAGGTTGTTGGGAGTCCTGAGGATTCGTAAAGCTCTTTTTCAAATGGAAAGATACAAATCATCAGATCCAGTAGTCGTGCCATTTTTGGAATTCTGTTTTTATTCCAAGCCCAGACTTGGGGGCTGATATAGTAAAAGATTTTTATGGGAAGCTTTTGACGGCGGATTGCTTGAGCTAGACGCAAGTTAAATCCTGGATAATCAATCAAGATGATGGCCTCTGGCTTCTCCTCTTGAAGCTGGAGCAGAAATTGAGAGAACTTGGCTCGAAAATAACTATATTTTTTAAGCACATCCCAAAGACCAACAACAGCCGATTCTTCAATCCAGTTTTCAAATTGCTTGATAGGGTGATGAGGATCTGTTGTTTGTGGGTGGAAGTTCGTGTTAGATGCTTCCTGATTTTCTAATTTAGAGCTTTCTATTTGCTTGCTCAGAAAAGCTATCTGCATCTTTGAACCACCTGCTCCAATAAAAGAGATAGAGGGAACTTTCTGGATCAAAGCCTGCATCAGGGCTGCCCCGTACGTATCACCACTGGCTTCGCCCGAGAGAATGAATATTTTTAGAGAGTGATCCAAAGGAAAAAATTTTTAAATATTACAGATTACGGGTGGATCTTAATCATCATTTAGTCATGCTTTGATTTCAGCGTTTTTCTCTTGAATCAATGTGGTGATCTTGAGTGCTAGTTCTAAAGCTGCAGCTGCTTCATGGCCTGTGACACGTGGTTGAATGCCAGTGCGCGCACATTCGATAAATGCTGCAAGTTCGCGTTGCAGCGGCTCTCCTTTAATCACTGTCACTCGCTTGCGTTGGATCTCTTTTCCATTCAAACGGAGCATATATCCATTTTGTTTTTGGTAGTCTAGGGAGAGGTAGGCATCTTCTTGAAAGATACGAATTTTTCGGACTCGATCACGACTGATACGACTGGCAGTGAGGTTAGCCACACATCCATTCTCAAAATGAAGGCGCACATTAGCAATATCCTCTCCACGGCTTAGAACGGGTATTCCAACCGGATCAATACTCACAACGGGCGAGCGCACAAGATGCAAAATAATTTCTAAGTCATGAATCATCAAATCTAAGACGACCCCAATATCGATACTGCGATTGGGATAGGGAGAAATACGGGTTACTTCAAGAAAACGGGGGTTTTTGAGTTGTTCCTCAAGAGCCTCAAGAGCTGGATTGAAGCGCTCGACATGACCTACTTGAAGGATTGCATGATGTTCACTTGCGATTACAGCTAACTCTTGAGCGTGTTCTGTAGTACTAGCAAGTGGTTTTTCAATGAGAAGATGTTTTCCTTTGCGTAGAAGAATGCTTCCGATTTCATGATGTGATTCTGTCGGTGTGGCTAGGGTTGCTGCTTCTACAAGGCTGGAAAATTCCTCCAGAGACTCACATGCTTTTGCACCATATTTTGCAGCTACTTTTTGGGCAGCACGTTTGTCCGCATCAAGAATCGCCACTAGGTTGCAATGGGGTAGTTCTGAATAAAGACGAGCATGGTTAATTCCAATGTGCCCGATGCCAACAACACCAACATTGATATTTTTCATAGGAGGATTGATTTCTTGCTTTGCTACTAATGATTCTGCTTTGAAACTCCCCACAACGTGATGCCGAGCTCGCTTGCACGCTGCTGGAGCTTTTCTTTTTCAAGGAGTAAAGTGACATTTGCCTCTAGAGCGATCAGTGTGACTCCTGATACAGCTGCTGTCTCTAGGGTGCGTATCCCAATGACTGGAACATCAAAGCGCATATCGTGATGGGGTTTAGAAACCTTCACCATACATGCCTTGCCTTGGCCTAGCATTCCTCCACGTTTAATGGTCTCATCGGTTCCTTCAAAACCTTCCACAGCAAGTACCGTTCCACGTTTGACAACGACGGTTTGACCAATGTTAAGTCGACTGACCTCTTTGGCGATACCATGACCCAAAGTAATATCCTCGAGCTGACGGGCATTAGGCTTGGGACCTGCAATGAGTCCAGGAGAGGCTAAGTGGCTTTCTAAAAAAGTTGTAGCTGGAAGAAGTGTCACTCCTGCTTTTTCCAATTCAGATGCTAATGTTGCAAAAAGAGTTTCTGCATTGCGTTCTTTGAGTTGTGCAAGAAGAAGGAGTGTTTTGAAATCAGGACGTAAATCAAAAAGATTTTTTGGGGCAATCTGACCAGCCATGATTCCGTGAATTGCTCCGCTTGTACGGGAAGCATTGAGTAACTTTCCAACCTGGCCTACACGCATCCAAATGATTTGATCAACATAGTCTGCTAATGTTGGATCTGTCTCGTTTTCAAAGGCAGCAACCACAATACGTTCTACGCCTGCCGTGCGTGCCTCCTGCGCAACGAGGAAAGGATACTTTCCATTGCCTGCAATGAGGAAGAGGCTGGAAACAGAAGGCTGGAGGTTAGAGCTCGAAGGCATATTAGCTCGAAGATTGAATTTCATAGTGTTCTTTTCTATCTTGATGGATTTTTCTGACACGAACTTTTAAGTGATTTGATCGTTAAAAAACGCGTTGCCCTTTGTTCTTCACTCTTTACGTTGTAGCTGGAAACGCCAGCTACGACTTGAGAACAATATTCACAAGCCGTCCTGGAACCACGATAACCTTTTGAATCTTTTTATGTTCAAGATGAGGGGCCACTGAAGGATTGTGGAGTGCCGCTTGTTCCACCTTCTCTTGAGAAGTTGTTGAAGGCAAGGTGAGGCGTGTGCGTATTTTTCCATTCACTTGAACTACATAAGTAATCTCTTCAAAAAGTAGATACTCTTCGTTCCATGTTGGCCACGAGGACTCAGAGGCTAAAGATCCAAGCGCTCTTACGCTTGGAAATTTCTCTGCAAGATACACCCAGAGCTCTTCGGCAAGGTGAGGTGCAAATGGGCTTAAGAGCTGAAGAAGGGTCTGGACTGCCTCTAGAGGTGTAGGAGTGGCCGTTGCAAACTCATTCACGAAAATCATCATTTGCGAAATGGCTGTATTAAAGGAGAGAGCCTCAATATCGCAAGTAATTTTTTTAATCGTGCTATGGACCACACGACGCTGTGCGCCGGTAAGAGGTTGTTCCATAATATTAGCATTAACCTGAAAGATGTTTTCAGGAGTTTCAGATAAAATGAGGCGCCACACGCGTCCAAGAAAGCGATAAATTCCTTCCACTCCAGTAATACTCCATGGTTTGGAATGTTCAAGTGGACCCATGAACATCTCAAAAAGCCGCAATGCATCAGCACCATACTGTCGAATCACTTCATCAGGACTTATCACATTTCCACGACTCTTTGACATTTTTTGCCCATCTGGACCGAGGATCATTCCCTGATTAACAAGGCGTTGGAATGGTTCCGCTGTGCATACATGTCCAAGATCAAAAAGGGCCTTGTGCCAAAAACGAGCATAGAGAAGATGGAGAACAGCATGTTCAGTACCTCCAACATAGAGATCGACCTCTCTCCAATACTCTTGAACCTCTTTTCCAACAAAGGCCTCTTGATTCTTGGGATCGCAAAAGCGCAGGTAGTACCAGCAAGAACCAGCCCACTGGGGCATTGTATTGAGTTCCCGAGTTGCTTGATGAGAATAGCGAACCCATTCATGTGCTTTTGCTAGTGGTGGCTCTGCCGTTCCTGTTGGTTTGAAATCCTCCATTTCAGGAGGCTCAACAGGAAGCTCACTCTCGCTTAGAGCACGGTGTGCTCCCTTTTCCCAAATAATAGGAAACGGTTCGCCCCAGTAGCGTTGGCGTGAGAAGAGCCAATCGCGGAGTTTGTATTGAATACAGGTACGTCCCATTCCATTAGCTTCAAGCCAGGAGATAATTTTTATTTTAGCATCGATAGCATTAAGTCCATTGATTAGCGGAGAGTTGATAGCCTCACCATCAGTCGCATTAAAAGGAAGTGATAAGGAGGGGGTTGTTTTAATAACTGGGGAAATAGGAAGAGAAAATGTTCTCGCAAACTCATAGTCACGCTCATCATGAGCAGGAACAGCCATGATGGCACCAGTTCCATAGTTCATCAGCACATAGTCAGCAACCCAGATAGGAATTAATTCTTTGTTGATCGGATTAATACAATCTAGCCCTAGAGAGATTCCTGTTTTGGTTTTTGCCAAATCGGTGCGCTCTAAATCGCTTTTGGCATTGCAACCATTGCGGTAGTCGTTGAGGGCTTTACGAACATCAGGTGAAAGATCAAGTTCCTCAAGGAGGGGATGCTCTGGGGCCAAGACTAAATAAGTTGCTCCATAAAGAGTGTCAGCACGTGTGGTATAAACGGTAATTGTTTTTTCAGGTTGATTTTGAAGAGAAAAAATAACCTCGGCTCCTTGGCTGCGGCCAATCCAATTACGTTGTAGCTGCTTGATCGATTCCGGCCAGTCCAGCCCCTCAAGATCGTGAAGTAAGCGATCAGCCAGTGCTGTGATTCGAAACATCCATTGACGCATCGGACGACGTTCTACGGAAAACCCCCCTACTTCACTCTTTCCATTAAGAACTTCTTCGTTTGCTAAAACTGTTCCCAGTGCGGGACACCAATTCACAGGAGTATTGGCAACGTAGGCTAAGCGAACATGATCCGGTTCTTTTCCTTGATAACTTGAGATCGGCTCAATTTTACACGTGACTGGATTATACCATGCATGGTAGAGCTGCAAAAATATCCATTGTGTCCAGCGAAAATAATGTGGGTCAGTTGTATTAACCTCACGTTCCCAATCGTAGCTAAACCCTAGTAACTGGAGCTGTTCTCGAAAACGAGTGATATTTTTTTCTGTGGTGACTCTAGGGTGTTGCCCCGTTTTGATCGCATACTGCTCTGCAGGGAGTCCAAAGGCATCCCAGCCCATGGGATGAAGTACATTTTCTCCACGAAGACGATAATAGCGGGAAAGAATATCGGTGGCTGTATATCCAACTAGGTGTCCCACATGTAATCCATTTCCACTCGGGTAGGGAAACATATCGAGAATGTAACGTTTTTTGGCTGATGGATCAAAGCCACTCTCTCCTGGATTTTTAGCACGAAATGCTCCTGAGCGAAGCCAATATTCCTGCCAGCGAGGTTCGAAGTCGCAGAAAGGATAGCGTTTAGAGTTGTGTTCTGTGGATGACATGAAAATGTAAGGAAGCGATAAAACATTTGAGATTATCAAACAATTCTTTATGACACAATCCTCTATCAAACCAATTGCTCTCCTTCTCGCAACTCGCAACCAACACAAAACGTATGAAATCCAAAAGATGCTCGGAGAGATGGCACATGTTACAGATGTTACAACATTTCCAGTCTTGCCAGAAATTGAGGAGACAGGCTTGACCTTTGAGGCCAATGCCATCCTTAAAGCTGAAGGAATCTCGCTTCACGTTCCTGGATGGGTCATAGCAGATGATTCCGGTTTGGAAGTCGATGCTCTTGGCGGAGAACCTGGAATCTATTCTGCTCGCTATGCTGGCCCTGGGCGTTCTGATCTTGAAAATACACTTCTGGTTTTAAAAAAAATGGATGGCATTCCTAAAGTCCAGCGAAGAGCACGCTTTCGATGTGCTCTTGCACTTGCTCGTGAGGGTAAAACGGTGGCGCTTTTTGACGGAACTGTGGAAGGATCCTTGATCGCAGAGCTTGAAGGGGAGAGAGGTTTTGGGTACGACCCCATTTTTATACCTCAAGGATATTCAGAAACTTTTGGACAACTTTCAGAGGAGATAAAAAACAGAATAAGTCATCGCGCTTGTGCGCTTGAGCAATTCAAAGAATGGTGGAAGGAACAAGAAAATAATAAATGATGATCTTTTTAAGAGCGCAATTTTGCCTCTATAAAAAGATCAATTTCTCCATCCATAACCCCCATAACATCGCTTGTTTGAGTCTCGGTACGATGATCTTTAACCATTTGGTAAGGCTGAAAAACATAGGAACGAATTTGACTTCCCCAAGCAATTTCACCCTTTTCCCCGTATTGACGATCCAGCTCTGCCCGTTTTTTATCAGCTTCAAGATGATAAATTTTAGCCTTGAGCATCTTAAGAGCTAGGACTCGGTTCTTCAATTGGCTCCGTTCTGCCTGACAGGCTACAACGACCCCTGTAGGAACGTGTGTCATGCGCACTGCTGTTTCGACCTTATTCACGTTTTGTCCTCCCTTGCCTCCGGAGCGATAGGTATCAACACGGATATCTTTTTCATCGATTTCAATGGGGGCATCCTCGATATCTGGAACCACATCAACGCTTGCAAAGGAAGTATGGCGTCGTTTATTAGAATCAAAAGGTGAAATACGTACCAACCGATGAACACCACACTCTGTTTGTAAGTACCCAAAAGCATACTTCCCTTTTACAAGCAAGGTGATCGATTTAATGCCGGCCTCATCTCCCTCTTGAACATCGATGATGCTCGAGGTAAAACCGCGCCGTTCCATCCAGCGTTGATACATGCGAAGTAACATTTCTGCCCAGTCACAGGATTCAGTTCCACCAGCTCCTGCATGAATCGTAAGAAAGCCATCCGCACGATCAAATTCCCCAGAGAGTAACTGCAAGAGTTCAAACTGCTCAATCTCTTTGGTGAGTTTTTGAAACTCCTCCTCCACTTCACCGGCGGCAAGGATCTGCTGCTCGGGAGATGTTTCCTCTTCTGCCATCGATTTAAGAAGCTCCAAATCCCTGGATCGCTCTTCAAGAGCGGAGAGGGGAGTGAGCTTGGAGCGAAGCTCTGAGATGCGCTCCACATCTTTCTGAGACTTTTCGCGATGGTCCCAAAAATCTGGGAGTGTCATGCGGGATTCAATTTCTTGAAGCTCTTGAATTAAACGAGGAGCGTCAAAGAAACCTCCGCAAACTACTGAGACGTTCAGTGAGGGCGGAGGGGTCTAGTGTAGTGAGATCAACAGACATGTTTGCATTAAAAATGGATGAGAGAAAATATTCGAGCTAAAAAACCTCTTTTTTTAAATAAATTGACAAACTTAAATTTTTCTCTATTTTAAAAGATCCTCTAAAAAAACTTCTTATAAAAAATTATAAAAATATTAACTCTTCAATTCTCCTATGAACTTATCAAGATCCTCCGTTCTTATTTGCAGTGCACTAGCTTTTGTGCTCCTCACAACTTCAAGTTCCTTTGCGCAACCTGAACCATTATATAGCAACAGTCCCTCTGTAATTAATAATTCTCCAAACTTACCTACGTCTGTTGTTGCTGATGGTAATAACTTTTATGCTATTGCTAGTGATGATGAAGGCAATTGGAGCTTCTGCTCTTCCAAGCAAGACTCCAGCCATGAAAGTAATATGAACCATGCTTGGGAACAGAAAACTGTTTTTTCTGGAGCTTCACTGAGCCGCATTGCTCTTAAGCCTGATGGTCTCATCATTACTGGAAAAATCATTACTGGAAAATATTACAACTCCTATTTTCTACTTGTTTCCAAGGATTGCGGAGCTAGTTGGATTGAAGAGAGAGCAATTCATAAATCAAACAGCATTGGCTCTGATGATTTTCAATATTCCTACAAAGAGGCAGCTGGTATTTGGGAAGGTTATCCCGTTCATGATCCCGTTCATTTTGTGAGTATTGGTTCCGATGAAAATGAAGATCAATCCTCCTCATTTGCACTCTTTTTTCGTAATAACGAATTTATCGCAATAGGTTCAGATTCCTTCAATCCACCAGTCGATCCCTACTATCCTATCGGTTCTGATAACATGCTGCATGGTACTTCTCTTCCAGTAAATGACCTCAGTGTTGAATTATTAAGAAACTTGTTTCTTTAAAGATAATTTGTAACTCAGAGCATCCTGGATACTCCTCCAGGATGTTTTGCTTTTATAGAGGGGCTCCCGTGAATCGAAAAATAATTTGCCTTCTAGCAATTGCATTTGGATTTTTTGTTGGTTTTTTCCAAATTCATAATGCAGATATCTGGTGGCATATTGCTTGGGGAAACAAGATGCTTGAACAACTCAGGATCTTTCCTGATGCAGAGAGTTTTTATTTTACTCCCATTAGCATTGCTTATCTACTTGATCTTCCAAATACCTTTTTAGGAGATTGCGGTTTTGCTCTCCTCTATAAACTTGGAGGAAACCTAGCTCTCCAGCTCTCTGTATTAGTGAGCTTGTTCTTAGGTGGTGCATTTGTCATCCTTGTTCCACTTGGAAAAGAGATCCTTCAAAGTAAATGCAAGCTGGTTTTTGCGTTATTACTTTTTTTTGGATTATGCCTGGGAACAAGTCAACTTCAACTAGTACGCAATTCGCTCGTTTCATTGCTCCTCTTTCCAATTGTGCTTGGTATTTATAGCTTGCATATCCGCACCCAAGAGAGAAAGCTTCTTATTTTATATCTAGGAATCTTACTAATTTGGTCCTGCATTCACTCCTCCTATATACTAGGAATTATTTCTTTGCTATTGCTATACTGCGCTCTTTTTTTAAGTAAAAAAAATCAAAAACTACTTAGCCTCAAGCACCTTCTTGCTACTCTTGTAGTACTTATTTTTACAATGAGTGTTTCGTTAACCTATAGCTGGCAGGTAAGGCAGCTTATTAATACTCCAATCAATCATAGTTGCAAAATCATCGCTCAAGAATTTGAAAGAATTCTAACTGCTAAATCTAACACACTTTCCTCTAAGGCTCCTGCAGCTTCTTTAGTACAACCTCAGCTCCTTAAGCCTTTTTGGAGCGATAACTCTGTTAGTGGTGACTTTACTCCTACCTGGAAAACCTGGCGCCATCCAGCTGCGTGGAGCTCTTTCTTACTTTCTTTCATAGCACTCCTAACATTATTGGGCAGCAGGAGTTCAAATAGATTAGGAATGTTCCTGTTACTCGCTTTTACAAGCTATTTTGGGTTCTGTTATTTTCGAGGGACTGGCTATGCAGCCATCACAGCTGTTTTCGTTATTGCTTCGATCTGCTCTACCCTCTCTCTTCCCTCTTCAGTGACTCTTTTGTGTCATACATTTTATGAAGTGGAGAAAAAAATATATTCATTTTGTATTATTGTTTCTCTTTTGGCAGTAGCAGGATCGATTTACCTGATCATGGCAAGGAAAAGCGAGTTTTTCTTCATGGAGCGGGGAAGAGTTTTTGGTATTGGTGAGGCGGTTGTTTTCGAGAAGGGCATCTATGATTTTGTAAAAAACCATTATCCTAATGAGCCTTGCTTCACAACAATGGTTACTGGAAGTTATGCTCTGCTAAATTGGAAAGATCAAAAAAAAGTATTTATCGATGCTTTTTTTGCTCCTCATCCCAATGCTCTATGGAGTGATTATTATGAGGCTCCTAAAACCCATGAAATGACTCCATTAGAGAACTATGGAATTCAATTAGCCCTTATTGAAAATAGTCGTCTTGATTGGCAAAATTTATTTTTAATGGCTCCTCTTTGGAGACCAATTGCCATTGGCCTTGGGGCGACCTTATATCAAAAACAAGAAGATACAAGCATGGCAACCTCCCTTAATATTTTATTTACCTTAAAGGATATTCAAAAACTTCCCTCAACCACAGGACAACGTGCAGCTGCAGCAGCCTTTTATAACTCTATTCTTGCATTGCAACTGGGTGGAAATTCAGCTCTTGCTGGAGCAGTGATCCAAGATCATCCCGATCTTTTTAAAAATTTAGTAAATTACCTAAGCATCTCTCAACAGAGCAATATCAGGCAAACGCCACCTGGTATTTTACCAATTACATTACTTCCTTAGAGCTTATTAAAAGAGTTATAGCAAGGTGTAGTGTCAAGAACGAGAACATAGCTGGCAAAAGCAAGGCCGCTGGGTAGACTTAACCCGGATATTTCACACTAAATCTATTACGGCTTGTGGAAAGCTCATCATTACTGCGTTGGTCTCGAATTGTGATTTGGGCAGTATGAGACATACAGCCCGGTATCCCAATCCTTCGCCCGCCTTGTACTAATAAGCTTTGCACGGCGCCTCATGACGATTCAGTATGAAATATCCGGGCTAGTCCTAATAAGCTTTGCATGGCACCTCACGACACTTCAGTTTGAATTTTTTAGCTTAGATGATCAAATCCCTTGCTAAGTTCTGTCGAATATTGATCGGCAGAAGTGATGCTCCCAATGGGGGTGAGAGGTAATGTTGGGAAGTTTCTTTTCCAATCTGCATCGATTTTGGGCCAAGTTTCAGGTGCAATAGTGACTAACAATTCATAATCTTCTCCATCACTCATGGCCTCTTCGATAGTAACACCGTCATGGCAAGGGATTGTATTTTTTTCAAGAGTGAAGCTACAGCGACTTGCTTTTGTAAGACGTGGCAGGTCACTGCCAAGTCCATCACTTAAATCCATCATGGCATGAACACCCCGCTGCCCTGCTAACCACTGACCTTCGGCGAGGCGAGGAAAAAAGTTAAGGTGGTGTCCACTTTGCAGTGAACCTCCAAGTCGACCGGTCACACAGATGAGATCCTCTTTTCGCGCCATGCTGCGAAGAGAAGAGCGCTTGCCGGTAGAACCAGTGATTGTAACAGAAATAAACAATCCTCCAGGAGAGCGAGTTATTTCTCCCCCAACAACAACAATTCCAAAAGTACGCGCTGCTTTTCCAAATCCATGAGCAAGTTGCAACCATTTTTCTTGTTGAAAAACAGCAGGTGCTGCAACGGTGATTAAAGCATGCTTTGGAATAGCACCCATGGCAGCAAAGTCACTAATGCAGCGGCAGAGGGCCTTCCAGCCAACCTGAGTTAGATCAGCCCCAGCATTAAAATGGATTCCCTCAACTGTGGCATCGGTTTTGAGGACTAGTGATTGGTTTCCTTTAGGTGGTTTGACAATGGCACAATCATCACCACTTCCCACGATTACTGAAGGGTCATGAATTGGTAGCTCGTAACGCAGAAGCTCAAGAAGAGAATCTTCATTCATAGGGATCCTTTTTGAAGGAGTAGCAGTAGCACAATCGAAATACTATTAAAAGTAGCATGAACGCAAATATTGGCCCAAAGTGAACCTGTTCGTTCATAGAGTAAGCAGAGCATTACGGCAAGCAATCCAAGTCCTAGCATCGAGGGGAGATGTAGATGCACTGCTGCAAATAAAACAGAAGTCACTATTATTGCTGGGAGACGCCCTGTAAAGCGACGTAAGACGCTATAGAGATAACCGCGAAAAAGAAACTCCTCAGCACAGGGAGCCACTATCACGGCCATGACAATGATGGCAAGACGTTCTTTAAAAGCGGGATGGGTTAAAAAATAGGTCACCACTGCTTGTGTCTCATCGCTACTGCCAAAGAGAATTTCGATTGTTGCTTGGCTCGCCACAATAAGTGGGTAGGTGACAAGCAGCCAGAGAAGGGCTTTTTTAATAATTTGGAGAGGATTTGATGGAGTGAGTCCAAAAAGTTTTATCGGAGATAAATGCCGTAGTGAGAGAAAAGAACAGATTCCCCCCACAATTAAAAAATAAAGGACTCCGTTGATGAGAATAGCAGATAGGGTGATGTCTTGATCCTTTCCAAAAGAGGTAATGATCACACAAAGAAACCATCCAATTAAGAGCATTGCAACGAGAGCATCGAGAAGAGTGAAGGGTCCTGTCTTTAAAACAGCTTTGCGAGTAACTCGACAGGCGATCCATCCATAAAAAGTGAAAAGGGATGCTAAGAAGAAAGTGATTCTTATTTCAGTCATGATGGAAGAAGAAAAATAGGTGCATAACGACATAATCATAAGTGACTAAAAAATTTAATTCGGATATTTCATACTGAAGTGTCATAAGGTGCTGTGCAAAGCTTATTAGTAGAAGGTGGGTGAAGGATAGTGATTCCGGGCTCTATGAGTCCCTACTTTTCCTATCACCATTTAAGGACGAAATAGCAATAATAAGGTTTCCACGAGCTGTAATGAATTTAGTATGAAATATGGGGTTAAGTATGTTCACAAAAACTTCAGCGTCAAATTCAATATAGAGTCATTGTCTTGTGAATAACTTGGGAATAAATGGGAATGAATCCCAAGAGAGCTTCTCTCTTTTCTAAGCTGGATTATTAACGTTGGTTGTTTTAGAGATAGAGTTTATGTCAAAAGTTGAATTACGTGCAAATCTGGAGAAGCTTGGGGTTCACCCGAGTAAAATGTTAGGTCAAAACTTTCTCTTAGATTCTAATTTAGCACGAGCTATCGTTGCTGACAGTAATCCTCAGAAAGGGGACCATTGCGTTGAGATTGGGCCTGGAATGGGAGCTCTTACCGAGCATCTTTACAACTCTGCGGCATCTCGTATTACCCTTATTGAGCGAGACCATCGTTTTGTAGCAGCACTGAAACAACGCTATGAAAGTTCCCGTGTTCGTGTGATCGGTGGCGATGCTGCCAAAATTGATTTAAGAGAATTGTATGGATATGGACCTATCAAAGTCATTGGTAATCTCCCTTATAGTGCCTCCACAGCAATTATTGCTCGTTTTACAGAAGCTCTTTCACCCGCTTCCAGCCTTGTTCTCATGCTGCAACGAGAGGTTGCTCAAAGATTGGCAGCTACTCCCGGAGATGACGATTATGGGGCCCTTACTGTTTTGTTGGGACGACGTTGGTGTGTGAAGAAAAAGCGTATCGTCCCTCCTGATGTTTTTTGGCCTCGGCCAAGTGTTGAGTCAGCTGTGGTCAAAATAACACGACGTCCTATTCAAGAAATCCCTCCCTGCAATGAGGCGTTTTTTCACGATATGGTTCGGCTTGGGTTTTCCTCGCGACGCAAGCAACTTGGTTCATTGCTAAAAACATCTTCCTCTCGATGGCTCCAAATAGTAACTGACTTAGGGTATCCCCCGACGATTCGTGCTGAAAATCTCAACATCAAGGAGTGGTCTTTTTTAGTGAATCAACTCTCCCTTGTGAGTCCGGAATCCAAGGAAGAGTTATTCGATGTTGTTGATGAAAATGATATTGTTGTTAGCTCGCAAGAGCGACATTTTGTTCATGTGAATAAGTTGTTGCATCGTGCTGTTCACATATGGATTTTTAACAATCGTGGAGAACTCTTTCTTCAAAAGCGTTCTTATTGGAAAGAAAATCATCCAGGTCTCTGGTGTTCGAGTGTTGCTGGGCATGTCTCCGCTGGTGAAAACTACTTGGAGGCAGCAAAAAGAGAATTATTCGAAGAGTTAGGAGTAAATGTTCCGCTCCAACTCATCCACAGGATTCTGGCAAGTGAAGTGACCGGACAAGAATTTGTTGAATGCTTTGTTGGCATTGCAGAAGAACCCTTTTTTTTGGATCCAGAGGAAATTGAAACAGGTGCTTTTTTTCATCCAAGATTGATTCAAGAATGGATTGATATTCATCCTGAAGAATTCACTCCACTCTTCAAAGTAATTGCAAAGAAATTCTTAAATGAGCCAGAATGTCTCTTTAAGTCAGAAAGTTTGGGACATAACATCCCATTTAAAGATCTTAAAAAATCAAATTAAATTTTTAGATATATCTTATCTGTTTTACTATAAACATATTACAAATATTAAAAAACCTGGCATGAGATATGCTACATCATTGGCATGTCTACTAACTCACGAAAAATACTAGGAATTGACTTAGGAACAACCAACTCCTGCATGTCGGTCATGGAGGGTTCTGAACCTGTAGTCCTTGAAAATTCAGAGGGTGCCCGCACCACTCCTTCTGTTGTTGCTTTTACTAAGAGTGGTGAACGCCTTGTTGGACAAGCTGCAAAACGTCAAGCAATCACGAATGCTCAAAACACGATTGCATCGGTCAAACGCTTCATGGGAATGAGGTTTGATGAAGTCCGCAATGAACAAGATCGTGTCCCTTATAAATTAGTTAAAGCTGCTAATGGTGACGTCCACATCCAAGTTGAAATGGAAGGGAAGCCTAAGACTTTCTCACCGCCTGAAATTTCAGCAATGATTTTAGCAAAACTCAAGGCAGATGCAGAAGCTAAATTAGGGGAAAAAATTACTCAGGCTGTAATTACTGTGCCAGCATACTTTAACGATTCTCAACGTAATGCAACTAAAGATGCCGGCAAAATTGCAGGCCTTGAAGTGCTTCGTATCATTAATGAACCGACTGCAGCCTCCTTGGCTTACGGTCTAGAAAAAGAGAAGGACGAAAAAATTGCAGTCTACGATCTTGGTGGTGGTACATTCGACATCTCTGCACTCGAGCTAGGTGATGGTGTCTTCGAAGTGAGAGGAACCAATGGTGATACTCATCTAGGTGGTGACGATTGGGATTATCGGATCATGGATTGGATTATCAAAGAATTTCAAAATGAATCGAGTATTGATCTCACAAAACAACCTGATGCCGTTCAGCGAATCAAAGAAGAGGCTGAAAAGGCAAAAATTGCCCTCTCTTCGACCCAAGAGTATGAGGTCAATTTGCCCTTCGTAACCGCAGATGCAACGGGTCCAAAGCACATTCAGAAAAAATTGACACGTTCCAAACTTGAACAACTCACAGATGATTTGTTCCAAAGAACCATTAAACCTGTAAAAGATTGTTTAAAAGATGCAGGCTGGAACACTGGAGATATCAGTGAATTAGTTCTTGTTGGTGGTATGACAAGAATGCCCAAGGTCATTGATACAGCACGTTCTCTTATTGGAAAAGAGCCACACAAAGGGGTAAATCCTGATGAAGTTGTCGCTATTGGAGCTGCTATTCAAGGTGGTGTGCTCCGCGGAGATGTGAAAGATGTTCTCTTGCTTGATGTGACACCATTGACTCTCTCGATCGAGACTGCTGGTGGGGTGGCCACAGCAATGATCCCTCGCAATACAACGATTCCAACAAAAAAATCACAAACCTTCTCCACCTATAGTGACAACCAGCCAGGGGTAGAAATCAAAGTGATTCAAGGGGAGCGTCCGCTTGCTCGTGATAACAAGCAGCTAGGGGTCTTTCATCTTGATGGAATTCCACCAGCTCCTCGTGGGGTTCCTCAGATCGAAGTCTCATTTGATATTGATGCGAATGGCATTCTTCATGTAACTGCAAAAGATCTTGGTAGTGGCAAGGAACAAAAAATTTCTATTACCGGGTCTAGTGGCCTTAGCAAAGAGGAGGTAGAGCGGATGCAGAAAGAAGCTGAGTCACATGCTGAAGAAGATAAAAAAGCAAAAGAAGGCATTGAGATCCGCAATAATGCAGATACTCTTGCCTACCAATGCGAGAAGCAACTCACAGAACTTGGTGATAAAATCGATGGGGCTTCCAAAAAAGAAGTTGAAGACGATATCGCTGCTGTTCGAGAAGCTCTAAAAGGATCTGACATCGAGGCAATCAAATCTTCCTACGACAAACTTCAAACTAAATTCCAGGAAATTAGCACTGAACTCTACAAAAAAGCAGCATCAACTACAAGTCATGAAGAGGCCAGCTCTGAAGCCGGATCTGCTCATGCTTCATCACACTCAGAAGAGAAAAAAGAGGGGGATGTCGTTGATGCAGAATTCGAAATTGTTGATGATGAAAAAAAGAAAAAATAATTTCTGAACACTTTTGAAACTTTTAACAGCCGCTAAACGGCTACAATTAACTAACCAAACAACACGGAGGAAATAAACACATGGCAGTAAATATCCAACCTCTCGGCGATCGCGTTTTAGTACAACCGGTCGATGAGAAAGAAGTCAAAAAAGGTGGTATCATCATTCCAGATACTGCTAAAGAAAAACCCCAGGAAGCTAGAGTCATCGCCTTAGGTACAGGAAAACTTGATGATGAAGGAAAGAAAATAGCATTCACCGTAAAGAAAGGAGACCTAGTGCTCATTTCTAAATATGGTGGCACAGAAGTCAAAGTTGACGGTGACTCCTACCTCATCATGCGCGAAGATGATATTCTTGGTATCATCGGTTAATTTGGCCAAAGCAAAACTCTAAACAACTTATTTAAATTTATTTATTATTATGGCAGCAAAACAATTACAATTTGACGAAGCAGCACGTCATGCATTGCTCCGTGGTGTTGAAAAACTCGCTAAAGCAGTTAAGGCAACCCTCGGACCCTCTGGACGCAATGTGATCTTAGACAAAAAATTTGGCAGCCCAACGATCACCAAAGATGGTGTTACCGTTGCTAAAGAAATTGAGCTTGAATGTCCGTATGAAAATATGGGTGCACAGCTTGTTCGTGAGGTCGCTTCTAAAACAAGTGATATCGCTGGTGATGGTACAACCACAGCAACAGTGCTTGCCGAGGCTATCTTTCGTGAAGGACTGAAAAATGTCACCGCTGGTGCTAACCCAACATCTCTTCAACGTGGTATTCAAAAAGCTGTGGATGCTATCGTTGGCGAGCTCGCTCGTATTAGCAAAAAAGTCAAAGATAGTTCTGAGATTGCACAGGTAGCAACTGTCTCAGCAAACTGGGATACAACCATCGGACAAATCATTGCTGATGCAATGGAGAAAGTCGGAAAAGATGGGACTATCACAGTTGAAGAAGCTAAGTCTATTGAAACAAGTCTTGACGTTGTCGAGGGTATGCAATTTGACAAAGGTTACCTCTCTCCTTACTTCGTGACAAACGCAGAGTCCATGGAGGTCGTACTTGATAATGCTTACATCTTGATTCATGAAAAGAAGATTAGCAGTCTTAAGGATCTTCTTCCATTGCTTGAGAAAGTAGCCAAGAGTGGCCGTCCTCTTCTCATCATCGCTGAAGATGTTGAGGGTGAAGCATTGGCAACCCTGGTTGTTAACAAGCTTCGTGGAACGCTTCAAATCTGTGCTGTTAAAGCTCCAGGATTTGGTGATCGCCGCAAAGCAATGCTTGAGGATATCGCTATCCTTACTGGTGGACGCTGCATTACAGAAGATCTTGGAATCAAGCTTGAAAACATCACTCTTGAAGACCTAGGTCGTGCAAAGCA
>Ga0114975_10000333_pt1 | contig 35399 bp, 28 predicted proteins | sample S_130626_EF_Meta_FD_87031 | JGI IMG/M metagenome (GOLD analysis project Ga0114975, IMG submission 87031) | Freshwater microbial communities from Lake Simoncouche, Canada to study carbon cycling - S_130626_EF_MetaG | ecosystem: Environmental > Aquatic > Freshwater > Lake | place: Lake...
GGCGTCAATAAATAGCCAATGAACCTAGCTGCAATCGAGCTAAGTCCATACCACATAGTTTGTCCGGCTAATTTTTTAATACTACTCAAGGGAATGAAATTACAGCTAAATTAGTGAAAATAGTTTTGTTTATCTTCATAGTGTAAAACCGATAATATGAGAGTGGTTATTCAAAGAGTTCAACAAGCAAGTGTAACTGTCGACGGACAAGTAATAAGTCAGATCCAGCAAGGTTTAATGGTGTTAGTGGGTATCGTAAATGAAGATAGTCAGGCTGATATTGAATGGATTTCAAGCAAAATTGTCAATATGCGCATTTTTGAAGACGAGGAGGGGGTGATGAATAAAAGTGTAATTGATAAAGGAGGGTCCATTTTATTAGTCAGTCAATTTACATTACATGCCTCCACAAAAAAAGGAAACAGACCCTCTTATATTGCAGCAGCAAAACCTGAAATAGCCATACCTCTTTATGAAATGTTAATTAAGCAGTTATCCAATGACTTAGGGGCGTCTATTCAAACCGGCCAGTTTGGTGCTGATATGAAAGTAGCGCTTGTAAACGATGGGCCTGTAACAATCATTATTGATTCAAAAAATAAAGAATAGCAACAAAAATTTAAATGGAGACAAAAGCAATAAATAACAATCATCATGTCAAATAATACAACCATACAACAAGCGCAGGAACAAGTGGATCAGTGGATTAAAACCATTGGGGTTAAGTATTTTAGTGAACTCACTAATTTGGGTATACTCGTGGAAGAAGTGGGGGAGCTTTCTAGAATTATGGTCAGAAAATATGGTGATCAATCCTTTAAAAATAAGGAAGAGGAGCTTTTATTAGCCGATGAAATGGCCGATGTTTTATTTGTACTCATTTGCCTTGCCAATCAAACTGGTGTTGATTTAGCAGCCGCTTTAGAAAAAAACATACAAAAGAAAACAAGCAGGGACGCTACGCGCCATCAAAACAACGAAAAATTACATCGATAATTGATTCCTCCGTATCTTTGCAAACTATGAGTAAGACCCCAACTGACAATACTTTACAGGCGATCATTTCGCATGCTAAGGAATATGGTTTTGTATTTCCAAGTAGTGAAATTTATGATGGTTTAAGTGCCGTATATGATTACGGTCCTTATGGCGCCCAGTTAAAGAAAAACATACGTGATTATTGGTGGAATTCCATGACGCAAATGAATGAAAACATAGTGGGTATCGATGCTGCCATTTTTATGCATCCTACAACATGGAAAGCAAGTGGACACGTGGATAGTTTTAGCGATCCATTAATTGATAATAAGGATAGTAAAAAAAGATACCGCGTTGATCATTTAATTGAAGGGCATGCAGAAAAATTAATCCAAAACGGAGACCAAGCTGCTGCAGATAAATTAATCGCAGACATGGATGCATTATTAGCAAATGATGACTTCGCTGGTTTGAAAACATTAATTGAAACACACAAAATACATTGTAGTGTAAGTGGTACAGGTAACTGGACGGAAATTCGTCAATTTAATTTAATGTTCTCCACTGAACTAGGTTCTGTTGCGGAAGATGCAAACACTATTTATTTAAGACCTGAAACAGCACAAGGTATTTTTGTAAATTTTTTAAATGTGCAAAAAACGGCAAGGATGAAAATTCCTTTTGGTATTGCACAAACAGGAAAAGCTTTCAGAAATGAAATTGTTGCGCGCCAGTTTATTTTTAGAATGCGTGAGTTTGAGCAAATGGAAATGCAATTTTTCATTAAGCCTGGAACCCAAAAAGAATGGTATGAGCATTGGAAGAACGAGCGAATGAATTGGCATTTAAGTTTAGGAATAGCGGCTAATAAATATCGTTTTCATGACCACGTTAAATTAGCACACTATGCAGACGCAGCTTTAGATATTGAGTATGAATTCCCGTTTGGATTTAAGGAAGTAGAGGGGATACATTCTCGTACTGACTTTGATTTAAGCCGTCACCAAGAATTTAGCAAGAAAAAAATGCAATATTTCGATACCGAAATTAATCAACATTATATTCCATACGTCATTGAAACATCAATAGGGTTGGATAGAATGTTTTTATTAATACTTTCTAATTCATATGAAGAGGAAACTATTAACAAAGAAGATGGCACAACTGACTCAAGAGTAGTTTTACATTTGCCAGCTAGAATAGCACCTAATAAATTAGCCATTTTACCTTTAACTAAAAAAGACGGCCTACCTGAATTAGCAAAAGAATTAATGGATGAATGTAAAAAATCATTCCATTGTTTTTATGAAGAAAAAGATGCTATTGGAAAAAGATATCGTCGTCAAGACGCTATTGGAACGCCTTTTTGCGTGACCATTGACCATCAAACCAAGGAGGATGGAACGGTTACTATTCGACACCGTGATTCGATGACTCAGGAGCGTATTCCTATGAGTCAAGTGAAGGCCTTAGTTTTAGATTCAATTAGTTAAATTTCAAATTTTAAATAAGAAAAGCCTCAAATTAATTGAGGCTTTTCTTATTATTAGTCATTCATAAATTAACCGAAGGATTCAAAGTGTACTTGTTTTTTATCCAATCCCATTTCAGCCATATTTTTACGTGCATCATCGATCATAGCTTTCCAGCCGCATAACCAAACATGAGCTGTTTCCTTATTGTTTTTTAATAATTCTTGATAAACGGGGTGGACATAGCCTTTGTGAGATCCAGCTGGCACTTCGTTTTCTCTTGAATAACATGGGTGAAAATGGAAGCCTGGTTCTTTCGTTTCCATTTCTTTTAATTCGTCGATGTATAAACCGTCTTCAAATTTGCGACATCCAAAAATTAAATGAATATTATTATGCGCAATTTTATGCTCATGTATATAATGAATCATCGATCGGAAAGGAGCGATACCTGTTCCTGTACAAATAAAGTAAACATCATTGTCAAAATTCTTCGGAAGTGTAAATACTCCTTGAGGGCCTCTAAGCGTAATTTTCGAACCAACGCTTACTTCATTGAACAAGTAAGTAGTTCCCAAGCCACCTTCTAAATGAACGATGACTAATTCGAAAGTATTAGTTCCATTAGGAGCAGATCCTATTGAATAGCTTCTCCAACGCTTGTTTTTTTGTTCGTGAATGGGTAAGTCAAGGGTTACAAATTGTCCAGGTATGAAATCAAATTTTTCAAGACTAGGGATTTCGAAGTAAAACTTTTTTGTGTTTGGTGTTTCATTTTCAATTTTAGTAATCACACCTTCAACCCATTCTAATGCCATTTTGTTAAGTTTTTAATTAGTAATTAAAACCCTTTGAACATAAACTTTATTGTTAGCATAAATTTTTACAAAGTATACACCTGTATTTAAACTTTCAATCGTAATATGTTGTGGGGCTCTTTGGTTAATTAAGTTTTCCTGTTGGAATACTTTGCCCCCCGAAGAATTAATTATTTCTAATGAGATTCTTTGGGATTCGATATTGCTGAATTGAACATAAAATGAATTTCCGCGAATTAAATTCTCAATGAAATCATTGGAACTTATTTTAAGGTTAATCTCTTTTACATTTGCCTCCGCTATATCAGTCACCAAAATTAACTTATTATCTGAAATATTTTCACAATCTCCCGCAATCGATTTCGTCGACACCTTGTAGTAGGCATTCCGAAGTGGTTTAAACGATTGTTGGTTAGCTCCTTGTATTAAAGAGTCATTCATGTACCATTGATAAGTACTGGCTATTGAACTTATAAGGTTTTCGCCATTTTGTGTAATCGTAGGTTTACCATTAGCTGTTGTAGTAATTACGGTTGTTGCACTTACACAGTCAGGCGTACTTACTTGCATATTGTAAAAAAAGTAATAATAATTTTGATAATTACCTGACGACGCGGCAACGCTGTTACCTGTGAAGCTAATTAATTTGTTGGGGCCTAAGGGATAGGTAGGATCCGGTGCAGCATTGTTTCTGAATAAGGTTGCACTATCGCATTTTGAGATTATGATATAATCCCCAGCTTTAGGAATTTTTAAATTTAAAGCATAAGTTCTTCCTGTATCGCCTGCAAAATTTGTTGAAGGTCCAATCGATGGGTTTGGATTACTTGCAGGAACATTCAGAGAAACAGTTTGTATCGGATAATATGTAAATGTACCATCTGTATTCACTGTGCCTAAAGTACCTAAAATGAAATCTATTTTTCCAGGATATCCAGTATATAATTTAGTTGTTTCTAAGGTCATTGCAGTGGTGGTATTAATTTTCATATAATTACCACTAAATAAATTGTATCCACCACCTCCTGTTAAAGTCGTATTGGTACTTGGAGGTAAAAATGTTTGATATCCTTGTGTTAAATAAAATTTACTTGCATTACTATTTAATGTTGAACTACTTCCGATAGCGATTGGATTATATAATGCACTAGAATCATACCAAAAATAGCTATTACCCAAAACTGGATTATTTACTGACAAGCTCAATGTATTATTGCATAAAACAGCAGCGCCAATTGGTCCGGCAATTTCAGCAGCACTTACAATAGTGGATGTAATTGCATTATTGCTAGTTTGTTGATCGGAAGCAATATTAGCCGAAGCAGTAATGGTATAGGTAGTGTTTGCATCAATGGGGATTGGTTTTTGGAATGTGTATGTCATGTTTTCCTGTCCATTTAACCTTCCTGTAAATGTTTCATTCACACTCAATACCGTTGTAGTCCCTTTTTTTACAATTAAACTTAATGGTATATTAGACTGATTTGAAGATCCATTATTTAATATTTTCACTGTCACATATTGAATATTTCTTTTGCAAACCCCAGCTGTGGGATTAATGATATCACTTACTTGTAAATCATTGGAAGGATTAATAATTTTCAATGTATAGTCTTGTGTTTCACCAATGCTATAGGTTCCACAAGCATTTACATTATCAGCACTTGCTGTTTCCATAACTACAATACGCAGTTTCATTAATTTGCCTATGCTAACGGTATTTGGAATACTAATGTTTGCTGAATAATTCCCGTTATTTAAGGCATTACTTGTTAAGACTGTTTCGGTACTTTCAAATTGACCATTGTTATTCAAGTCAATAAACACTTTTACAAATCTTGTATTATTAGTAGCATCTGCGCTACCTAATTTCATAAATAGGGGTATCATACCGTTGGGCTCGCCATTGATATATAAATTAGTGTTATCAATAAATTGGTTAGTAGTTCCATTGACAAACTGAATGTTGTTGATGCTAATACTATCAATTTTTGTACCTGCACTGGATGATGCACCTGAAGCACAATACGCGGTACCACCTACACCACTAATGATTAGTGAATAGGGTTGTTGACCGCGCTCTAATGCTCTTTTGTGTCCAATTGAAATAGTATAAGTATTACCAACAAGGGCCGTATCGATTTCAACTTTTTCAACATTGTCTACGTTGTTAATACCTCTTACTGCAGCATTATCTGGAGAAGTTCTACTTAATGTCCAAGGGTAGTAAGTTGTTGTTCCTTTTTTGATTACTAAATCTAAGTCGTTAATTAAGCGACGCGTTGAGTCATTCAAAGTGGAAGAGGTAGTTGCTTTTACATCCGTCCAAACAATGGTTGCTTTAAGTGGTTTACTTCCTGAAGCAACAACTGAAAATGTATTTGTCTCTCCGTTTTGTAAAATATTTTCATACACTAAATCAACACTACTAATACTATTTTTAGTTGTCAATGAATTACTTAATACATTAGCAGCTTCAACATTGTTTAAAACGCCCCATCCAAATTTATAATCAGGACCAGGGTTGGATCCTGCTTCATTTGCAGTATGAATCGCCAAGGCTTTAAGGGTTGCACCTTTAACAAATTTGTTGGGACTTAATTTTTGACTTAGTTCCTGTAATAATAATAATGAACTTGCTGCTCCTGGTGCAGCCATTGAGGTTCCATTCAAGTATGCATAACTTGAATCATTGGTACTAACAGTTGAATAAACCGACAGACCATCGGCTACCAAATCTGGTTTGATTCTTCCATCATCGGTTGGACCCCATGAGCTAAAGCTGGTCATAACGGGGTCGGTATTTTTTAAGTATCCAGCACTTATTGGACCGATAGCTCCAACTGTTAATACATTTTTGGCATTCGCATCGGTTGGTAGTGTTTCATAACTATTATTGCTACTTAAACTATCTGGTCTATTTCCAGCATTGTATAATTTACCATTTTCATCCCTACGCCAATAAGGTTGTCCAACTGCAGGACCATTACTACTTCTACTATTGCCAGCAGATTTAACAATTAAGTAGTAGGGTGCATTATAAGCAATAGAATCATAGATTTGAGCTGTTGAATTATATTGCCCAAATCGGTAATCTTCCTTTTCATTCCACTTTCCATTATATTCCCATCTTGAGGAGTCAGTGTTATAATCCCAACCACAAACTGTTCCATAAGAATGGTTTGAAATCAATAAACCATTCGCTGCAGCTGCAGCCATTTCCGATGCATCACTATTCCAATCATATGCATATACGCCCTTGATTCCATAAGCCATTCCTTTTGAAAGTGCGTTAATACCTTTACTCATGATAATGCCGGTTACATGTGTTGCATGATCGACTGTTTTGCTTGCATTGTCTTTTAATACTAAACGACCTGCAAACTCAACATGCGTTAATCTTGGCGAAGATTCATCCCATACACCAATTCGATTGGTGATACTATCACTTGAACCACTTAAATTAAAACCACTACTTCCACCTGGCCATAATTGATTTGTATTTACTGTAATTGCTTGGACTGGATCTGCAAAAGTTGTTAAGTATATGGGTAATCCAAATTGATCAATTCCTACCAAGCTTGAATGTCGATTATTTCTTGATTGATATTCTAAAGGCCATCCATGTTCAGCAGATTTTATAACGGCCTTGCTAAAATTTGCCCTTGATGCTGTTTCAAAAGATTTTGCAGCATTATTTAAAACGTCTTTTCTCGTTACATCTTGTGCATGAAGACTTGAAATAAAGAATAAGCAAACTGTGAAAAAGAAAATGGATTTGTTCATGATTTGAAATTATAATAATACACCTGATAGGCCACAATAAAATTACAATGAAATCTCGGTATATTATTTCGTAATTTTAATTAAAACATTGACATGGAAAACTTTCTAAAATATCTACTAAAAGCTTGTTTTCTATTATCTATTACCTCTTGTGTGGGCTTGCAAAAACAGCAACAAAGTTTCAATGTTTCAGGCCAGGTTTTTGAACACAAATATAATTCAATGCCACAGGCTGGGGTACCTTCCAAAAAGGGAAGTCCCTTAGGGACAACTGTTTATATTTATGCCCCCACGAAAATCCAACAATTAGGAAATTTAAATGGGGCTTATTGTAGCCAAATAAACAATACCTTGATAGCAAGTTTTGTTTCAGATAGTCTAGGAAATTTTAAGACTAAATTAAACAATGGAAAATATAGCGTTTTTGTTAAATATGAAGATAAATTCTTTGTCCCTTATTTCTCAGGAGCTGAGTGGGCGTCCATATTTGAGGTTAAAGAAAAGGAAGCAACGGAATTAACAATTAATGTTTATAGCGCAACAAATAATCAATAAACTATATCGTAGTATTGGTATCTTTGTCCTTCGGGTATGAATGAACAGTCATTGTTTGAGCGGTTTGAAAAGTCCCCCCTCCTAAATAATTTGGTGGAAAGGATTGCTATGCCTTCCCCTCAAGAAAAACCCTTTCAAGTATTTCTTCAAAACTTAAATGGATCATCGGCGGCCTTTGTTTTACAGTCCATTTTTAGTAATTCAAAAACAAACCACTTTAATCACTTAGTCGTTTTAAATGATGCGGAGGAAGCTGCTTATTTTTTTAACTCTATTGAAAGTGTAACAGAAGCCTTAGACTTATTTTATTTTCCATCTTCATTTAAATCCCCACATAATTTTAGTTTATTGAATCCTTCGCATGTAATGTTAAGGACTGAAGCTTTGACGAAAATTTCGATGGGAGGGAATAAAAAAATTATCGTTACTTATGCCGAGGCGCTATTTGAAAAAGTAGTCATGGCTAAAACCTTGCAACAAAACATAATTCAAATCAAAACCAATGATCATTTAGATTTAAATAGTTTAATGCAACAGATGGTTGATTATGGTTTTGAGCGAACTGATTTTGTTTATGAGCCCGGTCAATTTGCATTAAGAGGAGGTATCTTAGATATTTATTCATTCGGAAATGAAAAACCTTATCGTATTGAATTATTTGGTGAAGAAGTGGATAGTATTCGATTGTTTGATCCTGCTTCTCAATTAAGTGAGCGAAAATTATTGCAAGTAAATATTATTCCAAACGTAACCACACAATTTGAGGACACGGAAAAAATTCCTTTGTTAGATTTTTTATCTAACGATACTATTGTTTGGTTAAAAGATTGGGATGTTACCAAACAAAAAGGGTTAGATCAATTCGAAGCATTAGAAACATTTGTAACACATCACGCAGCGATGAATAAGGCTGATGATGCAGACCCACATAAAAAGGAAAGTCATATTGATGATTTTGAATTAGTCAGTGAAACAGAAAGTAAATTAAGTAACCATACCCTTATAGAGTGGGGGTTTCATGCACATTTGAGCGGTGATAAAATTATATTTAACACACAATCGCAACCTATTTTTAATCGACAGTTTCAATATCTAATTGCCAATTTGCAAGACTTAGAAAAACAAGGGTATACTTTGTTTTTATTTGCAGAACAAGCAAAGCAATTAGAAAGACTTCATGCTATTTTTTCGGATCTTAAAACGGAAATTCAATTTACACCTATTGTTAAAAATATTCATGAAGGTTTTATTGATCACGATCATAAATTAGTTTGCTACACCGACCACCAAATATTTCAACGTTATCATAAATATAAAGTAAAGCAAGCCTATAGTAAAAGCAAAGCGATTACTTTAAGAACTTTGCGCGATTTACAACCTGGTGATTATGTAACGCATATTGATCATGGTGTGGGTGTGTATAGTGGCTTACAAAAAATTGAAGTGAATGGTCATACTCAGGAAGCAGTACGTCTTATTTATAAGGATAGTGATATATTATATGTGAACATAAATTCACTTCATAAAATTTCAAAATATACGGGAAAGGAAGGGGCACCTCCTAAAGTCAATAAATTAGGATCAGATGCATGGGTGAAATTAAAGGATAAAACAAAGGCTAAAGTCAAAGCGATTGCTTTTGATTTAATCAAATTATATGCACATCGTAAGGCGCAAGCAGGTTTTGCTTTTACGCCTGATAATTATATGATTCATGAGTTGGAAGCCTCTTTCATGTATGAGGATACCATTGATCAAGCCAAGGCCATTGCGGATGTAAAAAAAGACATGGAGCAACCCTCACCAATGGATCGTTTGGTTTGTGGAGATGTAGGTTTTGGTAAAACGGAGGTAGCCATTCGTGCAGCTTTTAAAGCGGCCATTGATGGTAAGCAAGTGGCGGTATTAGTACCTACTACTATTTTGGCATTTCAGCATTATAAAACATTTAAAGAGCGTTTAAAAGATTTTCCTGTTACTATTGATTATATGAATAGGTTCAAGTCAGCTGCTGAAAAGAAAGCAACCATTGAAAAAGTAAAAGAAGGAAAGATTGACATTTTAGTGGGTACACATGGAATTTTAGGAAAAGAAGTTGGCTTCAAGGATTTAGGGCTCATGATTATTGATGAGGAACAAAAATTTGGAGTAGCACACAAAGAAAAACTAAAAACATTAAGAACCACTGTAGACTGTTTAACCCTTACGGCGACACCTATTCCGCGAACACTGCATTTTAGTTTAATGGGTGCACGTGATTTAAGCATAATTAATACAGCTCCGGCGAATAGACAACCTATTCATACTGAAGTGCAAGTGTTTCATGAGGATGTTATCAGAGAAAGTATTTATTATGAAACAGAAAGAGGTGGTCAGGTTTTCTTTATACATAACAGAGTGCAAGGTTTGGCAGAGATGTGTGCAATGATTCAAAAATTGTGTCCTGATTTAAGTATTGGTTTCGCACATGGACAATTAGAAGGGCATCAGTTAGAAGAAAAAATATTGGATTTTATTGAACGCAGGTATGATGTGTTGGTATGTACTAATATAGTTGAAAGTGGGGTGGATATTCCAAATGTAAATACCATTATAGTTAATAATGCGCATCATTTTGGATTGAGTGATTTACACCAATTAAGAGGAAGGGTAGGACGTAGCAATAAAAAGGCTTTTTGTTATTTATTAGCTCCGCCTATAAGTACTTTGCCAGATGATTCTCGTAAACGTTTACAAACCTTAGAGCAGTTTAGTGAATTAGGAAGTGGGTTTCAGATTGCGATGAGAGATTTGGATATTAGAGGCGCTGGGAATTTATTAGGAGGAGAACAAAGTGGTTTTATGGCGGAGATTGGTTTTGAAATGTACCAGAAAATTTTAGCTGAAGCGGTGAGAGAATTAAAACGTTCCGACTTCCAAGAATTATTTCAAGAAGAAATTAGCAAGCAGGATGATTTTGTATCTGATTGTACGATAGATACGGATTTAGAAATTATGATACCCGATAGTTATGTTGAAAATATTGGGGAACGTTTATCCTTATATACAAGACTTGATCAATCAGCCGATGATGCTGAATTAGAACAAATGAAATTGGAGTTAACGGACCGATTTGGTCCTTTACCTGATCCTGTTATAGATTTATTTGTAACCATACAATGTCGACGATTGGCCATTGCATTAGGTTTTGAGAAAATGACTTTGAAAGAGGAAACAATGCGTTGCTTTTTTATCAACAGACCCGACTCACCATATTTTGAAAGCGATACCTTCAAAAATTTATTAGATTTTACCAATACTTCCATGAATAATGCTCATTTTAAACAAGTTGGTAAAACATTTATTCTTGTCATTAAAGATATAAAAGGTATGGAAGCTTGTTATCGGGTGCTAGATAAAATGTACAAAGGGGTAATTGGGAAATAAAAAAAGCCACTGAAAAATCAGCGGCTTTTTTTATTTTAGTTGCTTTTAAGGCAATACTAGAATCCTTTTGTAGCTACTCCGTCAGCAATTGCTTTTAATGCATTTGCCTCGCTCATGATAGCAGCCATTTTATTTCCTTTACCATCGTGACCGCCAGCCATGTAACCACCTTTTGCAGTTTTAGTTACAACAGCGTCATGCATTGGTACGTTTTTTTCTTTTGTCTTTAAGCAATACGCTTTGATCATTTTTGAAGTGTCCATTTTGTATAAATTTTAGTGTTTAAATTGCTGAATTGAAAGTAGGTTATTTATTGTGATTCCCTTTAATATAAGATTGATTTTTTGTTAAAAAATGCCTTTTTTAGGCCTAAAACTAGGTTTAGACGTCAATTTTAGCATATTTAGCATGGCTTTCAATGAATTCACGTCTTGGGGCTACTTCGTCACCCATAAGCATACTAAAGATACGATCTGCTTCGGCAGCACTATCAATAGTCACTTGCTTCAGTGTGCGTCGACTTGGATCCATGGTTGTTTCCCATAACTGGTCGGCGTTCATTTCACCCAATCCCTTATAGCGCTGAATGGTTACTGAACTGTCATTACCCCCACCTAATTTCACGACTAAGTCCTTACGTTGTTCTTCGCTATAGGCATATTCTTGATCCTTACCTTTTTTCACTAAATACAAAGGAGGTTGTGCAATATATACGTATCCATTTTGCACCAACTCTTTCATATATCTGAAAATGAAAGTAAGTATCAGCGTAGCAATGTGAGAACCATCCACGTCGGCATCGGTCATGATAATTAACTTATGATAACGAAGCTTAACAATGTTCAATGCTTTTGGATCCTCAGGTGTTCCCACTGTTACGCCCAATGCAGTGTACATATTTCTAATTTCCTCGTTCTCGTAAATTTTATGTTCCATTGCTTTTTCAACGTTCAATATTTTACCACGTAAAGGTAAAATTGCTTGGTAACTTCTATCACGTCCTTGTTTTGCAGTACCACCCGCCGAGTCTCCTTCGACTAAGTATAATTCACAACGCTCAGGGTCTCTTTCAGAACAGTCTGCTAATTTACCTGGTAAACCTCCGCCAGACAATACAGTTTTTCTTTGTACCATATCACGTGCTTTTTTTGCAGCAACACGCGCTTGGGCAGCTAATATAATTTTTGAAATAACGTACTTAGCTTCTTTTGGATTTTCTTCTAAATAAGCTTCTAGTACACGTGATACGGTTGTTTGTACTACACCACTTACTTCACTATTACCAAGTTTAGTTTTTGTTTGTCCTTCAAATTGCGGTTCAGGCACTTTCACGGAAATGATCGCACTTAAACCTTCTCTAAAGTCATCTCCTTCAACTGTTACTTTCGCTTTTTCAAATAATCCTTCTTTATCACCATAGCTTTTAAATACACGTGTTAAAGCAGTTCTAAAACCAGTTACGTGTGTACCACCTTCAATGGTATTGATATTGTTTACGTAAGAGAAAATGTTTTCCTTAAAGTCATCATTGTATGTAAGTGCCACTTCTACCATTACATTTGAGGCTTCATCTAAACCTTCAACATACAATGGAGTGCTGATGATTGGATTTCTGTTCGCATTCTTATCCAACATTTGAACGAACTCAATAATTCCACCTTCACTGTAAAAATTATTCGTGTATGGTTTTCCATCATCGCCCAATTCTCTTAAGTCAGTCAAAGTAATGTTGATACGCTTATTTAAATAGGATAATTCACGTAAACGGCCTTCCAGGATTTCTTTTTTGTAAACGGTTTCTTGGAAAATCGTTGCATCTGGCCAGAAGTGCACATGTGTACCTGTTTTATCGCTAGTACCTGTTTCTCTCACAGCATATTGTGGTGCACCAATGCAATATTCTTGTTCAAATATTTTACCTTCTCTTTGAACCGTTACTAATAATTTAGTACTTAAAGCATTCACACAACTCACACCCACACCGTGTAAACCACCTGATACCTTGTACGTGTTTTTATCAAACTTACCACCGGCATGTAATACGGTCATTACCACTTCTAATGCGGACTTCTTTTCTTTTGAGTGCATTGCAGTAGGAATACCACGACCATTATCTTGTACACTTATTGAATTGTCTTCGTGGATAGTCACTTCAATGTGAGAGCAATAGCCAGCTAAAGCTTCATCAATTGAGTTGTCCACTACCTCATATACTAAGTGGTGTAAACCTTTAGAGCCCACATCACCAATATACATGGCCGGTCTTTTTCTTACCGCCTCCAAGCCTTCTAATACCTGGATACTATCGGCGCCGTAATTCTTATTTTCGGCCGAATCTGGGGATTGTAAATCTTCTGACATAATGAGAAATGTTTTTGTTTTTATAGGGCGTTTCAAACGCATACAAACTTAATAAAATTAAGCAGTTAGGCGAGTGTTTAAATCCGTTTTAGTTATCCCCAATTTCGTTGTTGTGTGAATTATGCAGAGGTCAAAAATGAGGCTAAAAATGGCCTTTAAATGGATTTTTTTTCAGGTTCGCAACCTTGTTAAATTTTGAAATGCGAAATGTCAAAATTTGTCATTTTTTCGTCATTTTTTAGGGGCAATAATTTGGATACAGTGAACCATTTGGTTCTCTTTAATGTTTATACATTAATTTTGTGACTGTGATACAAGCCTTAGACATATTAAAACAAGTAAATAAACCTGCAGAATTTGCTGGAATGGCCTTATTATGGCATAAGGATCAGCATATTCCTGGCTCTACTCAGTATAATATTAAACGATATTATGCGCTTGACAATTGGACAAATGAGGACACGGGTATGTTTGTTTATCATTATGATGCACAACATCCCAAACATAATTTCTTAGAACTTCGTTTTTGTATCTCTGGAAATAGATATTGTGATAATAAAATTTGTGGTAATTGTAATCAGTCACCAACCGAAGAATGTGCAGGACCATTAAGAACGATTGATGTTTTTTCATTCCATTTTACTTCTACCTTTTTGCATCAGTTTTTACATAATGTAAAATTAGCTACTACCAAGGATGAGGTATTGGCGTTTAAACATCCCAATGCATTTACTAAAATTTTTCCTTTAAGTGTTCGCAAGCGAAAAACATTAGATGCAGTTTTGAATCATAGTTATACAGGTTCATTGGAAAATATTTTCATCAATGCAAAAATTCATGAATTGCTTTTGCAAAGTTTGGATGTGATTATGGATGATGAAAAGGAGGAAGGCTTCACCTGTAAGTTCTTAGCCGACGATCGAGGAAAAGAAAGTATTTATCAGGCCCGTGAAATTTTATTACAACATATTGGTGACCCTATTACGATTAAAGAATTGAGTCGTAAAGTGGCCATGAATGAATGTTATTTAAAGAAAGGGTTTAAAGAAGTTTTTGGTACTACGATATTTGATTTTTACCAACAACAAAGAATGGAGCACGCAAAGTATTTATTGTATGAAAAATCATTAAGCGTGACGGATGTATCAGCTTTACTTGGTTATTCTTCCATTTCTCACTTTTCTGCTGCTTTTAAAAAGCATACCGGCTTAAAGCCTTGTGAATTGTTGAACTAAATTGCTTCAAAGCAAAGGTTCATTTAACATTTATATTTTCTACTGTTTTTTATTTATTTTTATTACCTCAAACTATTTTCATGCGTAATTTATTATTGATTGCAACTGTTTTTTTATTTAGTTCTTGCATTAATCAAAGAGTAGACTTAATAGTGCATCATGCACAAATTTATACAGTGAATGAAAACTTTGCTTCAGCCGAAGCCATGGCAGTGCAAGACGGAAAAATTGTTGCCATTGGAACCAATGATGATATTTTGAAAGAATATAAATCAGATAGTTTAGTGGATGCAAAGGGAGCTGCAGTATATCCTGGTTTTATTGATGCGCATGCACACTTTTTAGGATATGGTCAATCGCTATATGCAGTTGATTTAATGTTTGTACCTAGTTGGGAAGAGGCCATCATAAGAGTTAAAGATTTTGCTGCAAAGCATCCTGGTAAAGGATGGATTAAAGGTAGAGGATGGGATCAGAATCGCTTTCCTGGAAAACAATTTCCTACCAATGCGGAATTAAATGCATTATTTCCTGATCGCCCAGTAATATTAGAAAGAGTAGATGGACATGCAAGTATTGCGAATGATTTTGCTTTAGGTTTAGCAGGCGTTAAACCAGGACAAACTATTGAAGGAGGACAATTCACAATGCAGAATGGGAAATTAACTGGATTGCTAATTGATAACGCGGTGGGCGTAGTTGAAAGTCATGTGCCTGCTGCTACACTTAATGATTATAAAGATTGGTTAACGAGCGCACAACAAAATTGTTTCGCAACAGGGCTGACTACTATTACAGATTGCGGATTGAGTCCAGAAGATATTGATCAAGTTGATGCACTACAAAAAAGCAATGATTTAAAAATGCGTTTGTATGTTATGTTAAGTGATAAGCCATCATCTTATACTTCAAAATATTTCACGGGTGGTGGTTATGTGACGGAACGCTTGATGGTAAAAGGGGTGAAAGTATATGGGGATGGCGCTTTGGGAAGTAGAGGCGCTTGTTTACTTCATCCTTATTCTGATAAACCAGATTGGTCTGGGTTTTTATTAAGTAGCCCAGCACACTTTGATTCCGTTGCTGCTAAATTAATAAATACCGATTTTCAAATGTGTACGCATGCCATTGGAGATAGTGCCAATAGAACCATTTTAAAAGTGTATGCTAAATATTTAAAAGGTAAAAATGATAAGCGTTGGAGAATTGAACACGCCCAAATTATTAATCCAGCTGACTTTAATTTATTTGGCGAAAATAGCATTGTACCATCGGTGCAGCCAACACACGGAACCAGCGACATGTATTGGGCAGGAGACAGATTAGGGACAGAAAGATTAAAAGGGGGCTATGCGTATAAGCAATTATTAGAGCAAAATAATTGGTTGCCGCTTGGAACTGACTTTCCTGTAGAAGAAATCAATCCCTTTAAAACATTTTTAGCATCCGTTGCGAGACAAGACAGTAAAGGTTTTCCTATAGGGGGCTTTCAAATGGAAAACGCATTAACACGTGAACAAACGATTCGTGGAATGACCATTTGGGCAGCAAAAGCCAATAGAATGGAAAAGCAAGTTGGTTCATTGGAAGTTGGCAAGAAGGCAGACTTTATTATACTTGATAGGGACTTAATGAAGGTTGCTACAGATAGTATTTTGCAAGTAAAAGTGTTGAAGACTTACCTTAATGGCGAAAGGGTTCATTAACTAAAAAGAGAAGAAATACTAACTCTCGGCTCGCCCTGCGCAATGCTCGAAAGCTCGCTCGAATTAGTATTTCTTCTCTTTTTAATTTTATAATTTCACAAAGGCCAATTATAGTCCAACCATGTCCTTAGGTATTACCCATGCATCAAATTCTTCTGGGGTAACATAGCCTAATTTAACGGCCATTTCTTTTAATGTGGTTCCTTCTTTGTGTGCTTTTTGAGCAATCTCTGCTGACTTATAATATCCTATTTTAGTATTCAATGAAGTCACTAACATTAAGCTATTGTTTACATGCTTATTGATATTTTCTTCGATGGGTGCTAAACCAATTGCACATTTTTCATTAAAGCTTACACAACCATCTCCAATTAAACGAGCACTATGTAAGAAATTATAAATCATCACTGGCTTAAATACGTTTAATTCAAAATGGCCCATTGAACCACCCACATTAATAGCCACATCATTACCCATTACTTGTGCAGCAATCATAGTTAAAGCTTCTGATTGTGTTGGATTTACTTTACCTGGCATAATAGAAGACCCCGGTTCGTTATCAGGAATAAATAATTCACCAATACCTGATCTTGGTCCAGAAGAAAGCATACGAACATCATTTGCTATTTTCATTAAACTAACTGCCACTGTTTTTAAGGCGCCATGAGATTCAACAATCGCATCGTGCGCTGCTAACGCTTCAAATTTATTTTCAGCAGTAACAAAAGGAAGTCCAGTAAGATTTGCAATATGTTTTGCAACATTTTCAGCGTATCCCTTTGGGGTATTAATTCCTGTTCCAACCGCAGTTCCACCCAACGCTAATTCGCTTAAATGTGCTAGGGTATTATCAATGGCTTTTAATCCATGCTTTAATTGACTTGCATAACCACTAATTTCTTGACCTAATGTAAGTGGGGTAGCATCCATAAAATGGGTACGACCAATTTTTACAATGTGCATGAATTCAGCACTCTTTGCATCCAATGTATTTTTTAAAGTAGTTATACCAGGTATGGTTACTTCTTTTAAAATTTTATAAGCTGCAATGTGCATTGCAGTTGGGAATGTATCATTTGAAGATTGTGATTTATTTACATCATCATTAGGATGAATGAATTTGTCTTTGTCAGTTAAGCTACCGCCATTAATGACATGTGCACGATAAGCGATTACCTCATTCATGTTCATATTACTTTGGGTACCACTACCTGTTTGCCACACTACTAATGGGAATTGGTCGTCAAGTTTGCCCGCTAAAATTTCGTCACAAACCTGACCTATTAAATCACATTTTTCTTTTGGTAAAACACCCGCATCAAAATTGGTTAATGCTGCAGCTTTTTTCAAATAAGCAAATGCACGAATTATTTCTTTCGGCATTCTATTAATATCCTGAGCAATTTTAAAATTCTCAATGCTTCTTTGCGTTTGAGCACCCCAATAAACATTAGCAGGTACTTTTACTTCGCCCATTGTGTCTTTCTCAATTCTGTATTCCATATGCGGTTTTTTTGATACCGCAAAGGTAATACTCCCTGATTAAAAATAATGCAAGAAATTGGTGTAAATCGAAATAAGGAATGTAAAATTAATGACCTTTAAAATGAGGTTTTCGTTTTTCTAAAAATGCCTGAATTCCTTCCTTGCAATCTTCAGTAATAAAGCATTCTCCAAACAAATTGGCTTCCACATCATATCCATTAACTTGTTCGTCCCAAACAGCATTGATTGCTTTAATGGAATTGCCGACTGCTATAGGTGATTTTTCATGGCAAACTCTTAATATTGAAAATGCCTTGTCTAATAATTCAGTTTGAGTTACTACATAGTTCGCTAAACCATAATTCATAGCTTGGGTCGCATTGATTGTTTTTCCCGTTATGATTAATTCCATCGCTCGGCCTTTTCCAACACGTTGTGTTAGTCTTTGAGACCCTCCATATCCAACCATGATGCCTAAATTAACTTCAGGCTGACCAAAAGTGGCACTTTCCGAAGCAATTACAAAATGACAGCTCATAGCCAATTCACAACCACCTCCTAATGCAAATCCATTTACACAAGCAACCACCGGTTTTGGGCAATGTTCAATTTTCGAAAAAACCGCTTGACCTCTTTTTGCAACTTCAATGGCTTGCTCTTTGGTTAAGGATTCAAATTCTTTTATATCAGCACCGGCTACAAAACTTTTAAGTCCGGCACCAGTAATGACAACACTTTTAATTTCCGGGAATTTATAAACACGATCCATTACTGCGTCTAAGTCGTTAATGACTTGTTTATTCAGTGCATTTAATACGTCAGGACGATTTATGGTTACGATCAAAGTATGATCTTCCATTTTTGTAAATAATGTTTGAAATGACATACTCGAGTATTTAAAAATGAATAATTAATTATGATGATGCTCTGACACCCATTTTTTTATATAATCAGCTATATCACTGGTGTTGGCGCCAGGGCTAAAAAGCGTTCCAATACCCATTGCACTCAATTGAGCGTTATCATCATCTGGAATGATTCCACCTCCAGTTAGTAAAGTATTATGGAGTCCCTTTTCTTGCATTAATTGATAAACTTTGGGAAAAATAGTCATGTGGGCACCTGATAAAATACTAATTCCTATAGCATCCACATCCTCTTGCAAAGCTGCTTGAACAACCATTTCGGGACTTTGACGAAGTCCAGTATAAATCACTTCCATTCCAGCATCTCTTAAAGCAGTAGCGATTACTTTGGCACCTCGATCATGTCCATCAAGTCCAACTTTTGCAACTAATACTCTAATGGGTTTTGTGGCCATCATTTGGTTTTATTAATACAACAACATTGTTGTAATCAATTTACAATAATTCTATGATAATAATTGCAAACTATGTTGAATTTTTGCAATGGTATCTTTTAGTTGAATCGTTTCGACAATTTCAAATACACCTGGCCCAAATTTACCGCCAACCAACATAATTCTAAAAGGTAACATGAGCTCGCCAGGTTTTAAATCATGTTTTGATGCTAATGCTTTAAATTCAACTTCCAATTCAGCAGCAGGAGCAGATGCAACACCAGGTTTCATTGCATTAGTATAAATTGCAACCAATTCCTCAAAAAAGCCTCGCTTTTTCTCATCCCATTTTGGAGCAATGCTAGCTATGTCAATTTGCTTAGGTATTTGAAAATAAAAACTTGCTTGTGTGATAAAGTCGGGTAATAACTGACAACGTTCTTTAACGAGGCCAACGACTTTTACTAAATAATCATTTTCGTGAATTTCAATTTCAGCAGCATCAAAATAGGGTCTAACCAATTTGGCTAATTTTTCATTATCCATTTTTTTAATCCACTCACCGTTATACCATTTCGCTTTTTCATAGTCAAATTTTGCGCCACCTTTATGAACACGATCCATGGAGAACTTTTCAATTAATTCATCTAATGAAAAAATTTCTTGATCGGTTCCATCATTCCAACCCAACATAGCCAGTAAATTAACAAAGGCTTCAGGCAAGAAACCTCTTTCTTTAAAACCTATTGTCGTCGTATTCGTGTTTGGGTCTGTCCAATCCATTCCAAATACCGGGAATCCCAATCTTTCACCATCACGCTTACTTAGTTTTCCATTCCCATCTGGCTTTAAAATTAAAGGCAAGTGAGCCCATTTAGGCATTTGATCTAAACCAAATAAATATTTCCATAATAATACATGTACAGGAGCACTTGGAAGCCATTCTTCACCTCGGAATGCATGGGTGATTTTCATTAGATGGTCATCTACTACAACGGCCAAATGATAGGTTGGCATGCCGTCGGCTTTTAATAATACCTTATCATCTACCATATTGGTATCAAAACTCACATGACCACGAATAACATCTTCTAAACTCACTTCTTCGTTTTCAGGAACCTTTATACGAATAACGTGAGGCGTATTAGTTTTCAATAATTCATCCACTACTTCTTTGGAAAGTGACAATGAATTTTTCATTTCCATTCTGTAAGCACGACTGTATTGAAAATTGGGAATTTCTTTTCTTTTAGTATCCAAATCCTCAGGGGTGTCAAAAGCATAATAAGCATTCCCTTGCGCAATTAAGGTTTCCGCATACTGCTTATACATGGGCTTGCGTTCGCTTTGACGATAGGGGCCATAAGGTCCACCGTGTAAAGGACTTTCATCAGGTACTAATCCACACCAAGCCAAGGTATCTTGAATATATTGTTCGGCACCAGGCACAAAACGAGTTTGATCTGTATCCTCAATTCTTAAAATAAAGTCTCCTTTATAATGCTTTGCAAATAAATAATTAAACAATACTGTTCGAACACCACCTAGGTGTAATCCCCCCGTTGGAGACGGTGCAAATCTCACTCTTACCTTTGAATCCATACTTTTAAATCATTTGCACAAAGATAATATTCAAATGGGCAAAAGAACTATTTATCTTTGGGTATGTATTTAATTAAAACACCTTTTTGGTTACGCGCAATTTATTCCAATTGTACTTGGAAAATACCTGCTAAAGAAAAGGTGATATATTTGACTTTTGACGATGGTCCAGATCCTGAAGCGACCGCTTTTGTTTTAGCAAATTTGAAAAAATATAATGCGAAAGCAACTTTTTTTTGCATTGGTAATAATGTACTTAAACACCCCAATATTTATGAGTCAGTTTTAAATGATGGCCATAGGGTAGGTAATCATACTTATGACCATTTAAATGGATGGCAAACAGAAAATCAACTTTATATTGAAAATATTAAGGATGCTAAGAATATGATTGAAAGTAATTTATTTAGACCCCCCTACGGCCGTATTAAAAAAAGTCAAATTAAATTATTAAAGCAATCTGATAGTTTGCCTAATCAAATAATTATGTGGGATGTTTTGAGTGGAGATTTTGATCAAAAAATGGACGGTGAAACCTGTGCCCGAAATGTTATCAAAAATACAGTTCCTGGTTCTATCATTGTTTTTCATGATAGTCAAAAAGCATGGGATCGAATGTCGGTTGCATTACCAATTGTATTGGAGTATTTTTCGAATCTTGGCTATCGAATGGAGCTTATTCCTTAACAAGTATTTCATGATATAAAAAAGGCCAAGGTAGAAACCTCGGCCTGTATAATCCGTACCCTATAAAAAACAAAAAGATAAAGTCTGTACTAATAAGACCTATCGTCCACAGCTAAAACGATGAAATAAATGGTTTTAGTATGTAAGCTGGAAAAAATATCTTTTTTTTGTGTACTCAATCCCAAATTATGCGCTTTATTGATACCCATTCCCACATTTACGATGAAACGATACTGCCAGAAATCGAATCGGTATTAACGAATGCCCATGCATCAGGCATAGACAAAATTCTGATGCCAGGAATTGATAGTAATTGTATTGATGATATGTTAATGTTGGAATCAAAATATCCTGATCAATGTATCGCAATGATGGGATTGCATCCATGCTATGTTAAAGAAAATTATGAGCAAGAATTAGCAATTGTAGCGGGGTGGTTGGCAAAAAGAAAATTTGTTGCCATTGGAGAAATTGGACTTGATTTTTATTGGGATAAAACATTTACAGAACAACAATTTAAAGCCTTTGAAATACAAATGCAATGGGCAATCGACTATAATACGCCCATTGTAATTCATACACGAAATGCGATGGGTGAAACAATCGAAATGGTGAAGCCTTTTGCTAAAAAAGGATTAAGAGGAGCCTTTCATTGTTTTAGTGGAAGCAAGGAATCGGCGCAGCAAATTATTGAAATGGGGTTTTATTTGGGATTAGGGGGTGTGCTTACTTATAAAAATGCAGGTGTTGCTGAAGCAGTTAAAGATATACCTATAGAGTGGTTATTTTTAGAAACAGACGCGCCTTATTTGCCACCTGTTCCTTACAGAGGTAAAAGGAATGAGCCTGCTTTTATGCTAGAGGTGGCTAAAAAATTAGCAGAAATCAAACAAATACCTTTACATGAAATAGCTGCCATAACAACTGCTAATGCCGAAAGGTTATTTGGTATTTAACTATTTTAATAAGACTTATTATTCGAAAATGAAATTATTACAATAGTTGTTCATGTCGTCTCTGTTTTGATGTTTGTCAAAACTAAAATCAGTCAAGGGTATTTGATTCATCCCATGAATGATGCTTCCATTATAACCTAATTGCTTTAAAAATTCAAAGGTTGCTAATACTTGTTCCTTACCAACATGTGCTGCTTCAATTTCAACAATTATTTTAGGTTTGTGTTTTTGTATAGTTTTGATAGCACCTTTGAAAACTTTTAATTCATTTCCTTCCACATCTATTTTAAAAACATCAGGTTTTAATTGGTGCTTGTCGCAATAATGATCAACGGTCATTGTTGAAACAGTCTCGGTTTTTGCAACCGCTCCTAAAGTATGTTGATCAAAAATAGTAGCACTAGGTGATGAGGCATCACCAGTTACATTGGATGGTATAAATAAAGTAGCAGTTGATTCAGTATCGGATAATGCAATATTGTTAATTGTTACATTGTCCCATTCCATTATAGGTTTCATTTTTACTAAGTAATTGTATAAAAATGATTGTGGTTCAAATGCATGAATTTGGCCATCCTTGCCTACATTTTTTTGCATAAAATATAAGTACCCACCTTTGTGCGCTCCAATATCTAAAACAGTGTTTCCTTTTTTTACGGCATCCAATATATAGGCAATGCCACCTTTGTCATCTCTATTCTTATATTTTGAAGCTCTAAGTTTAAGCTTGATTTTTTCTAACCAATTCATATTTTGCTTTTTGAATGATGATAAAACTAATTAAAATATTACAAATCAAGAGGCTTTCATGCACAATAGGATTGCCGACTTTCATCAGACGCTCGCCCGCGTCTTCTTGTTCCGACATCCCCAATGTTTTCATGATTGCCGACTTTCATCAGACGCTCGCCCGCGTCTTCTTGTTCGTCGTCATCCCCAAGTCGAGCTCTTTTACCAAAGCCTTTCAATGAGTACTGATGAAGAGGAAGTTCATCAGTACCCATTGGCTTTTTTAACGCTCCCCAACTTACGAAAGCAAGCTTTCGACGTTGTATCGCATTAAAAAAGCCTGTCATTATCATGACAGGCTTTGCAGAGAGGAAGGGATTCGAACCCTCGATACGTTGCCGTATACACACTTTCCAGGCGTGCTCCTTCAACCACTCGGACACCTCTCTATTGGGGTTGCAAATGTAGTAAAAGACTAGCGAATTGATTGTGATTGCTTTAAATAAATATAGCTGAAACTATTTCTCCTTCATTTTCTCATCCATTCTTTCATTGTATTCCAATGGCTCTTCTTTCCAGTTTTTATGATAGGAAACAAACATAGCTATCCAAATAGATCTTGATAAACGCATAAAAACGGGTTGTAATAAAACAACCAACCCTATGGAGCCAAACATCCAATAAAAGATTCTATTGTCATCTAAATCAAAGGTCATTCCAATTAATACTTTCCATGCTACAAAAGTGGACACAAAGTAAGCGACCATCAAGGCATAGCTCACATAGCCTGTGCCAATATAAAAACCTACTTCAATTTCAGTAGGTTGTCCGCAAACCGGACAGTTGTCATTCATGGCGGTCATTTTAGAAAAATCGTAAGGATTATTGCTTACAAATAATTTACCCTCACGACATCTTGGACATTTATTTGTTAATATACTAGTAATTAAATTTTTTGGCATAGGGCGAAGGTATGAAAAATTAAATGAGCATAAATTATGATTCAAGGACTTGCTCCATGCTGATACCTCTTGATCCTTTAATGAGAATGGTTCTATTGTTAAACTGCTGTTGAGCAAGCCATGCCTTTGCATCTTGTGCATTAGGAAAGTATAGGTAGTTATGTGTGCATTTTTCAAAATCTCCTCCAACTAATATCACTTTTTCCCATTCATTTTTTTCTAATAAATGAATCAGTGATTGATGTTCTGCTAAACTTGTATCTCCTAATTCTTTCATGCCACCTATACAAACAACTTTATTTTGTGCATTTAATTTTGCGAAGTTTTCAATCGCTAATTGCATACTACTAGGATTTGCATTGTAGGCATCTAAAATAATATCATTATTGTTCCACTTAAGTAATTGTGATCGACTATTTGTAGGGCTATAGTTTTCAATTGCATTTTTTATTTTTTCTGCTGGAACATTAAAATATAATCCAATACTCACAGCTGCTAATATATTCGGCAAATTATATTCCCCTACTAATTGAGTTTGTATCGTTTGAATAGGGGACCCCTTGGTAAAATTTACTTGTAAAAAACCATTCACTGTATTTGCAGTTGCTTGCAAATTTCCTGACGTATTTCCATAGGTAATCACTTCTTCAATACCCATACTCATATTAACTAAGTAATCATAATCACTCATGATAAATGCAGTGCCATTATGTAAACGCAAAGACTCAAATAATTCGCCCTTGCCTTTTTTTACGCCTTCTTCTGAACCAAATCCTTCTAAGTGGGCTTTACCACAATTGGTAATTAATCCATAATTAGGCATTGCATATTCACAGTAGCCCGCTATTTCTTTTAAATGATTAGCGCCCATTTCAATAACGGCCATTTCAGCATCCATGCCTATGCTTAATATGGTAAGTGGCACTCCAATATGATTATTAAGGTTGCCTTGCGTAGTATACGTTTTAAAATGGCTTGATAATACTGCAAAAACTAGTTCCTTAGTAGTTGTTTTTCCATTGCTTCCTGTGATGCCAATAAATGGAATATCAAATTGTGCTCTATGATGTTTTGCCAGGCTTTGCAATGTAGTTAGTACATCATCAACTTGAAGAATTCTATTTTCAAATGACTCGCTTTTTTCGATTGGCTCATCAACAATGGCGAAGCTTGCTCCATTTTCAAGTGCTGCAATTGCAAAATTATTTCCATTAAAATTGGGTCCTTTTAAAGCAAAATATAAATCACCTGATTTTAATTTTCTTGTATCGGTTTGCACTTGCGGGTGCAGCTTGTACTGTTCGTATAAAAATGAAATTGAGGGAAGCTTCATTATAAAGAGATTAACTATTGATAGCAGTCAGTAGGCATGTAGCCATCGCAACAAGACCTTCTTGTCTTCCAGTAAAACCCATTGTCTCTGTAGTAGTCGCTTTAATTGAAATATCCTTATCGCCAATATGTAAAATAGATGCAATGCAATTTTGCATTTCAATTACGTAAGGTTTTATTTTGGGAGCTTCTAAGCAAAGTGTAGCATCAATATTCACAATTTGATAGCCTTGTGCGGTGATTAAATCGTAAGTACGGGCTAATAAAATTTTACTATCAATATTTTTATAAGCATTATCCGTGTCGGGGAAATGTGTACCAATATCACCTAAGCTTAATGCGCCAAGTAATGCATCGCAAATCGCGTGTAATAAAACATCGGCATCACTATGACCTAAAGCCCCTTTTGTATGTGGAATTTTTATACCTCCAATCCATAAATCACGACCTTCAACCAATTGGTGAAAGTCTATTCCTGAGCCAATGCGCAATTTCATTATTATTTCTTTTTAAACAGACGCTTATACCAAGGTAGATTGTCAGAAGATTCGCTGGCAGCATCAAATCCAAAAGCCGAAGTGACACATCTGAAACCTATGGTGTTACTTGATTTGTCTTGATCCAAATATCTTCTTGTACCAGGGTTTAACCAATAAGGACGATCTTTCCAACTACCGCCTTTATATACTCTTGATTTATTTGAAATAAGTGTGTTTACTCCTGTTTCATATTGAGCAATTTCAGGATCATCTCCATCTGAGGCATTGTCTCCTCTGTAAGGATTAAAATCTTCCATATCCTCGCTACTTAAAGGTCGATACAAGTCAGCAACCCACTCATTTACATTCCCACTTAAATTATATAATCCATTTGATGTTGGGCTGTAACTATTTATTTTAGAAGGGAAACCTGCACCATCATTTGAATATCCAATCATACCCATATAATCACCTCTGCCATTTTTGAAGTTTGCTTGAAACATTCCTTGATTTGCATTTTTAGGATCTCTTAAACCATCATTTCCATTGCTACTCCAAGGAAAAGGTGAATCCGATTGCGTGATACTTGCATTAGGATGACTAGAATTTGAACCTGCTTTATTATTTTTGTTGTTAGGAATGTAGTTTTTGGCACTTGAAACTTTTACGGCATATTCCCATTCAGCTTCGGTGGGTAGTCTAAAGTCGGGAATCATAATAAATTCTTCGCCTGATTTTTTTAATCTAGCATTTCCTTTTTGATTGCCTTCCACTAATTTATCCTTACCAACTATTTTCCCCATATACCTTTGTTTAGGATTTAATAACCCATAATAAACTAATGTTTTTTCATTGGCTCTATCCGTTCTCCATCTACAATATTTTGTTGCTTGTTCCCATGTCACGCCTACTACCGGGTAATCGTTAAATGACTTAGATCTAAAATAGCCAAGAATCATTGGTTCATTGTACGCTAAAGGTGTTTTCCAAACCAAGGAGTCAGGCAAAGATTTAACAGCCAAATCTTTATATTGTGCAGAATCACGCCCTAAAGCTTCTAGCCAATGTGTGTAGTCCCTGTAATTTTTATTACTCACTTCATATTTATCAATTCGATATGAGCTAACTGTAACTCTTCGCAATGTGTTGTTCCATTGTCTCATTTCATTTTCTTCCGTAAATGTACCTAAAGCGAAAGTGCCACCACGGACAAGGACCATGTTTTCATATGGGTCTTTTTTAGGATCCGCAAATGCGATCAAATTTGATTTATTAGATTCAATTGTTGAAATCAAGCTAGGGCTCAATAAAAGAATACCAAAAAACAATAAAATACTATTAATAAAATTCATATAAATAATTTATTCAAATTCAAGTTTAATGCTAAAGCGAAGATAGTTCGTTTTTTACTTATTTAATCAACAGAATACCACAATCTTATGTTACTAAAATCCTAATTTTAGGGTATGAATTGCCCTAAAATTATATGTTTACTCCTTTTTTTAGGCTTTTTTGGACATTCTATGTGCCAAAATAGCCCATTGGCTAATGGGAAATGGGCTAAAATTAGTACTTCTAAACAGGGAATTTATAAACTTACTGGAGCACAAATAAGCAAGATGGGCTTTAGTTTACCGATTGTTTCAAACCAACTTCAATTGTTTGGATACAATTTGAGTTTACTGTCCGAGAAAGTGAATGCTTCCATCATTCCTGGAATTTCTGAAAACGCCATTAAAGTAGTTGATGGGGGAGATGGTCAATTGGATGCAGCTGATTTTATTTTATTTTATAATCAAGGTCCTGTTTACTGGAAATTCGATAGCACGCTAAATCGAGTGGCACATCAAAATTTTGCAACGGGGGACTCCGTATATTATTTTATTACGCTTGGCCAAAATGGGAAAAGAATTGCAACACAAAATATCCAAGCTAACAATACTAAACCAAGGTTGGAGTTTAGTCAACATATTTTGTTTGAAAAAGATAGTGTATCCCTCTTGAATAGTGGTAAAGTATTATTTGGTGTTCCTATGGGTCAAGGTGTGGGTAAACAATCGCAACTTAATTATAGTTTCAATGCACAAGGAATGACCAGTAATAGTAAGCTGAAAAGTTATATTAATTTGGCCTCCACGAGCTATCAATCAAAGGGGCAATTTGATTTTAATGTGAACAATGCATTGGTTTACACTTCGATTCTGTCAACAGTGTCTGGTTTTTTATTTGACGATATTGCTGCTGTCAAAGTGGATAGCTTTACCATTAATACCAATAATTTATTACAAGGTTATAATTCTTTTGCAATAACTTATAACAACTCCGGAAGTGGATCAACTGGGTGGGTTGATTATGTTGAATTATTGATAAAAAAACAAATTGGATTTTGGCAGGATAGTACTTTAAGTTTTAGTATTGAAGACGAAATTGAACAAGGTGGTTTTGTGGATTGTGCTATTCAAAATATAGATAGCTCGAGTCTAATCTGGAATGTAACGAACGCCGAAAACCCTAGTCAAATTATGTGGCAATCTACGGGAGTTCAATCGGGGCATTTTTTAAATAATAACTCAAGTATTTCAAACTTTTTTGCTGTTAAGCAAAATTCATTTGACGTTCCTACTTTTTTGGGACTGGTAGACAATCAGAATACGACAAATTTTAACGATGCAGTTGACTATGTAATTATAGCTGCTCCTGCTTATATGAAAGCAGCCTTAAAATATCGACAATTTCAAAATGATCATTTTGGAAGAAAAGCCATCGCATTAAACGCAAGAGAAATTTATAATGACTTTGCTGGGGGTCAAGCGAATGTAGTTGCTGTTAGGAACTTTTTGAAGCATTTATCTAATCTTGCTACTCAAAATAAATTATTGACTCCAAAATATTTATTATTGTTAGGCATTGGCAACTATAATGCTAAAAAAATAAATCTTGATTTTGAATTGCCCGTTTATGAAAGCAACAATTCGAATTCCATTCTTTCAAGTTTCACTTCAGATGATTTCTTCTCAATTTTAAAAACAGGGGATGATATCAATCAATATAATAAGGTTCAAGATTTAGCTTTAAGTGTAGGCCGAATTCCAGCAAGAACAGTAGCAGAAGCTGATACTGCAATTCAAAAATTAATTAATTATCAAACAAATAAGGTAGGGGGATCCTGGGAAAATAAAATAACTTGGGTGGCGGATGACGGTGACTATAATTTACATTTACAAGATGCAGAATACATTATCAATAATTTGCAATCAAAGGCGCCACAATGGAACCATAACAAAATTTATTTGGATTTATTTCCTTCAGAAAACACCAGTGCGGGAAATACCTATCCTTTGGCGTTTAATGCCATTCAGCAATCGATACAAGAAGGATCATTAGTTTTAAATTACACAGGGCATGGCAATTATTTAAGACTTTCAGAAGAAGCAGTCATATCGCAAATGCAATTTGATTTATGGAAAAATGCCAAAAAACTTCCCTTAATGATTACCGCTTCTTGTAATTTCACTCCATACGATCAGCCTGCTTTAAATTCAATCGCTTGGGATGCATTTATGAAAAATAGCGATGGCATAATTGGTTTAGTGGCTGCTAACAGATTGGTATATGCTTATAGTAATAAACAAATAAATGATTTATTTATTCAACAATTATTAGTAAAAAATGAATCAGGGAATTACAATACAATCGGGCAAGCATTACAAAAAGCGAAGTTGAAAAATTGGTCAAATAATGGTGACAGGGTAAATGACCTAAAATTTAATTTAACAGGTGATCCAGGTTTGTTTTTAAATAGACCCAATAATGACTTAGTCATTCAGAAAATAAATGACAATCAATTTTTTGGACATGATACGCTACTTTCTGGAAAAGTAAATAAATTGATAGGCAATATTCAAAAGGGGGGGCAAATAAAAGATAGTTTTAATGGAGAGCTGGATTTGATTATATATGATGCGATAAAATATAAAAAAACCTTAGCTAATCAGTCTAGTAGTATTTCTGTTCCTATTTCAATGCAGGAAAATATATTATTTAAAGGTAAAGCGACTGTATTAAACGGGAACTTTAAAATAGATTTTATTTTACCCGCGCAACTTTCAAATACATCAAGCCCTATTCGATTAGAATTGGCTGCTAATGGATGGAATGAATCGGCTTTATTGATAGTTGATTCTATTTATTCAAAGTCAAACAGTGTTGTCAATAAGAACGATACAATCGGTCCTAAAATTCAAGCATATTTAAATAATCCTTTGTTTAAGGAAGGTGGTTGGGCAATGCCAAATTCAAAATTGTATATCAATTTGTTTGATAGTGCAGGTATTCAAGCTTCTGGAAATGCACTTGGCCAAGATTTGGCTTTATGGTTAGACGACAATCCTGTGCCAATAGTGTTGAATAATTATTTTAGTAATGATATTAATACTTATCAATCCGGCAAGCTAAGTTATTTCCTTCCTACCTTAAAAGAAGGGTCACATAAGTGCATTATTAAAGCATGGGATTTATTGGGTAACAGCAATGCGGATACGTTATTATTTGAAGTTCCTAAATCTAGTTATTTGCAAATTATTAACCCCATTAATTATCCCAATCCTTTTTATACTAAATCAAGGTTTAGCATAGAAACAAATCTAATAGGGGCTTCGATTGAGGTACTATTTGAGGTGCTTGATCCTTCAGGAAATTTGTTATTTGCTGATAGTAATCAGTTAATAAATACTGAAAATAGACTAATTTTTGACTGGAATGGTGTTACCAATGCTGGTTCAAATTTGAAACCTGGTTTGTATTATTATAGGTTTATAGTTAAGACAGCCACTTCATCGGCTAGTATTTCAAATTCATTTATTAAATTATAAAATACTAAAGTCATTTTTGTATCTTTATAACAAATATCAAAGCAATAACATGCATTTAAATAAGTTGAAATTAATTTTATTTATAAGTTTCTTAATGCTTGTTTTTAGCAAAACAATTGCTCAAACTACAACGCCGGAAAAGACAAAGTTAAATATACAAAGTACTGCTGTCCCCTTTATGATGATTTCTCCAGATGCTAGGTCAGGGGGTATGGGAAATTTGTCTCTTGGCATGACGCCAGAAGCGAATGACTTATTCGGAAGTACAGCAAAACTCCCCTATTTAACGGAACCAAAAGGGTTTTTAATAAATTATACTCCATGGTTAACTAGCTTAGGATTAAACGATGTTTATTTAGCAAGTGCTGGTTTTTACAAAACACTAAACGATCAAAGTGCCATCAATACCTCCTTACGTTTTTTCAGTTTAGGTAATATTGATTTTACAGATGAAAATGGCTCAACTAACCTTCCTTCGCAAAGACCTTCAGAGTTTAGTTATGATGTTGGTTATAGCTTATTATTAAATGACAAGTTAAGTATTGGCGCTACAATAAGATATATACATTCTCGACTTGTAAAAGGGCCTTTTAGTAATATTGAATACAAAGCAGGTAACACTGTTTCTGGAGATGTTTCTATGTTTTATAGGGCAAACCCCAATATGAACGGTTTGCATGCTGGTTTCTTGTTATCTAATTTGGGAGGAAAAATTAGTTACTCAAATGAAACTAAAAATAAATATTACATTCCCGCAAATATTGGGTTGGGTGTAGGATATTTAAACAAAATTGATCCTGATAATTCGATTGAATTTGGTGTAGATGTGAACAGGCTCATGGTGCCAGCAAGTCCTGATAATACTGACCCAGAATCGGTAAATCATTATTTTACCCAATCTGTTATTAACAGTTATTTTAGTTCATTTTCAACAAAATATGGTATACCTTTTTCGGAATCCTTGAAATTATCAACTGGTATCGAATATAACTATACGAACCGCTTTTTTTTAAGAGGGGGTTATTATATGGATAATAATAAAAGCCTAGGTAATATGCAATATTTTACGTTAGGTACTAGTTTTCAATATGCAAGCCAAAATGTAAAAACTAAAATAAATATTAGTTACTTAATTCCTTCAGGAGGGGGCATTACTAAAAATCCACTCTCAAATACCCTCCGATTTGGTAGTATCTTCTTCTTTTAACCTTGTTTTAAATATTTAATCTAGGGCAAAATTTACCTAGTTTTGATTACTTTTGTTGACCATGTCAATAAAAGTTCAAATTGTAAATAAAAGCCATCACCCATTGCCCAGTTATGCAACAATTGGATCATCTGGAATGGATATAAGGGCCTTTATTGATAAGCCAATTGTTTTACAACCCTTTGAACGTAGTTTAATTCCTACAGGTTTATACCTTTCAATCCCGGAGCATCTTGAAGTTCAAATTAGACCAAGGAGCGGGCTTGCAATTAAACAAGGTATTACTTGTTTAAATACACCAGGTACCATTGATGCCGATTATAGGGGAGAAATTAAAGTAATTCTTATAAACCTTTCTAATACCGAGCAAGTGATTGCAGATGGTGATAGAATTGCACAAATGGTTTTTCAAGCTGTTGAGAAAGCAAATTGGAATTTAGTAGAAAATTTAGATAGCACTCAGCGAGGTGATGGCGGATTTGGTCACACGGGAAAACAATAAATAAAACTATTAATGACAAAAAAATTAGCACAATTCTCGATAGTTATTCTTTTACTTAGTTCCTGTGCAACTTCCCGAAAAGTGCAAGTGATACAAGACGCATTATCCAAAAGAGATTCCATAAACACGCTTTTAAATGATGAAAAAACAAAGGTTGATTCGGGCTTAATTGTAAAAGATATAGTTGAAAAAATAACTTCAACTAAATTATCTTTTAATACTATGAATGCACATATTAAAGTTGACTATCAAACGCTTGATAGGTCGGATGCATTTATTACCAATATTAGTATTGAAAAGGGTAAGGTAATTTATATTACCGCCCGAGGTGCCATGGGTGTCATTGGACTCAAAGCAAAAATCACAAATGACAGCGTGTTAATATATTATCCTTTGAGCAAAAAAGTTGAAAAACGCCCTTTGTCTTATCTTCAAGAAATATTTAAAATTCCAATTACCTATACTATTTTGGAAGACTTAATTGTGGGAAATCCAATTTTTGTAGAAAATTCGGATATTGTAAACTATAAAGTGAATAACAATAAACTTCAGGTTAGCATGGCTGGCAAATTATTTAAAAATTTAATTACGCTAAGTGAAGACAATATTAAAGTACTCCATTTGAAATTGGATGATATTAATGTAAATCAAAATAGAACCTGTGACATTTCATATTCTGATCATGTTGCAACCATTCAAAATCAATTTCCGATGAGTAGGGATATAGCTATTTCTTCTCAATCGCGTATTGAAATTCATATGGAAGTGAAAGACTATACATTTGATGATCCTTTAAAATATACCTTTGTAATTCCAAAACAGGGTAAGCGAAAATAGATATTGGAAATAATTAATTATGACAAAGAAGATTGCGATTTTATTTATTTTAATACTTGCATTTTGGATACAACCTTATGCACAAAATAATCCAACAAGAGAAGAACTACAAAAGCAAGAGCAGACATTAAGAAAAGAGTTGGACGAATTAAATCGCTTAAAGGATCAAATTCAAAGAAATAAAAAAAGTACCCTTGCTCAAATGGCTATTATAAAAAGCAAAATAGCTAAAAGGGAAGCATTGGTAAATAGCATTGGAAAACAAGTTAAATTGATTGATGCTGCCATATTTGCCAATCAGCTAGACGTTGCAAAATTAAATAAGGATTTGGATACTTTGAAAAGTAAGTACGAGAAAAGTATTGTATTTGCCTATAAAAGTAGAAGTGGGTATGAGTATCTTAATTTTTTATTTTCTGCATCTAGTTTTAATGACGCCGTTAAGCGAATTACTTATTTAAAAAGTTATAGGCAAAATAGGGAAGCACAAGCAGCAGCCATTGACATGTCGCAAAAGGACTTAAATCAAAAAATTGGTCAATTAGGGTACAATAAAAAAGATCGTTTGCAAGTTTTAGGTGTTCAAAATGAACAACTAAAAGTATTGGTGGATGATCGAAAAGAACAAGATAAAATCATTATCCAATTAAAAGGCAAGGAACAGGAAGTGACTGCTCAGTTAAAGCAAAAAGAAGCACAAAGAAAAAAAATGCAGTCTGCTTTAATGACCATTATTAGAAGGGAAACCTTAGAGGCAGAAAAAAAGGAAAAGGAAAGACTTGCGAAATTAAAAGCCAATAATGAAGCGGTGGCTAAAAGCAAACCGGATGCATCAAATAATAAATCAACTATAAAAGGCGGAAACAAAGTGGGTGATGTAGAAGGTGGTTTGACAAAAACTGCTGGCGATAGACCATATTCAGCACTAGAGACAACAGAGGAAGGTAGAGAGGCGTCCATATTAATTGAAAATAGTAAAGGTGCTTTACCTTGGCCGGTAGATAAAGGAAATGTTTTTGTTCATTTTGGCGTGGAAAATATGCCAGGAACTAAATTAAATAGAAAAAGTGATGGTATTGAATTGGCCGTTCCTAAAGGCTCGTCGGTTAAAAGTATTGCGAATGGTCAAGTAAGATATACAGGTGATATTAATGGAGACTTGACAGTATTTGTCCAACATGGAAAGTATTTTTCAACCTACACTCATTTAAGTAATATTAATGTTTCTGTTGGACAAGAGGTAAGGGCAGGTACAATTTTAGGTAGATCAGGTGTAAATATTGAAGGAGAAGGATCATTGCTATTTATGATAAGCAATGATAAAGGTGCTTTTCTAGATCCTGAAAATTGGCTCAAGATTAGAAGATAATTACCTTTTTTTTTATATATTACAATTCAATAAACGATTGTAATGTCAAAATTTATTTTATCCTTTGATCAGGGTACAACTAGTAGTCGCGCTATTTTATTTGACCATAAAGGTCAAATCCAAGGAATTGCACAAAAAGAGTTTACACAACATTTTCCGCAACCAGGTTGGGTGGAGCATGATGCTATGGAAATATGGAGCACGCAATTGGGCGTGGCTAGTGAAGCTGTAAGTAAACAAAATATATTATTATCTGATATCGCTGCGATAGGTATTACCAATCAACGGGAGACTACTGTTGTGTGGAATAATAAAACGGGTTTGCCAATTTATAATGCTATTGTATGGCAAGACCGTCGAACTGCTGATTACTGCGATGAACTCAAAGCGCAAGGAAAAGCGGCACTAATACAATCAAAAACAGGATTAGTCATTGATGCTTATTTTTCTGGTACAAAATTAAAATGGATTTTAGATCATGTTGATGGCGCAAGAGATTTAGCCGCAAAAGGGGAGTTGTGTTTTGGCACTATTGATACTTGGCTGGTATGGAAATTAACCAATGGAAAAGTGCATGTTACTGATGCCACTAATGCGTCAAGAACCATGCTATTTAATATACATACTTTACAATGGGATACCGAGCTTTTGACATTATTAGATATTCCAGTTTCTGTTTTACCTACTGTAAAAAGTAGTAGTGAGATTTATGGATATACCAATCAAATATTTACTAATCAAGAA
>Ga0114975_10000335_pt1 | contig 35308 bp, 34 predicted proteins | sample S_130626_EF_Meta_FD_87031 | JGI IMG/M metagenome (GOLD analysis project Ga0114975, IMG submission 87031) | Freshwater microbial communities from Lake Simoncouche, Canada to study carbon cycling - S_130626_EF_MetaG | ecosystem: Environmental > Aquatic > Freshwater > Lake | place: Lake...
AAACACAATTTACCGAATAAAAGACCAAAACATCATTTACATTGATTATAAAATGTTCAAATTATATGCAAATGAATCAATTTATGAAGAAGTGGTGGATTATGTATTTTTTTTATTCAATGACACTATTCACAAATATGGCAATATGAATGTACAATTAAATATGGATACAATCACTGTTTCTGCTACAGAACGGTTTAAAAACATTATAATTCTATTCAATAAACGATGTGTAAATACAGAATTTGTGTATCATTTGAATAAATGGTGCATTTATAATACCCCTTCATTTGTAGAATCTTATTTGAGTATTTTAAAAATATTGATTGATCAAAATATCATGCAAAATTTGACATTGTATTCGAAAGAAGAAAGTCTATCATTAATTGAAAAAATGTTGGAAAACGGAATTGATGATATTTTATTGAATGTATAACTTTAGGAAAATAATATTTTTTGATATATTTTATCCAATATATGTTCTGTTTTTTTTGAAATGATTTTCCCAATATTATATTGCATTTCAGGTCCTGTGATTTTAATTTTTTGTTGAGATTTTTTCACAGTTTTGGAATGATCAAATGAAATGGGATTGATAAAAGAGAACCCAATTTTTTTATACACATCCCCTTGTGAATAAGTGGAACGATTTGAATCATTATCTAAAACACAGTGCTTAATTGCAGGGAATTGTTTATAACAAATAAAAATACAATAAAGTAATATGAATGTTCCAATACCCAAGTTCTGTTTTTTCACTTCAATCCAAGATATACTTTGACATTTTTCTGTTTTTAACATGAATTTTCGAAAAGAATATTCATATGGGTTTATTTCAGTTTCTGTTAGAACACTATTACATTCGCCTATTTTTTCTTCGTTTTCATAAACAATCACGTCAATTCGATGGTTTTCATCGGGGCTTGTGTCTAACGTAATATCTTTTTGAATAAAAATTCCATTATTTTGTAAAATATCTTTGATTTTTTCTATTTTTAATTTTATCTTTTCCATTTGATTATTTTGTGTTTTTACAAGAGAACTTTTCGCCGTTGGTTTCGTCGTTGGTTTCGTCGTTGGTTTCGCGCTTGGTTTCGCGCTTGGTTTCGCGCTTGGTTTCAAAGTTGGTTTCGCGCTTGGTTTCGCGATTGGTCGTCTGTTTGGTTCTCTTTTTTTATAGGTTGTTTTTGTCATTCTGTTATTAGTATATATATATTGTTATATTTCTCAATCATTTAACTATTTAGAAAAAACGAAATAAAGTTTTCTAAATGATATATTTAATAGATAATAGATGAATATCTCGATTCAAAACGAACAAAAGGCGGAGAATTTCACTCTTTTATTTCAACATATTCGATCTTTTACAGAACATGTCAATATTATTTTTGAAAAGGAACGAATGTATATTCAATCAATGGATAGTTCTCGTGTTTCTATTTTTGAAATATGTTTGCCTTCTGAATGGTTCGATAAATATGATTTTTCAAAATTAGATCAACAAAACACAGAAACCGTTTTGATAGGTATTCATTCAACCAATTTGTTCAAAGTATTGAGTTCTCGCGATAAAACACAATATATATTTATGGATTATGATCCCAATGAAGACTCTGATAAATTAAATGTTCATTTCTTATCAAAAACCAGATTTGCATCAAGTTTTCGTTCTCCCGCAACAACCGCAACAACCGGAGAGGAAGAACCAGGTGCAAAGGTAGAACAAGAACCCACCAAAAATATCACTAAAACTGAGTTTGATAAGCATTTTGAATTGCCATTAATGGATATAGATAATGAGATAATGACAATTCCCAACGAAGAATATCAAGCGGAGTTCTCAATTTCGTCCTTTAATTTTGCAACAATTATCAATCAATTAAAGATGTTTGGAGACAATTTAGACGTTTCTTGTACAGAAGAACGAATTATTTTATGTTCAAGTAATTTAGAAAATGGAAAAATGTATGTTGATATAGGAATTGATGATTTATCTTCTTTTATGATCGATGAAGGTAAAAAAATACATTTAGGATTTAGTTTGAATTCGTTGCACAATATTTGTTTATATAATAAATTGTCAAGAGAAATTGTCATACATTTCAAAGAGAACTTTCCAATGAAAGTAGTATATTCTATTTATGGACATGAAAACGCAAAGATGACTTTTTTCTTAGCACCAAAGATAATGGATGATTAGTTTGTCTCTAAATAAAAACAACGACAACGTATACATTTCGTAAAGCATCCATTTCGTAAAGCATATATTGCGTGAAAACAATGCAAGAAAAAAGAAAAAAGAATATATATGGATACTTTTATATATATTCTCCTTTTTATAATTGGATTTATATTTTATGTTCACATCATTTCACATTATAAAAAAGGGGACGATTTAGAGATATATGAAATGGATTATACTAATTCCACCGAGTTAGAAAAAACATGTTCTCTTCGTCAACCCGTTGTTTTTTCTTTACATATTAATGCAACAACCGGTAATAAGAAAACATCTTTTGTTGACACCCAACTCGAAAAAATGGTTTCTATGGATGCCATGCGTTTTTATAATCGTAAATATGTGAAAGTGTATGACACAAATGATTATTATAATAGTATTTCCTCTAATAATTCAACAAAAAATATATCATTTGTTTATTTGCCTTTTTCAAGTGCAACTGTTTTGATGAACACGGATCCACGTTCTCATTTTTTTATTCAAAACAATGATGAATTTATTGAACAATCAAATTTAAAAGATAAAATAAGAGAACTCATTGATCCTTTATTTAAACCGTATTATTCGTTTATTATAAATACAAAATACGATATTATATTAGGTTCTAAAAACGTGGAATTACCGTTGCGTTTTCACACTGTTTATCGACATTTTATAATTGTAGCAAAAGGATCAATACATGTTAAAATGACACCACATAAGCACACCAAATATTTAAATGGAAAATATGATATTGAGAACTTTGATCATTATTGTCCTTATAATGTTTGGTTTGATAAACCGGCATCTCCGGTAGATGAATCCCATCCTTCAAATACATTATTGATAGAAACAGAAGAAGAACGCAAACGAATACAAGAAGAAGTGCCTTTTATTGAATTTGATGTTTCTCAAGGCAATGTTTTGTTTGTACCATCTTATTGGTGGTATAGCATACGGTTCTCAAATGAACAAGACACTATTTTACTAACGACCACATATCATGATGGTATGAATGTTTTAGCTCATTCACCTGACTGGGTTCGATATTATATTCATCAACAAAATAATTATTTGGATTATAAAAAAAACAGTGAAAAACGGGTTTCTTTTACAGAACCCGTTGTATCATCTTCCATTGAAAATAAGGATGAATAATTATTTTATCTTCTCTTTTTAGTTGGTCTTTATTTTTGTTTGTAAAAGAGAACATGAAAATACACAATTCTTTTTATCATTCTTTTTATCATTTTTTTTATCATTCTTTTTATCATTCTTTTTATCATTCTTTTTATCATTCTTTTTATCATTTGTAATTTTATTTATTTTACAAATGATATCATGATGTTTATTTAGCAAAAAGAATCTTTTTATTTGGTGCTTAATTGCGGCGGCGTAGCCGCCTTGGATGCCCCTGCGGGGCATCGTCTTAATGTGGTCATAAAAAAGAATCTTTTAATTTGGGTCATGTTGTTTTATGTTATTTTATGTAGGTTCTCTTTTTGCTAAAGAAGTAATAATGTTTAGAGATTTATAAAATAAACAATATTTTTGTTTTGTAAAAGAGAACATAACGTCGATGTTTATCATTTGTAATATTTAGTTATTTAGCAAAAAGAATCTTTTTATTTGGTGCTTAATTGCGGCGGCGTAGCCGCCTTGGATGCCCCGCAGGGGCATCGTCTTAATGTGGTCATAAAAAAAATATTTTAATTTGTTTTATGTTATTTTATGTAGGTTCTCTTTTTGCTAAAGAAGTAATAATGTTTAGAGATTTATAAAATAAACAATATTTTTGTTTTGTAAAAGAGAACATAACATATAACATTAATGTTTATCCTTTGTAATATTTAGTAGAAATATGCTATTTGATGTAAAAACGAATGATTTCATTTCTTATAATAGTTATCAAAAATTCTTTAATACATCCATTGGGTAAAAGATTATTGAAAGGATGATTTATCACATCACGATATATGTTATTATTTAGGTTTACGCAATTTGTAATTATTCTATTCCATTTTTCATAAATATTTATTTCTCGGTTTGTTTGTTCATTTATTATTTTTTCTTCTTTTATTTTTTCTTCTTTTATTTTAAGTTCTTTTATTTTTTTTTCTATTGCGAATTGTTGTTTTAGATTTTCTTTTATTATTTTTTTTTGTTTTTGTTTATCCCTTTTTATTTTTCTGGCAATTTTTATTTCAGCTGGAGATAATATTTCTCTTTTTTTTACACATTCACAACCCACAAGTAAGTTGCAATCTGTTTTTGTATTTTTTATTATAAATGAATTCAAACAAGCGATTTCGTGAGAACATGCACATTTTGTTGTTGGAATAGCTGCTTCTTCGTCTTCATCATATTCAACCATGAAATATATTTTGTGGTTTTTGATTTCATCAATTACATCTTGAAATGAAAGTTTGTCGTCAATATTTGTAATTACACAACACATCAATGCAAAATAATCGGGTTTTCTAAAAGCTTTATCTGTCATTTTGGTCAATTCATTTTTATGTATTACAAAGTATGCACGAATCATTTCTTGTGCGGACGCTAATGCATGAATATCAATTTCATTGTGTAATATGGATATTTCACATTGTAATTCTTCCTTCAACCTTGTGATCAATGTTTTTAGTTTATCGTCAAACGCAATAGTCGTAATATTAGTAAACACCATGGTTATGATAACTTTCAAATTTACAATTATTATAAATGAATTTAATCATACAAATGAATTCGATCATACAATTAAAATCAATTTTTTATACAATTATTTTGATTCTGTTTGATATTTTATTTAGAGAACAAAAATTGATAAATATAATATTTGACATCCTTTCCCAATTTAATATACAAATAATCTCCCATTCGTGTTTCATAGACTAATTTTTTTTGTATTTCCCATTCTTTCCGTTTTGTTTCTAAACATTTAGGCATAAATATAATATTAGGGGATGAAGGACAATACACCAGGGTGAATATTGTAAGAATATAATATACATGATTTCTTTTTTATTATGAAATAAAATTCCTAAACAATATTTTTTCTTTAGCAAAAAGAGAACCTACATAAAACAACATAAAACAAAATAAAATATTTTTTTATTACCACATTAAGACGATGCCCCGCAGGGGCATCCAAGGCGGCTACGCCGCCGCAATTAACCACCAAATAAAATATTCTTTTTGCTAAATAAATAAATATTACAAATGATAAACATCGACGTTAGGTTCTCTTTTACAAAACAAAATTATTGTTTATTTTATAAATCTCTAAACATTATTCTTTCTTTAGCAAAAAGAGAACCTACATAAAACAACATAAAACAAAATAAAATATTTTTTTATTACCACATTAAGACGATGCCCCTGCGGGGCATCCAAGGCGGCTACGCCGCCGCAATTAACCACCAAATAAAAATATTCTTTTTGCTAAATAAATAAATAAATAAATATTATCATTTTTATCATTTGCTAAATAAATAAAATTACAAATGATAAAAAGAATGATAAAAAGAATGATAAAAAGAATGATAAAAAGAATTGTGTATTGTCATGTTTTCTTTTACAAAACAAAAAATATTATTTATTTTATAAATCTCTAAACATTATTCCTTCTTTAGCAAAAAGAGAACCTGCATGAAATAAAAACAAAACAATAAAAACAAAATAAGAACAAACCAATCAATTATCTATTGACATTCCCGTTTTCAAAAATCAATGACAAATAAAATCGCATGTTTGTATTCGTATTACGAAAAAAATGATCTATATAAAAACAATGTTCTCTTTTTTATAAACAATGCAATTCTTCCAACGGTTGATTATTTTATTATAGTAAATGGCAATCAAACAATTAACTTTTACCAATATAAAAAAGAGAACATTTATTTTTTATATAGGGACAATGAAGGCTTTGATTTTGGTGCTTACGCGGACGCCTTGACATCAATTGTAAAAAAAAAGTATGATTATTATTTTTTTATAAATACAAGTGTGATAGGCCCTTTATTTAAGAACGAACAACATCGTGAATGGCCAGACTATTTCATTGACCTTTTTACAGATGACAATGTGAAAGTGGTGGGAACATCGATAAACACAACTTGTTTGAATTCATTTATGCAGCATTGGAGAGACCTTTATGGAAATAAAAATGTATTTTCTCACGTTCAATCAATGTTCTTTTGTATAAAACAGGATTATTTGGATTATTTGAATTCTCTAGATTTTTTTAATACCGAAAAAATAAATGAATTGCACATTCATGAAATTGTCATTCAAAAAGAAGTTGGTTTATCACAATTGGCTATTAACAATGGATGGAATATAAATTCGATTCTTTCTAAATATAAAGGGTTGGATTATCGAAACATTCATGAAAATATCAACACATGTTCTGAAAACGGCGACCCGTACTTTCATGGAACATATTTCAATGAATCCATCGATAAATATGAAGTGATCTTTTTCAAGAACAACCGGTTTTAGTCATTTATACAAATAATATTTCACACAAAAAACAAAAAGCAAAAAGCAAAAAACAAAAAACAAAAAGCAAAAAGCAAAAACAAAATAAGATTTATAATATGTTTTGTATATTATAAATAACAACGGTCATAAATGTCGAGTAAATGGATCGATCATATATTTTATATTAATTTGGACAAACGGGTGGATAGAAGAGAACATATGGAATCACATTTAAAAAAATACAATCTTTTTGAAAAGGCGGAACGTTATGTGGCGATACCAACGCCCCATTCGGGAATTATTGGTTGCTCTGGTTCTCATTTAAATGTTTTGAAAATTGCAAAAGAACGTAATTTCCAAAACGTTTTAATTTTAGAAGACGATTTTCAATTTATTTCTTCTAAAGAAGAAATCGAACAAAAGATAGAACGTTTTTTCACAGAAAAAGGGGAAACATATGATGTATGTATGCTTTCTTCTATTATTCAAAAATCAGAAAATTTGTCGCAGGATGATTCAAGTGCGGATTATTTAAAAAAGGTGTTAGATGGACAAACAGCAAGTGGTTATTTCATAAGTCATCGATTTTTACCTAAATTGATTGAATTATATGAATGGTCGTATCCTTTATTACAAGAAACCAATTATCATTGGTTGTATGCAAATGACATGGTTTGGAAGAAATTACAGCCAACCAATAAATGGTTTTATTTTTCACCCCCGATTGGAAGACAACTCGATGGATATTCAGATAACAAAGAGTGTGTTGTTCATTATGAATAATTTTTTGTATAAATTGATATTTTTTTTATAGTGATTGTTTTTGTTTATTGCATTCAAAAACAACCAAAAAAACAATAAAATTGATTCAAATCCGGTTTGACAAACGAAAAAGATATATAAAGTTATTATTATATTATATATCTTTTTGAAACCACAATAAATATGCAACCAATGGAAACCACCCAAATTCAACATTTAATGAGACCAGAAATTAAAAATATAAAAAACGAACACGAAACATATTATTTTACACTGTCAAATATTAATGTTAGCGTGGCGAATGCGATTCGAAGAACAATCTTGACAGAAATACCAATTGTCTGTTTTATTACAGAACATGAAGCAGAAAACACATGTATATTTCATGAAAATACATCGAGATTACATAATGAAATATTGAAACAACGTTTGTCATGTATTCCTGTTATCGAAAAATCATTAGAAAAATTGCCAAATAAATACATGTTAGAAGTTGATGTTGAAAATACAACCGATAATATTTTATATGTAACAACGGAAGATTTCAAAATACGCAATAAAACAACCAATGAATATTTATCACAAACAGACACGCGCCGTTTGTTTCCAGCGGACCCATTGACAAATAGTTTCATTGATTTTGTGCGATTGCGTCCAAAAGTGTCCGACATGATTCCGGGTGAAAAAATTAAATTCGAATGTGAATTTTCGGTGAGTAATGCTAAAAAAAGCAGTTGTTATAATGTGGTAAGTAAATGTGCCTATCAATATACGCCTCATTTAGAAAAAATACGTTCTGTTTGGGAAGAACAACAAAACAAATTGTTGGCGGAAGACATTCCAAAAACAGAAATCGATTTTCAAAAACGCAATTTTATGATTTTAGATAGTCAGCGACATTATATTGAAAACAGTTTTGATTTTGTCATTCAAAGTATTGGCATTTATTCAAATATTGAAATTGTAAAAAAGGCGTGTGCCATCTTACAAAATAAATTCATGGATATGTATCAATTATTAGATGCGGATAGTGTTCCCATACATATCAGTGAAACCACCGTTGAACACAGTTATGATATAGAACTTGAAAATGAAGATTATACCATTGGGAAATTATTAGAATATATTTTATATGAAATTTATTATATTAAAGATAAAACACTCACTTTTTGCGGATTTAGAAAAATGCATCCACATGATGAATCAAGTATTATTCGAATTGCCTTTGTAGATAGAACAGATAAAGAAATGGTTCGAAAAATACTTTCACAAGCTTGTTTAACCGCTTCTGAATTAATGATATCCATACATTCCATGTTTTAGTATTTATTCTTACAAATCTGTCTATCGGTTGAGGTGTGTGTGTGTGTGGGTGTTTGGTTGATGTGTGTGGGTGTGGGTGTTTGGTTGATGTGTGTGGGTGTGGGTGTTTGGTTGATGTGTGTGTGTGTTTACTTTATATATTATTTCATAAAAAAGATCTTTTTTTATGAAATATAAATGAGCGGTGCTGTAAAAAAGAAAACAATACAAAAAGAAACAAATAAATTATACAATAAAATATAACACAATGAACAATACCAATAAAATTACTATTCAACGTGGATTTAATGACCAATTTTTTAAAATGATTAATGAAGTTACCTTCTTATTTTCAGAAGACACTGATTATTTAGTTGCTAAATCAACATTTGAACGTTTAAAACATTCCAATCCAAGTGTATTAATCAAAGGTTGGTATAAATTTATTTATACACCTTTTCAAAACGAATCGTCCGCTTTTTTATTTGACAAATTTTTAGAAAAATTTTCAATATTACAACAACAAAATCAAATTGTGGAACTGAGTAATTTTTTTATGAAATTCAACCAAGAATTAGTGCGGTTCAAAGTTTCACCATTAGAAGAAGAAAGACAAGTGTATTCAAAATTCGAAAAATATTTTTATATTCTTAATCAACTGTCTTGTGCATATTCCATGTAAATTATATAAAACCATTCATATATATCCCATTTATTTTCATACAAAATCAATTTTTGTATGAAAAAAGAATGCATCGAATGTATCGATCCCATCCATAATGTAAAATAAACAGCATAATAAATTGATTTTATGTAATGATAATCTTTGTCTAATAACCAAATAATGAAAAATAAAATCACACTGTTTTTTCCTTTTGAAAATTCACCATATAATACATTAATTCAGATGGAGTGAACTCTAAAAAATATTCTACTACCACATTCCGGCGAATAATGCGTTTTTCCGGCAAAAAGATTTCATGATGTATTTTTGCGGCATGAATAAAATATTGTTTAGGCATTTGTTGCCCGGATTTGAGAACATAATATGAATAATAAGTTTGATGAACATTTGTAATAAAATCCTGATATTTTTTTTCGAATATATCAAACAATGGTTTGTATGTAGAAAAATAATATAGAAATTCATCTATTTTAGCATATTTTTTTAATTCGAAAAATTGATATTGTAAGTTTGGATTGTTTCCACGTATTTGTTTAATATATTCATATATTTTATTTGATATGCATGTTCTTTTTCCGCTTTTCGTATGAGTTATCATAAGTCCCATTGTATAATAATTACTCACGTGCTCAAAAAAAGAACGAACAAAATAGTTTGACGTTTCATCATCAAAACTATTATATTCTTTCCCAAACTCAACCAGCGTTTTATTGGATGGTTTTATTAACAAAGGAATAAATATATTATGATATATTTCGAAATGTTGATTGATAAAATCAATACATGAATGCTGGTCTGTTTCACTAAATAATGGAATATTTCGAATATATACAGTGTATGATTGATAATCTATGTATTTTGAACTATTGATGATTTCATACACCGCCACTAAATAAAGACGTGGCACTTCTATTGGTAAAACCATATGGTTGTATGGGTGTTGCAAGACAAAACTATAACAATAATTTTTATTATACAAGTGAAAATACTCATTTAAATCCGTTGAACCAATCGCATCATAGAACATTTGGCGAAATGTTTTTTGTTGTTGGCTTTTTTCACCGTGTTCATCATATTCCATACTTGTAAACCAGTTATTACACCCAACATAGGTTCTTGTTGTAATCTCCCAACTTTGTATTCTTTCATCATAAAATAAATTGATCATTGTTCCCTCCACTATCTCATTGATCAAAATATCCTTATTTTCTTGCTTTGAAAAAAAGGCGGAAAACGAATCAAAATCAATGGACGACGGCGGAGAAACACACAACAAATTGTTATCCTGGGTTTTTATTAAAGAACGATATTCCGGATATTCATTGTCCTTTAACAGACCTTCATCATTTGTTTCGATTTTAGAAGAAATTATCACGTATTCAATATTTTTTTGGTTTTTATATGTTTTTGTGTTGATTTTATCGTGATCATAGTGTAGCAAATCGACATAAAATAAACTCATTTTCAATTATGTATAAATATGGAAATAAGTATTTATAAATTGATTGATTGATAATAAAATATATGTTTTTGTTTTTATATTGTTTTACAGGTTCTCATTGATTTACAAATAGAACCCTTCCTCCCTTCCTCCCTTCCTCCCTTCCTCCCTTTCCTTTCACCTTCCTAATTTATATTTAGAGATATCTTTAGAAATATCTATTACTAAAATACAAATTCCATCTAAAACAACCATATACAGTTATTTTTTTATTATTATATACAGATTTTGTTAAATGTCATATTTAAGTGATTTTATAAAATCAAATGACCTCGAAATAGAACCATTTACTTTAGCTGAAAACAAATTACACCAGGACGATCACACAGACCCCGCCGCAACGGAACACATGACAACCACAAAAGACAAACCAAAGATTGAACATATTGTTATTTCCGGCGGTGGTGCAACCGGTTTTTCTTTTTTTGGAGCATTAAAAAAAACACAATCATCAAATCTCTGGAACCAAGCCGATATAAAATCAATATATGCAACTTCATCTGGTGCAATATGTGCTTTTTTGATTGCTCTTCAAATTGAATGGGACGTCATCATCCATTATTTTATCCACCGACCATGGCAAAACATTTTTAAAATGGATTCTCATTTATTGGATTATTTCAATAAACGCGGTATTTTAGGAAGAAACGTATTTCAAGAAATGTTTGATCCTCTTTTAAAATGCAAAGGGGTCTCCTCAAATATAACCATGCAAGAATTGTTTGATTATTCCGGTATTGAAATACACTGTTTTTCAACCGAAATAAATTCGTTTTCTTTAGTCGACATTTCCCATAAAACACATCCGGATTTGACAATAATAGATGTTATATATTGCTCCGCATCATTGCCCATTTTATTTCAACCCTTTTTTATCAATGAATGTGTTTATGTAGACGGTGCCATTTTATGCAATTATCCGATATATCAATGTCTTCATGGTCAATCCGCAAATCCAGATTCCATTTTAGGAATACGCATTAGTGATGCCCCGCTATCAATAATCACGACTGAATATAATTTATTTGATTATTTATTACAACTATTTTCTTCTTGTATTTTTCGTTTGGGAAAACTAGAATCAAAACCAATAAATATAAAACACGAGATCGTTTTCAAAGAATATCCAGACATGATTAGTATCATGAATGTGATGGCGGATTCTCAAAAAAGAAAAGATTTAGTTTTATTTGGAGAACAAATGGCAGAATCATTTTTAGATTCTTTTAGAACTTTGGTACAATCGAATCAAGATACAACGGAATAAAACATCATACAGATATCGTGAGAAGTTTTTCTTTGTAATATATTCTATGTATATATGAAAAATTTTACAACAATTGTTAGTGAAACAGTGGCAAACTATCAAAAACAAATGACCATTGTTTTTGTAGTTCTTCTCTTTACAACCACATCTATTGTTTTTTATTTTTGGTTTTTTAAAAATAGCAAATATAATAAATTGAGTGTGAATAAATCATTTAGCGATATTTCAAATACAAAAAAAGAAAATAATAGCACAATAAAATTTTATTATTTTTTTGTTGATTGGTGCCCTTATTGCACAAAATCCAAACCACAATACGAATCGTTAAAACAGAACCATCCAGATTCGATTAATGGTAAACAAATAGAGTATTATGAATATGATCTTACGGATGATACGAATTCAAAAAATAAAACGTTAATCGACAAATATAACATTGATTCTTATCCTACTATTTTTATTATTGATGAAAATGAAAAACGCATCGATTTTAAATCAAGTGCTACATTAAGTAATTTGAACAAATTTATCAACACGGTGTAATATCGATTTGCCCCGTTCACGACACCACAAGGAAGATATAAATTTGTAGAAAATAGAAAAATAGGCTGTTTATATAGTATTATTTTAGTTCTATTATGAGAACAACTCGTAAGAATACCAAACGAAACAATAATACACGAATAAAAACAAAAACATTCAAAAATATAGATTATAAGAGCAATGATGGAATGTTGACTACTATTTGGGGTCCATGTATATGGACTTTTTTACACACCATGAGTTTTAATTATCCGGTAAAACCAACAAACAAAGAAAAGCACGATTATCGTAAATTTGTATTGAGTTTAGAACAAATATTACCCTGTAAAAAATGCCGCCAAAATCTAAAAAACAATTTATTAAAAATGCCATTGACGATGAGTCATATGAAATCGAGATATACTTTTTCTTTGTATATTTATCGATTGCATGAATTGATCAATAAAATGCTAAAAAAATCATCTGGATTGTCTTATAAAGACGTCCAAGAACGTTATGAACATTTCCGTGCAAGATGTGTGTTGCCTATTTCGTCTGCATCCACAAAGTCGATCATTGATATCGTTTCAAAAGAAAACGAACCCAAATCCAATAAAAAGGATGAAAAAGAAAATGGTTGTGTAGAACCGCTGTATGGAGAAAAAGCAAAATGTGAATTGCATATTGTTCCTCTTTATAAAAAAGGCGAAACCTTTCAAATTGATTCGAAATGTATTAAAAAAAGATTGATTTCATAAACGAACAACCTCAATGCATGAATAAACGGTAATAATAATTGTTTAGGTGTTTTATAAAAAAGAATATTTGTAAAACAAATGAGAATCTATATTATATATTATAAATATAATATAGATCAAATTTAATGCAATCGAATAATAATGACAACCCGGACGAAATCTCTTTTAAAAAATGCAATCCTAATGACATTTTATGTAAAGAGACTACCATGAAAAATCAAACAATTGGTTATATGAAAGATGAAGATAGGATTATTACGAATACAAACACATTAAAACCAAATAAAAATAAAACAAATACGTTTGTCCCTTTTTGGACCAATGACCCCAATATCTTGTTAAATAAACAATATCTTTTAGAATTCTTTCCTACTGATAATATGACATATGAACGCAAGTTAAATTCCATTTCACGATTGATTGTTGTCATTACCATTGTTTCTTTTTTGTTAACACGCAACCTACGTGTATTGTTTGTATCCGCACTCACTTTATTATGCATTTATATTTTATATAATTATCATTCTCAAAATATGTATAAAAGAGAACATTTGAAACGACGAGAAGGGTTTGATACAACAAAAAAACAAAACAATGTATTTAACGATGACCCAACCGCCGTGAACAAATCTCTCATTGAACAAACACTCAAAGAAAACCGGCCAGAAGAAAAAATAAATGATACGACTGTATTTAATATGCCACAAAGTAGTAATCCTTTATCCAATGTTCTCATGACAGATTATGATTATAATCCACATAAAAAACCGGCGGCGCCTTCTTACAATAAGGATATAAATGACGAAATTTTAGCAAAAACAAAAGCATTTGTTGCCGATGCAAATCCAACACAACCAGATATTACTGATAAATTATACAGAGATTTGGGCGATGAAATGGTGTTTGAACAATCCATGCGACAATTTTATTCTAATCCTTCATCTACTATTCCAAATGATCAAAGTAGTTTTTCTGAATTTTGTTATGGCGGTATGATTTCATGTAAAGAAGGCAATATGTTTGCTTGTGCTAAAAATCTTTCACGATACACTTTTTAGATTTTATTTGTAGAACATGAACCCAAAAGTAAAACGAACCCAAAAGTAAACAAACAAATGTCCAGAAAATTCGATATATATTATAGTATATATCGAATTCTAAAAATGGGAGGAAACCCAATTGAAAGACAAATCAACCGCATGTTTGAAACATTAATCGACCCCATAAAAAGACCAATTGATAGCATGATCAAACAAATAAAGGATATATTTGCCAGTATAGCTTATGCATTTAAACAAATAGCGGATATAAATGAGTTGATAGAATGCCCCAATAGACTATTTACTAATATTGAAAGTTGTGGTATTTTTTTTGGATATGATCTTGTTATGATAATTATTCATTTATTTATTAAATGGGTACCCATATTTTGGTGTGTATATATTCCATTAACACCTGTTTCGATCGCTTTGAATTATATTATGATGACAGAGATGTTTTATTTTGAATTAGATGACGTTTGCCCTTGCAAAAATACTCTTTGTTTTATTGTAGAATTTTTTTATCAAAATCTGGGATATGAAAAACAACTGTTGAATCGTTCTCTTGATGATTTGCACAAATGTTATTGCATATATCCTATCAAGGCATTTTTTGATCCATACACCACTTTTCATTTGAGTGAAATGAATGTAGCTGGAAACACACAGACAATGTTTATCTTTGCATTGTGTATTTTATTTTTGGTTGTTACCCCACAAATTGGTTCAAAAAAAGCATGAAATCATTGTCAAATGTGAAAGGTGAAATGTGAAAGGTGAAATGTGAAAGGTGAAATGTGAAAGGTCAACTATAAAACATCAACTATAAAACATCAACTATAAAACATCAAATATAAAAATACCATATATATATAACATGAACGCTCTATTTGTATTTTTACTCTTGTTATTTATTTTTATTTTAGCGACGGCCATCTTTAGTGAAAATAATTCATTGCAAATGTTAAAGAATGTCTTTCGTAAAAGTTTACATTTGGAAGGAATGATTTCTTATATGCAAGACGTAACAGATTCAAATAGTATAAGCAAATCTGGAATTAGTACTATTCCTGTGTATTCTTCAACCAGTAAAACCATCATTAAATTGCATGACAATATTTTTTATGATTTAAAAAATGCAAATTTGATCGAAGTCGATGGAACAAAATTAAATACAGAGGATATTTCGGAAGATAATGGTGTGTCCATAAACGGAATTTATGTTATTAAGCGTAATAGCACTGTTTCTTCAAAGTATATGAATATTATTTCATGCAATGGTATTCAATATAGTGGGAGTGTTGATGTCAATAAATCAAATATTGGCGGAAATAACAAAGCAAATTGTGCCGTTGTCACCGCAGATGTCAATGAAAGTTTAATTTTAGAAGTTGTAAAATCTTATGAACCATGGTATTACATAACCAAATCAACGACAACCGATACTTATTATATTGTTTATATTCCATATGATGTCATTACGTTTGTTCATATTATAAGCGTGACTACTAAACAACATTTGATGACTTATGGTATTGTAGACAATACGTATGTATTTGTTTCCACTTTTAACAAAAATTTCAATATCACTGTCGCAGATTATACAGAATATATTGATAATAACGATGACAATACGATCCTTGAAGATTTATATAGTTCTACATTGAAAGTGTATCAAATGAGTCATTATGTAAAATTCGACATTACCAGTGGATATTTAATCATTAAATCTTCTGCAACGACAATAACGGTATATGATCGATACGGTCAAGTCGTTTCAAATTATTTAAAGAATATTCCTACAAATATTGTTAAAACCAGTTTTGGTTCATGGGTGGTTCCAGACTCAGCTAATAATATGGTTCTTTATATAAGTTTGGACAATTTTACAGCAATCGCAATAATTGGGTATGACACAAAAAAATCATCATTTGTTTTGAGAAAGGTAAAATGTTTTGGAAATTATCAAAATAAAATCATAACGAGCGAGACAAAAAGTAGTTCAAGCAGTTCAAGCACCACCACAACTACGAAATACAGCAACAGTAGTTATTTTGACGATGATTATATTTTAAAAACCCAAATTGTTCCGCCGGTTTGTCCTAAATGTCCCTCTTGTTGTAATGGTAAGAGTGGTGTTTGCAGTAATTGCGGTGGACACGGCGGGTCAGGTGTTATTCATTCAAGTGAACATGCATTGAACGATATTGGTCGTGGAATTGAACACGGTGTTCGCGGCACCGTCGACCTTGCAGAAGATGTTGGTAGTGGTTTGGCATCGGGGGTTCGTGGAACGGCGGATTTGGTGGGCGATTTGGGTAGTGATGTGGTGTCCGGTGTTCGTGGAACGGCGGATTTGGTGGGCGATTTGGGGAGTGGTTTGGCATCAGGGGTTCGTGGAACGGCGGATTTGGTGGGCGACTTGGGGAGTGGTGCGGTATCCGGACTTCGTGATCTGTCCACCATTGGAAATTCCAGCATAGTAAACAATAAATATATTAATTATAACATGCCCCAACCACAAAACAATTATTTACAACAGGCGCAGGCTCAACAACAAAATATAATTAACACTTACAAACAACCGCCGATGGGTTCGCCAAATACAATTCCGGGTGTTGATCCATATTCTTATTATGGAGCATTGGTTCCAAAAGGGGGTAATGGTGATTATATGCCGGTTATGAGCGATTTTTCTACTTTTGGCAAATAACAATACATGTTGCGTATATTTGTATAAAAATAAAAAGCATTATAAAATAGTATATGCATTCTTTCATAATACATACAAAAGATAAAATGTATGTTGACGTGTTAAATTTAAATATAGAAAAATCGACCAATCAATATGACGAAACAGCACACGAAACCACACCCATTTTTGGCAATGATTTCTCAATCGACAATGCACAAATATTCAAAATACGAAAAAAGAAAACACCTAATAGAGATATTACAAAACCTCTCGTTAAAAAAAGCAATATACAAGGAACAATTAAAAAGACAATAAATGTCGAATCTACGAATAGCAAAATAAAAATAGATATTTTACCCGACAAGAACGATTTTAAAGATATTCCTAAACAACTGTCTTTAAACCAACATTCGCATTTTAATACGAAATTAATGAACCGTATTTTTGGAAGAGATAAAATATACAATGACATAAAACACATTTTGGAATCATTTGATAAGAACCTCAATAATGTTCTCTTTAAAAAGGGCATTTATATTTATGGTTCATCTGGTTGTGGAAAAACGGATTTTGTGGTCTCTTTATTAGAAGACATGCATTATGATGTCATTCAATATGACGCCGGAGATATTCGTAATAAAAACTTGATTGATAGTATGACCAGTAATAATTTATCGAATTATAATGTTTTACAAATGATGAGAGGTGTGAAGAAAAAAATTGCCATTATTATGGACGAAATTGATGGAATGAATAATGGGGACAAGGGGGGTCTCACATCTCTTATTAAATTAATTCGACAAAAAAAAACAAAAAAACAAAAATTAGAGAACCGGACAGTGAATCCTATTGTTTGCATAGGAAATTACTACTCGGATAAAAAAATAAAAGAATTAGTAAAAGTATGCAATACATTTGAACTTTTGCCGCCAACCCAACAACAAATGCAATCATTGATCGAATACATGATCCCCGAAATAATTCATGTATTATCACCCGTTCGTATGAAATCATTGCTAAATTACATTCAATCGGATATTCGTAAATTCAAGTTTATTTTTCATTTGTATCAAAAACGTCCTGAGATAGTATTATATGAGAACTTGGATGAATTGTTTCATACCAAAAAATTCAACGAAGATGCTAAAATAAATACCCAACGGTTGATTAATGAACCAATTCCTTTAGAAAAACATTCCAATTATTTGAATGACACTGATCGAACAATTGTTTCTTTGTTGTACCATGAAAACATAATTGATATGATTGAAAGAGAACCCGATAAAAAATACGTCTTCGAATTGTATCATTCAATATTAAATAATATTTGTTATGCCGATTATATGGATAGAATTACATTTCAAAAACAAATTTGGGTTTTTAATGAAATGAGTTCTCTTATAAAAACGTTTTACAGCAATAAACTGTATCATGACCATTTTCCACAACATCGAAATTGTTTTCATCCAACCGAAGTGAGATTTACTAAAATTTTGACAAAATATTCAACAGAATACAATAATGTGCTGTTTTTTTTTAATTTGTCTCAACAAATGGATATGGAACGAAAAGATGTTGTTGCCTTTTTTCAAGATTTACAATATTATTATGGAGAACATTTTTATTTGGACATTGAAAAGATGAATCATCTGGAAAATGCATTGGCAAATTATAAAATTACAAAATTAGACGTAAAACGCATATATCGATTTTTAGAAAAAAATGTGAAAAAAGAAGACGATTTGATTGAACCGTTTGATGCGGTTCAACTAAATATTGATAATTTTCAAGGATGTCTAGGTGAAATGCATGGTGATATGGAAGAGATATTTTAGTCGTTTCATTTTCATACAAAAGAATGATGTTTTGTATGAAACCATATATGGGGACAATTAGACATTATAAGTAGGGGGTAAATGAACAACACATTACAAAACCGGATTTGTTTTGGAAAAGGTTTTTTCAAAAACGGGGGAGTGTACATTAGGTTCTGTTTTAGACAATGTTGAAACAACGGGTGTTTTTTTATAAGATTGTATTATTTGAAGATTTTTAATAATATCATCTTTTTCCGTAATTACTTTCATCAATCTTTCGATTTCTTGTCCTTGTTGTTGTAATAATTGAATTATTTGCGGTGGTTGTAATTCAACCGGGGCTTCACCTGGTCGATTCATCATTATTTTACCCGAATGGGCATCATTCGATTGATTCCCCATCATATTTGGTTGGATATGGTTTGGATGTGATTGTTGTTTTATCATTTCGTTACGTTCTTTTTCTATTTTCTTGATATTTTCTAATACATCCGGTTTCATACATGGTCGTCCTGGTTCATAGTTTTCCAATAACCCATCGATTTTTTCTAAAAAAAAAGACATGACTGGTTCTTCATGCTTTCCGCGAATAAAATCAGCGACGGTTTTTGGGGATTCTTTACAATAATTTGGATGCATATTTTCTAACATTTTCTTTTTATCAAACGTATTGTGTCCATGTGAAAATACTAAAATCGTTTTTAATGGATCTAATTGAACAAATGGTATGGTATAATTTTTCAAAAATGCTTTTTCTTCCGCCAATGCCGCCGCGTTTTCATATTTTGTTTGTTTCAACAATTCACTGCGGAAAGCAAACGTTCCCGCGGTTGCGTGATTTGGTCCATATGGTCCACATTGAATCATTTTGGATTCATATTGTGGGGGTAATAAAAGATTGCGCGTAGAACTGTCTGGTTTTTTTTCAAGGTTTTTAAAATAAATATATATCTCACTTGACCCCGCACATAATGCATGTTTGTTTTTAAGCAATTCTTCTACCGCATGTGAAATTCGTTCCGGAGGATAATAGTCATCATCATCCATATAAACAATAATAGAACCATTGCATTTTGTATGCATATAATTACGTTTTTCTCCTAAAGGAATCTTTTTTGATAAACGATAATATTTGATATTTTCTATTTCACTGGTTTTCATTAAATCTTCAATTGGATCTGTTCCATCATCTACAATTATCCATTCAATAGCGGATTTAGGATAATCTTGATTTTTAAAACATTCGAACATTGTTTGAATAAAGGGTCGTCTATTAAATGTTGGAGTACAAACACTTACAATTGGATAAAATTTTTCATTTACTTTTTTAGATCTCGCCTTAAATTCTGGGTTAACTATGAACGAATGATCCACCTCTTTTATTTCCTTTGTTGAATCATTCAAACCGGTTGAAATATCAAAATGCACCATTTTTTCATTGTCGTTTCGTGTTTTTTCTGGTATAACCGGAGGAATATCATTTGTATTTGTAATGTTTGAATTTGTTGGGGGGGGAGAGGTGTTTGTTGTTTTATTGGTCTTTTTCTTTTTTGTCATGATTTTGGTTCGATAATACTATTTCATATTGAATGTTTTATATTGATTTGTGTTTTATTTGAGTGGTACAAACATTTTGAACGGCATGTATTTTTTATTCAAAATACAAAATATGGTTGGTCTAAATGAAAGCAGATATACATCCTTGAACATTACAAATCATAATACGGGTTGTCGTGAATTTTCATTCCACAGTATTCAACCGGTTCTTTTTTATAAGAAACTGGTTCGTGAATTCCGGCTTCTTTTGCCCAAATCAACATTTGTTGAAAATTCTCCCAAAAATCTGTTTTATGACCAATACTTTCCGTGCAAATATGAGACAATTCATGAATTGCTACAAATGTTAATGTGTGTTCATCAATTAACCGGGTGTCGTCTTGTTTTTCTTTATTTAAACAAAACGAAATTTGTTCTCCTTTATTCAAACTATACGCTGTTAAATCACTTGTTGGCAACGTTTCCATGATTTTGGTTTTACTAAATCCGGTGTGTAATCGTTTACTGCGGGGGTCGTCCGGATAAGTTGTATGTACATAATCAACTAATTGTTGCATCTTATTCGAAACATTGGCCAATAAATCGCTGGCTTCTTGTAATTTTTCACGTTCTCTAACACAATATTTATTTCCGTCCACCGTCGAAATAATACATTTTAATTGAAATTCATCACGATCTAAATAAATATACAAACAAACACCTAACATACAAAAGAGAACAAAATACCCTAAAATATCATAATTCGATAAAAACATTGGTTTGTTTGTTTATATATTTGCATTTGATTTTGTAATTTAACAAAAATAAACACAACTAATATTACGAGAAAAACAGTGGAAAATGAAACGAAAATCAAAGACACATTCATAAATTCAAAGACACATTTATAAAATCAACCTATAAGGATATAAATATAATAATAAGCACACTATATATTTATTTTGATGAAAGTTTCATTTTATCCAGGAGGTAGAACTGGCAATCATATTTTTCAATTTTTGGCAAGTAAAATTATTGAACATCTACATGGTCATAATTATTGCTCTCTTGATAAATGGGATGAAAACGAAACAAAAAATGCATTAATTATTAATGAAACATTATTTTCTGAAATATTGTCCGGGTTTTCAAAAAATAAACAAACATACAACGATTTGAATGAAATAGCAGAATATGCCGAATTAAAAAATAAAGATATTATTTTGAGTGGGTATTTTCAAAAAAGTGAATATTACGCACCATACCGGGATTTTTTTATAAATCATTTTTTTCAAACAGACCAGACCCTTTTTTTAAATGATTATTGGGTGGTGCACGGTGTCCCGCTATATTTTCAAAATATCATGATTCAATCAAAACATAGTATTTTAGATTTGACGAAACAGGATATTGTCATGCATTTGCGTTTAGATGATTTTATTCAAATGCCTTGTCCGATGAGCGATATTTTACCTCCACAATATTATCTTGATATTTTAGAAAATCATCATTTTCGCAATTTGTACATTGTATGTGATCGTATAAGACATTCGTGGGAACACCAATATTTGAAATATTTTGAAAAATGGAACCCGGTACTAGTTCAAAACACAGTAGAACACGACATTGCTCTCATGCGAGATGCACCCTTTTTAATTCACAGCAATAGTACACTTTCATGGCTTTCCAGTTTTTTTTCACGTTCTCCTAAACGACGAATCATTCCTCGTGATTATTTTTATTCACAGCAAAACTTAAATATTATTGATCATATGACGGACACGTTGCTTAACGTGAATGTTTTGTCTCACCACGAAGTGTATCATCTTAATCCAAGAGAATATAATGACTCTTATATTCATCCATTGCCGTATTCTATCCCCGATGAATTAATTTTATCAAAACAAGAACATTTAAAAATACTTGAAAATAAAACATCTGAGACCGCATTTCTTATTCCGGGACAAAAAAATACTTATCTTTTTGGTTTTCATCAAGAAAAAGAATACAATGAAATGTATCGTCAATCCAAATATGCTTTTACTTTTCGTAAAGGTGGTTGGGATTGTTTGCGGCATTATGAAATTTTAGCAAATGGTTGTATTCCCATTTTTGAGAACATTCAACAATGCCCTAAAGAATGTTTGATTTCTTATCCAAAACAATTATTGATTGATTGTTATAAAGAATTGTTTAAAGATACTCAAGGCAAATTTATAAAAAGTAATGATGATAATCATGAGAAAGGAAACAAAGATGACAACCCGAATAAAGATACAATCATTGAATGCGACGATGCCTATAGAAAATGGTCTTTAGAAATCATGGATTGGTTTCGAGAACATTGTTCTACTTCCGCTTCTACTAGATACTTTTTAAATACAATTGACGTTTTTGATAATAATCAACGACATAAATCTTATATGAATGCACCCGATATATTATCGATTAAAAAAAGATTGAAACGGGTTCTATTAATACGTGGGAATATTGGTGTCAATTATACACGTGAAATGTTTTGGATTGGTTTAAAACGCTTTTTTGAAAAAGAGAACTTGGAAAGTAATGAACATACCGAAAACGACACCGTTGACATCGAAACCGAATTCGTGGAATATCCTAAAATAGATTATTTGTATGATTCTTTTCCAGAAGAAAATAAAAACGGTCTTGTTGGAAACGGATTTACTTATTCACGTAAATTAACAAATAAAGAAAATCACAAAGAGAACATAAAAACAACCCATGAAATTGAAAGAGATATTATTGAAAAAACGCAAAATCACTATTGGGATATGATTATTTTTGGAAAGGTTGGTCCCGATGAAGGATGGGAAGGAACGATCCCGCAAATGCCATTATGGGAACATGTTTTTAAGCGATATGCGAAAAATCAAATTGTATTTTTATATGGGGGGGATGAATCTATAAATTTAACACATGAAAATCGTTATAATGATCATATTCGACATCATTCAAAATATGGACATTGTTTTGTGCGAGAATTAGTTCGATAATGTATTTCATACAAGAATATCATTTTGTATGAAAAATAAAGGAGCAAACAAAACTATAAACGGAGTAAATAGTAAAAATATATCGATGCAATGTATATAATAAAATGAAACGATCGTCTTCTTCACCACTTTTATCTGGTCTTTCAAGTAAATCTGTTTCAAAATTGTCTAAAACGAAAATAAAGTCCAATTTTTATAATTCGATTGAGAACCTATTCAAATATCTCAATCAAAACGTGGCAAATATGAACAATAGCAAGATATTTGCGGGGATAATGATTATTATTTTAAACATTTCGTCCAAATTTGTAACGATTCGATTGAGTAAAACCATGGAATCTTATTTGAAATATACATTTAGTCGTAATATCCTGATTTTTGCAATTTGTTGGATGGGAACGCGTGATATATATATCTCTCTTTTCATGACAATCACTTTTATATTATTTGTTGATTATATTTTAAATGAACAAAGTATGTTCTGTTGTATGCCAGATAAATTTACAAAATATCATATTGAACTAATGGAAACGATGGACGTTTCACGTGAAGATTATTTTAATGCAAAAGAAACGATACGCAAATATAATTTACAACAAGAGCGTAATAAGACATCAACCAATGAACCATCCTCTAAAACAGACAAAACATCCTCTAAAACAGACAAAACAAATGGTAAAGAGGGGGGCGAAATGGCCAAGAATTACGAGGCTCTTCATGACGATCATGACGATGATGACAACGAAGATGATCAATTTAGTGGTACATTTAAATTTCCCAATTTTATTTTTGATAATAACAATACAAATGTAAATGATTCTTATGATACCATTATGACCAGCCCCGGTATTTTTTCAACCTAGGGTTTGATGTTTGTTTTTTTCACCCCCAATTGCCTTGCATCGCATCGCCTCGCACATTTTTGGTAGGGGTGAAGAACAACAAAGATACCTTTTTTTCACACATAATAAAAATATATCCCTTAATTATAATGAATATTGGTCAAATTGAAATATATATTTATTCAAGCATACCCAATAAAACAGAACCTGTTTTATTTACAAAAGACATGTTTTGTAGTGCAGAAACGGGTGTTTCGAAATCATCGGGTAAATTGCCCTATTTTATAAGCGGACAGAAATTACCAATGGAAATTATTGAAAAAATGAAATATAATGAACGTATTGCGTTTTTTTTTGATAAAAATAAGTTTTATCAAACGATTAATGAAACAAAGGAAGAAGACGACGAAGATGATGAAGATGAAACAGCACCACCTGAAACAGCACCACCGGAAACAGCACCACCAAAAACACCACGACTTGATACACACACAATAGACATTGAAAACATTAATTTCATGTTCAAAATGCTATTTGAAAATACGTTTCCAAACAAATCAAATGTCATTGATTCACACAGCAAATATATTTTAAATAACAACACGTCAAAAATATCGATTTCCAATATAATCAAAAACTTACCGTCTACTTTTGGGTTGTCTAATACTTTTGGGTTGTCTAATGATGATTTTGCCTGCATTCAATTAGATGGAAATAAATATACTGTTTCAAGAATAACTATTTTAAATGATATTTATAATAATCCAAATTACAAAAAACTCGTGAATTATCACTGGGATTTTAAAGTAAATATATCCACCCTGTCAAGTAAAATAGACAATATTATCAATGAAATAGAACTATTAGACGAGGCAGAATATTATGATTTTATTGAATATATCACAAAGAGTATTAAGAAAAGTATTGAAAAGTTGCTTAATCCCAACCGGAGGGGGGGTGTATATTCAATAAGCGAATTTTTGAATAAAACAGATTTTACAAAAGAAGATATAACCCAAGACCGAACCAGCACTACACACAAAGAAAATTTATATTCTGCTTTAAAATATTATAAAACAATCATCCACCAAATATTAAAGGTTTTATATATTACAGACTACGATGTATTTGATGACGAAAATAATACGGAAGATAAAAGACGCTTGTATACTAACTTTCAAAAACAACATTTGAATGAAATGACAAAATTAAACAAAGCAAAGGAAGATTATGATGATTATTTAGAGATTATTAAAAATAATATGAAAAAAATAAAAGATATTTTGTCGTTCGAAACACGGTTCGACAATGCAATTAACCAGTTATTTGAAAAAATTAAAAATAAATACATTTATTTAGAAATAAAACATAAATATATACGCACAGAACCAATTAGTTTTAATATAAAAAAAGAAGAAGATTTTATTAAAAAAGAATTAAAAGACAAATTTCCATTATTTAATAATTATGTTGAAGAAATTGAGAAATTTACTGAGCCGAATAGCACATCTACCAATTTAAAACTTCAAAAAAAAATTGATGACTATATTAAATCAAAGGACCTGATAAAAGATAAAACTCATTTTGGAATTATACTAGATGAAATATACAAAAAATATAACAATAAAAAAAACACAAATTCTACAAATTCCACAAAAAAAAACGACAAAAAGAGAACAAGCAAACGAAATACCAGTAAAAAACATTTAAAACATTCAATCGATATTACGGATGTCACAAATATTGGAATTATTAAAATTAATTCTAATAATATAACGAAACCCCAATATAAAATCGATATATTTTGTGATTTGATTGAAGGGGTTCTCACTGTAAAAGACATTAAAAAAGCAAATTGCAAATATAAAAATTTGATTTTAGGAAAAAAAGTCATGAGCCACTATTCAAAAGATGAATCATTTGACGTCATCAAAAATAGTTATTTTATTCCGTTGAACTTGGTTTCTGAAAATAGCAAAACGAAAACAATAAATGCAAAAATGCATGGTGGTAGAACACATAAAAAACGCAAGGGTCGGTAATGGTGATTATGTGAGATGTTTATTCCGTTTTCATACAAAATAATTATATTTTATATGAAAAATAAATGAAAACACAAATGAAAACACAAATGAAAAGATAAATATATACAATTACAACAATATTATTATTTCGCTTGATTGTGTATATATAATAATCATGTTATATTATATATTTATTTACTATGGAAATCGAACAGACTGATGCTACTATACATACTCTACCACACGAGTCCCGTGTTAAAATCAATAATAGACTGTATGTTATTTTAACCACATATGGTATTTATAAATATACAGAGGATTCACCTAGATATATGCGGTCATTTGTAAATACAGAGAGTCATAAAGAAAGTATGGAACGATTTAGCAACGGTAATAATATAGATTTTTTAAAAAAATTGGATTTTCATTTGTTGCCGTACAAATATTTTCATATTTTTTATTTTGTCAATAAAATCAATTTAATTGTTGATTATTATAATTATATTCAAAATAAATGGAAACAAAACTACATAGAAGTGGAAAAGTACATTAATTCATTATTTGATGATTCTATTGATTCTCAACAATATGAGGATATATATGAATGTGTTTTTGACTATTTATATAATTATTCGAAAAATAATAAACCACAAATTATTAATGTACCTGATGGTTCTTATGATGAAAAATTAGGAAATTTTGTTTATATATTGGAAACAGAAAATTATAAAAAATATTGTGATTTTTTATCACAGAGAATTAACAAGTATTGCGGAACATGTGATTATAAAAAACTAAGAGGTCTAATAAAAGAACAATATAACAAACAAGACAAGCAAATTTTAGAAGAGAATAAAATTAAAGCATTAAAAAATTGTTTTAATATTAAGTTTGAACTTGAAACATCCACGTAACCATAATGATTGTATGATATGAAATAAAAACATAAATATGTAAGAACTATACATATATATTATGATAAAGGGTGGTGCAATAATATATGATGATAATAGGGATAATTATTTACCATGGTTGCTAGATGCATTGAGTGAACCGGATTTTCCGCGTATTAAAGTAATTGGAGATGGTGCATATTCTGCAACATTCACGTTAAGATTACCTGAACCAAATAAAATTTATGGTATTTATCCTGGAATATCGAATGAGAGTATTGTTTCATTAGATAAAGTATTGGTTAAAATTATTCCTATTGCTGATAAGGAAACAGAACATGGAATTGTTACTGAAGAACACTATAATGATGAAGTAGAAATGCAAAAAGATGTGTATGATAAAACAAATGATAATCTTGAACCACTTTGTCCAAAAATATTGCATCATACTATAGTAGACTCTAATGCAAACCAGATTGAGTTTAAAAAAATTTTAGATTGTACAATTAAAATAAATGATAATAAAAAAATTAAAATTAATATTAATAATGACATAATTAAAAAATACGGTATTATATTTATGGAATTTGTTGATGGGTCAACAACATTAAGTGAACGCATAAAATGGGTTCAGTATAAAGATGGTAGAAAAGCACACACTCATAATGAAAATGATACAATATCCTTTATATATGAGTATAAAAGATTAATTCAATCTGGATATATTAATGCTGATTTACATGAGCAAAATATATTGTATATTGAAAATTATCACTATAGTGAAAATTATAAATTTAGATTGGTTTTTATTGATTTCGGGATAGTTTTTAGAATTAAGGATGAGTATATACAAATTTTGTTGAACGTTTTTGATACCGGAGAAATAAAAACAAAAATACAGGATTTTCTCTGGTTTAATAATGATAATGATAAATTTTTTTACAATTTAAATGTTTTAGACTGTATTAAATTTCTAAAAACAAATGTAAAAAAATATAATGATAATAATAACGATTTTATTGCTAAAATATTACAAAATAGCATTATACTGGTTGATCATTATAATATTTTTCATCAGGAATTTCGTTATAAAGTAAATGAAATGCAAAATGAAAGAACAACCCAAATAAATTTAAATACAGAACATTTCAAAAAAATTATTGTTGAAATAAAAGACAAAAAATATAAACTTCTTAAGAAAAATAAAATTTATGAATTAGTGGAGGATACCAAAGCCGTTTCTAATACAATAGATTTAACAAAACCGTCAAAAACTGTAATAAAAACAAATACACTAGAAACAAATACACCAGAAACAAATACACCAGAAACAAATACACCAGAAACAAATACACTAGAAACAAATACACTAGAAACAATAACAGAACTACCAAAAGAGGAATATATTACTATAAAATATGTAAAAACAGGTGATAAATACAAAATAATACAAAATAATACAAAATAATATAAAATAATTATTTGTACGGATTACTGAATAAACTGTTTTGTTGAATTATTTTATTGTCCTCTTTATAAGTAAGAGTTGCATTGTATGTTGGCAGCGAAAAACCTAAACCATTCAAATACTTGTTCCAAATAGTTGCTGCATCTCTTGTATAATCCCAGCGTTGTAGATTGGTGATATAAATATCACCCTTGCATGGTCCAGCTTTTATTGTGCCAATACCTGCGCGTCCAGTCTCATCGGAGGAATTTATATATGTTTGTTCCAGTTTACCATTAATAAAAAATGCATACGTATTTTGTTTTACATTGACAAATACGTTTGTCCATTTTTGCAAAGGAAAATTTTTGGTTATGATTTTTTGATCTTGTGGCACTTTGTTCGATGTTTTTTTTATATTAAAACATAATTGGTTTCCATTAAGATATAAATTGTAGGTTGATTCATCACCTGTTGTCATATTAAGACTATATATATTATTGCTTGGTTCTACGAGTGTTGATGAGTATGCTGCTTCTAATGTATTTACATAAATCCAAATACTTATCGAAAATACATTCGTTGTTGGGGCCGTTATATAACCGGATTTAGAGATCTCCCTAAGACCTAATGGATTTGTAATAATATTTGATGAATTGTACCATTTGTATAAATAAAACAATAATAGACATAAAAAAATGACGACAAGAGACAATATAAAAATCCAAATATTCATATTTATATATAGTATGAATATTTTTATCAATAAAATACATAAATACAAAGCTGGTTTTTCTAAACCTTTGCACTAAATGAGAAATAAAGGGGGATATAAATTATATCTCTTTTCTTTTATATATGGTTTCATATAAAATGTAAATATTTTGTATGAAACTATAATTGAGAACAAATATTCATGTGTCATTATACACACCCCTTCTGGAAGTGGAAAGAGAACAAACATTAAATCAATTTGATGTCTCGAAAAACATTGTTATTTTGAGATAATGAAACATTTACTTTTGTTCTACTTGAACTAACTCCGCTACCATATCCATATATACTATGAGCCGTTTGGGGATCAATCGGATTTGAATAAATGGATACATTTGTTACACTAATATCTACATTTTTTTCTTTAGAATTTCCAATGATAAATCCAGGTGCATTCGTTAACTTTATATCATCTTTTACTAAAAGATTGGTATTACCGCTATTATCTAAATAGGCAATTGGACCGGATTGAATTAATTTTCCATCAATATACGCATCCATTTGATTTCCTTCCATACTAATAATAACGTTTGTCCATTTTTGCATAGGAAAATTATCTGTAATAAAAATGGGATATGAATTAGAAGTAGTCTCTGTTGGTTTTTTTGATAAGATTGTAAAATATAAATTTGGATATTTAGAATCAAGACATAAAGCATAATAACATGTAGCACCCGGAGTGTATAATTTGGTGAAATTATTATCTATATTATTCCACGGAAATATTGGGTAAGGCGAAGTTGGGGTTCCGGAACTAAACGAAGTAGCCGTATAAGATGGAGGGTTATTATTATTTAACAAAGCGTATACTGTTTTGCCATTATAACTTGATGTGTCTTTCCAATTATTCACACAAACCCAACAACTAATAGCATAATTAGAAGAAGTTATGTTCTTTATTAATTTATCATCAACAAGTGTACCTTTCACATTTCCAGACGAGTCCATAAAATCAATGGGACTGTTTAATACCGTATCCGCCGATGATTTAAACAAAACCAAATAAATTATATATATTAAAATAAGAACCGAAACTCCTAAAATAATGGCAACGTAGCTATTCATATTATTATATACAGTCAAAATATATTTGAACTTGATACCAATATTTAATGTCTGTCGTCCCGTTATTTTTCATACAAAAAATATTATTTTGTATAAAACCATATATGGAGACAATAGGCATTAAACTACTTATTATTGATTTAACACAGAATATTTTTCAATATTATACATATTTACAATTTCAAACAACGATAATGGATGATGATGATAATACACATTACAAATCGCCCCATCAATACCATTTTCATCACCAATCAATACACTCGCATTTTCATTCGAAATAACGTCTAAACGTATATTTGTTTTTGCTGTTTGTGCAAGTTCCCCATTTACAAAAATATCCACAACTGTTTCTTGAAAATTAATCACAAAAAAATTCCATCGTTGTATTGGAATGTTCTCTAACTGTACAAAACAATTATTACTTGTATCTGATGAAATACAAGTTTCATCACTATTTACGTAGATGCGATATGTATTCATAAAGTTATTTTTATCATTGATATAAACAACTTTGGGTTTTCCACCCACCGGACTTGTCGTGCCATTTGTTATGTAATGGAATAAGGTGTATTCATATGGTATATGACTTTGTGTTTTTGGTAACTGCATGTCTTCATTTTTATTCATATAAATCCAAAATGAAAAAGAGTGATTGTTTGTTTTATATGTATCCTTTTCTAGGAACTTCATGTTTGCCAATTGAAATACACTGCTGTCCGCAATTCGTTTTGGTTTGTCTAAATATTGTGGCGAATCTAGTAAAACAGTTGAATTGCGAGAAATAAAATATTTGAACAATGTTGGAATATAATAATAAAGTAAAACGAGACCAATTTCAAATAAAAAGAGAATATATATGGTGCTGGGTGTGATATTTAATTCATGTTTTACATATTCAATGAAATCACTAAATAAGCACGGTATAAAAAACAAAATATTGACAAAAATGCCAATGATTCCATCCATGTTTTTAAAATATTCAGCAAACAAAATGAATACAATAGCCAATCCAATAATTGCGATAAGTGCAAATATAATATAAAAAATGGAATAGGCAATGACAAATTGCAATGGATTAATAGAATAAAAATAAAAAACACCACATAATATAAAAAAAAATAGGACACCTATAATAGATATTTTAAAAAACAAACTGGATTCTTTACCACTGGTATTTATTAAATATCGAGTTATATAAAGACCAATCATAAGCGGAACTATCAACATAAATAAATAAAAATTCATATTTCTACTCGAACTAGTATTATCATTCATTGCTATGATACTGACAATAATAATGAATTTTAAAAATAAAATTAGGGGTATGATTTGCATTGTTTCATTTATAACCTCCTTTTTTATATTATCATCAGCCCATATTTTTGAAATGTCTTGTTCTATGTTTATTTTTAAACGTTGAACCATGTTCCAAAAGGATTGAAAAAAGAACATGAAGGACAGTTTGAATTTATCGAAATAAAAATAAAGAATGTAGAAAAGAAACAATGTCACAAAATACACAATATAGAGAGCAGTTTTATAAAAAAGAGAATAATTATTGCCTTTTGGAGTAGTGCCAATATTAGATGGCTGTTGTACCGGATTGTCTGAAAAAAATAGATATATAAAAAGAGGAAAAATCAATAAAAAATAGACATTGAAAATAACGGGCAACCCGCTGGATATTTTACCATTTTGTTTATATGGTTTAAATAATAGTAAATAACATAAAAATAAAAATAATAAAACAAATTCATATATAAAGACAAAATTATTATAAGCAAGAGTGTTTTTGTTTAAAAAACTAAATCCGAATATTGCTAGTATAATATAGAATACAAATTTGTATATGAATTTATTTTCACCGTCTTCGAACCCAAACCACCGTGATACCTCTTGAAAAAAAGGTTTGATGTATTCTTTTGACAAATATGTGTAGTAATAAAAAAAGGTCGATAAACCAATCAAAAAAAATAAAATTAAACCACTTACAAAAGGTGCTTTTGTAGATGCATCCATTATATAAAATGTATATTATATAATTATAATATACATTTTACATCAACATATATTCTATGACAGACATATTGTAATAATTCATAGATTTTCAATTGCCGTTTTTTCACCGTGGCAATCTCTACACATGGCAACTAAATTATCAATATGATTGCTTCCACCATATTCTAATCGTATTTTATGGTCTACTTCAAACCACGCGGGTAATTGACGGTTGCATTTCCCACACTTCCATCCTTGACTTGCCGCAACGTATTTTTTTTTAGTTTCACTTACCGATCGTTTTTTTATTCTATTTGAACCACCACCATTGATACTATGAATATTAATGGGTGTTGTTGGTGTTTCATATATCATTGATAAATGGGGTCGTTGTGTGGTATTATGAAAGTTCTGTTTTGAAGTGAAATCGAGAATTGGATTAATAAAACTGGTGGTGCTTCTATCTAAAGGAAGATATTTGATATAATCATTCGTTGTCATGATTATATTTTTTGCATTATTTGGATTTTTTCGAATGAGCCAATATAACATCAATGCACCAAATGCAACACCCGCCATTTTATAATATTTTGTCCACGACATGGCGATTTTGAGAACCTTTCCGTCGGTATAAATGTTTGCAATAATAGCGGTTGCAATTATAAAAATAATTAATTCAAACCGCATTTGTGCTGTAGATGTGTATGTATATATATTATGAATATATTTATTGATTCTTACAATCGAGAACATATGACATGAAAACTCATTCAATTATTATTTCACATCGTTTATTACCAAAATACAACTCTACAAAAATGTGTTCTTTAGATAAAACTATAAAAATATATTATATATTTATATATTTTGGTTTCATGCCAACTAAACGGAAAAGGCCACGTCAAAAACACGAACCACGTCAAAAACACGAACCATTGTTTTTATCCCCTCATAATCACATTTTTATGGATAGTGTTATTCAAGAACATGAAACCATCAACGGAGTTCCAATTAAAGATGTCGATATTGAACATAAATATAACAATGGTGTTGAAACACTTCAAGGCTATTATAATAATGAGCCGGTTTACATGATTCGAACACATTTACCGCAAAAAAAAAAAATCATAAAATAACAAACAAAAAACGCAAACACAAAAAACATATTCAACACTAATTGGGATTTTGCATGAAATATAATAATTTTACATCAAGTATATCAAGTCATGTAGGGCGGGTGGAATATACAATAATCAAGTGTGTATAATACGAAACAATGAAAACGCAACAAAACAAAAAATAATTCCAATGACAATATATTTATGTTGTATTTTCATGCGCTCATGTATTATAACCGGTTTTGGTTGATATTGTTTTATATAAAAATCTAAACTTTCATCATATGTTGGTTCTTCTTTTCCTAAAGTATAATTGACTTTATTGTGTATGAAAAAAACCCATCTCATAAAAGAATCACGTGAACACAAATAAGGTGATACGGGGTATTTATCTAACATTCGGGCAAAAGAATTCCCTATTTCGGCGTTGGGGATAAACAAGGGAAAATTGTGTAAAAAATCATAATATTTCCGTTTGGTTGTTTCATTGGGTGTGTCTGGATAAGAATATGCGACAGTATGTAAGAAAAACCAATAATGCGGTCCCCATACAGTGGGATCCAGAAAATCGATTTTAGGAAATGGTTGTATAGATTCTATTTCCACATCAAAAAAAGGTGGTGGCATGGGTTTATATAGAAACAATATAAATATAATTTTGTTTTTATTACAGAAGTGTTTGTATTTTTTATATAGATGAATTTTATGCATTGCAATAATTGTGGAAAACAAGGACATGTGTATAATGACTGTCGTATCCCAATAACGAGTTATGGTGTAATTGCATTTCGATATAATCCATATTTAAAAGAAAACCAGTATTTAATGGTGTGTAGAAACAATTCATTTGGATTTATTGATTTTATGCGGGGGAAATATTCTGTCTACAATAAACATTATATTAAAAATCTGATTAAACAAATGACAAAAGAAGAAATCAAAAATATCAAAAAAATGACATTTGATCAACTATGGTATCATTTGTGGAATATACCTAGACCAACTCTTGATTTGATTGATACTCTAAATATACCAGTTGAAACGCACGAATTACCGTGTAAAAATACTGCACAAACAATTTATCGTAATGAAGAACTATCGTCAAAAGAAAAATTTGAATGGTTAAAAAAAGGGGTCGTTGTATCAAATACGAATAGTGTTTTTGACACAACCACAAAAAACACATTGTTATTTCGTGGTTCTCATTCAACAAACGAGTTTAATTTGCCTTCTTTTTTTATGGAAACAAATTCAAATGTGGGGATGATAGAGGCGATAAAAAAAAGACACGAACCAGAAAAATACTCGATTGACTCAATTTTACAAGAATGTAACGAATATGAACAATGGGATGAACCCGAATGGGGATTTCCTAAAGGACGGCGCAATCATCAAGAAAAAGATTATGACACGGCTATTCGTGAATTTACAGAGGAAACGGGTGTTTCCTCAATCCATTTAAAAAACATACAAAATATTTATCCTCTTGAAGAAAATATTATGGGTTCTAATTACAAATCATACAAACATAAATATTATTTG
>Ga0114975_10000336_pt1 | contig 35299 bp, 40 predicted proteins | sample S_130626_EF_Meta_FD_87031 | JGI IMG/M metagenome (GOLD analysis project Ga0114975, IMG submission 87031) | Freshwater microbial communities from Lake Simoncouche, Canada to study carbon cycling - S_130626_EF_MetaG | ecosystem: Environmental > Aquatic > Freshwater > Lake | place: Lake...
ACAGTAACTATTGTAGATTATATTACTCCTGGCAGAACTGTAATGATTATCTATTCTAATAACCCAGTTGCATATACAAATAACGCACAAGACCACTCAACACAAACTGGCTTGCCAGAATCCTGTAAAGATTTGATTGTTCTTGGTGCTTCTTATCGTTTGCTTACTTACCTTGACCCTGCACGTGCTGGCCAAGTTAGCCCACAAGCAGATGAGACAGATAGCAAACGTCCTTATGGTGCTTCACAAACTGCAACAAAACAACTATACGCACTATATACACAACGTCTTAATGAGGAAACTCAAAGACAGCAAAATCTGTATCCAATCCGCGTCCACTACAGCCGATAGGTAAATAAATGACAACACGTAAATACTCCTCACGCTCACAACAGACTACATTATCTGCAGCGTTAACCTCTTCTGGAACTACAGCAACTGTAGTATCTGGAACATCCCTTCTAGGTGGAGTTACAATCTCTGCTGGTGAAATCTTTACGGTGGTGATTGACCCAGATACAGCCCTTGAAGAAATTGTAGATGTATCGGCAGTATCAACCAACACACTTACTATTGTTCGCGGTAGAGATGGTTCTACTGGTGTAGCCCACTCTGCTGGTGCTCAAGTACGCCATATGGCAATTGGTAGAGATTACCGTGAAGCCAACCTACACATTGAGGCATCTTCTTCTTATAATGATGGCACAGGAACTCATACAGTTCACGGTGTAACTGGTTCCGTAGTGGGAACTACAGATACACAGACTCTTACTAATAAGACAATTGATACTGCAAGTAATACAATTACTGGAGCAGTAACTCTTACTGGAACTCAAACATTAACTAACAAAACTTTAACTAGCCCAACCTTAACTACTCCAGCACTTGGAACTCCATCTGCTGCCGTGCTTACAAATGCAACTGGATTGCCAGTGTCAACTGGTGTATCTGGATTAGGCACAGGCGTAGCAACATTCCTTGCTACCCCATCTAGTGCAAACCTTGCTGCTGCTCTTACAGATGAAACTGGAACTGGTTCAGTAGTACTTGCTACTAGCCCAACCCTTGTAACACCAACCCTTGGTGTAGCCACAGCCACATCTATTAATGGTACAACTATTCCTACAAGTGCTACCCTTGTTAAAACAAGTGATACTGGCACTGTAACTAGCACAATGATTCTTGATGGCACAATCCTTAATGCTGACATTAATGCTTCTGCCGCTATTGACAAAACTAAAATTTCAGGCACAGCAGTAACGGTTGCAGATACTGGAACAGTTACCTCAACAATGATTGCCGATGGCACTATTGTTAATGCTGATGTAAATGCATCTGCTGGCATTGCTTATAGCAAACTGTCTCTTGGTGGAACTATTACCTCTGCTGACTTAGTAGATGGAACTATTGTAAATGCTGACATCAATGCTTCTGCAGCAATCGCTTTATCTAAATTAGCAACCGACCCGCTTGCTCGTGGAAATCACACTGGCACACAAACTGCATCTACTATTTCAAATTTTGATACACAGGTCCGCACAAATCGATTAGACCAGATGGCAGCACCAACTGGCTCAGTATCTGCAAATAGCCAAAAAATTACAAATCTTGCTACCCCAACTAGCAGCGGTGATGCTGTATCTCTTGGATATATTACGGATCAAAAGGGTGTAGCAAATGGTATCGCTCCTCTTGATGGAAGTGGCAAGATTCCCTTTGACCATATCCCAGCAACTGCTGTTGCAGAAGTATTTGTAGTATCTTCACAGGCTGCAATGCTTGCACTGCCAGATGGCATTGGTGATATTGCAATCCGTACTGACTTAAATAAGTCATTCATTCAGCGGGCAATTCCTGCAAGTACACTTTCTAATTGGAATGAACTCTTAACTCCTACAGACTCAGTTCTTTCAGTTGATGGTTTAACTGGAGCAGTAGACCTATCTGGCTCATACCTTAATAGAACAAGTGGAACGTTGCTTGGCAACCTTGCTGCTGGTGGCTTTAAGGTGACAAATCTTGGAACACCAACTAATACTGCAGACGCTGCTACTAAGGCTTATGTAGATACAGTTGCTGGTTCTGCTAGTGCTGCTGCAGCCTCCGCTGCTGCCGCTGCTACTACTTATGATAACTTTGATGACCGCTATCTTGGTGCCAAGTCAACACCACCAACTTTAGATAATGATGGCAACGCTCTTCTTACTGGTGCTCTTTATTGGAACTCAGTAAGTAATACTATGTTTGCCTGGAATGGCTCTGCTTGGGGTTCAATCTCATCTACAGCGGACATCTATCGCTATCGTTATACAGCAACTGGTGGAGAAACTTCAAAGTCTGGACTTGATGACAATGGACTCACACTTTCATACATCGTAGGCAAAGAGCAGGTATACCTCAATGGTGTACTTCTTGCTCGCACTACAGATTATGTAGCAACCAACGGTACTTCTATTGCAAGTCTTGCAGCATTAACTGCTGGAGATATTCTTGATGTAATTACATTCACAGCATTTGATTTGGCTAATGTAATCAGCCCAACAATCATTGATGCAAAGGGCGACCTTCTTGTAGGTACATCTGCCGACGTAGTTGGAAAATTAACTGTAGGAACTAATGGATACTTTCTTAAGGCTGACTCAACAACTGCTACAGGCTTAGCCTGGGGAGCAGTAGACCTATCATCTTATGTAACAAATACAACAGTCCAAGATAATCAGACAATGATTATTATGGGCGCATATATCTAAGAAAAGGAAACAGTAACTAATGGCTGTAACATCCAAGGCGCTGGCTAGAACAGCAGCAGCAACATCAAGTACAACACTCTATACAGTCCCATCATCTACGACTACAGTAGTCACTAATATTGTAGTCACTAACTCAGCAGCATCTGCTGGTACATTTACTATCACTCTTGATGGAGTTGACTTATTCAAGACCGCAGCCATTGCTGCTAACTCAACAGCAACATTTGACCTTAAGCAGGTCCTTGCTACAACTAAGATTATTGCTGGTTTTGCATCAGCAATTACAGTTAACTTTCATATCAGCGGAGTGGAGATAAACTAAGATGGGTTATTCAGTATTCCCAGCACCTTCTAGTAGCATTTTATCTTATACTCAAGAATTTACTTCTGGCACAACATCCTGGGTTGCACCAGCAAATGTTTATGCGGTAGATGTCTTTCTTGTTGCGGGGGGCGGAGGTGGCGGAGGCGCTGCCACTGCTGGCAATGGTGGCGGTGGTGGTGGTGGAGATGTTTTAGTTCGTAAACTTACCGTTGTTCCAGGAACTTCATACAGCGTTGTAATTGGCGCTGGTGGTGCAGGTGGTACAACCGCTGGTACTCAAGGTACAACAGGAACAGATTCAACTTTTGGTGTTCTACTAACTGCTAAAGGTGGCGGTGGTGGAGGTGGTACTGCTACTCAGGCTGGTCTCACAGGTGGCTCAGGTGGTGGTGCAGCAACAACAACAGATGCTCCATCAGGTGGCGGTGGGGGTGCAGGTGGTGGTTCTAGTGCTGCAACTATAGGTGGAGCAATGGGTACTCCAGGAGCATCAGTTGGATTCGGTTCAGGTGGACACGTTGCAAACCAAGGTGGTGCTGGTGACGTGAACTCATCTGCAGGTGGCGCAGGTTTATTAGGTTTTGGTGGCGGTGGAGCAGGTGCTTATCGTTCAGCATTGCCTGGCGGTTCAGGTGGCGGTGCTTCATCAATCGGTGGCGATACCGCTGGATCAAATGGTAAAGCCAATACAGGCGGTGGTGGTTCAGGTGCTAATAGAGTTAGCAGTGCTCGCGCTGGTGGCGCTGGTGGTTCAGGATATTGCAGATTGGAATGGTTAGCATAATGGCACATTTTGCGGAGATAGATTCAAGTAATAAAGTTATTCGTGTCTTAGTTGTTCCTAATGAATTTGAAGATAGAGGACAAGATTACTTAGCCAATGAAATTGGTTTAGGAGGAACTTGGATTAAAACATCTTACAACGCTAATTTTGGCGGCAAGTATGCTGGCATTGGCGACACTTGGGATGGAATTAATTTTACATCTCCAGTACTAGAAGAGGATACCTCAAATGAGTAAAGCAAGAGACCTAGCAAACCTAGCATCAACAGCCACAGTTATGGCTACAGATGCAGAGGTAGCAGATAGCGTTACACCAACAGCACTAATGACAATGGGAGCATAATGGCTACAACATATAAAGTACTAGGGCAAGTAGCCCCAGCAGCAACAACAAACACAACGTTGGACACAATACCTGCTGCAACTCAAGCAGTTGTATCTACTATTGTTGTATGTAACCGCGCTGCTACAGCAGCAACATATCGTATTGCTATCCGACCTGCTGGTGCTACATTATCCAATGAGCACTATATTGCTTATGACTCTACGGTTGCAGCAAATGACTCAACTATGCTTACTATAGGTATTACTCTTGCAGCAACAGATGTAATCACTGTTTATGCTTCAACTGCCAACCTTTCATTCTCATCATTTGGAAGCGAGATTTCATAATGGCTGTAAATAAACTTAATGCCACTTCTGGTGGTGAACTAATCCCTTATGCTAAATCATCCACCCCAGTATTTAGCGTGGTGACTGGTTCAAACATTAGAGGATATGTAGATATAGATACATCTACAACTTCTACATCTAAATACTATGCTCTTAGAACTAGCAACACACTTGCACTTCCAGGTTGTTTAATTGGTGGAACTGATATTAGCGTTAGATACAGCGCAACATCTCAAAGCAGTGCAGGTTTTACAAGCGTTCCTTTTAAGCCAACAGCAACAACAAACTCAATGGTGTACTCACCAAACTTTCCATCAAATGCTGGTTCAGGTACATTACCTTCAGCAACGGCAATGATTAGTTGCTTTACAGACGGCACTTATATATATAACATTTCAGCAACAGCAACTATACAGAGAGCATTGCTTTCTGCAATTCCAGGAACTTCTGGAATTTGGTCGGCATCAAGCACAGGTTTAACTAGCGTTGTAGATGGATGTTATGAAGCAACTGCAGCAACAAATAAATATGTTATTGTTGGTTTAGGAACTCAAATTGGTTCTAGTGCAAATGGTACAAGTTGGACGCTTACACTAAATGCCGCTGGAAATGATTTGTACTGTGTGGCATCATCACCAACAGCAACTGCTAAATATGTTGCTGCTGGTGCAAACGGCATTTTATATTCATCTCCAGATGGAACTACTTGGACATCAAGAACATCAAATGCTGGCACAGATTCTATTACAAATATGGCTTGGGCTAATGGTAAATATGTGGGTGGTACTACAGGTGGTAAAGTTATTTACTCAACAGATGGTATTACTTGGACTGCTGTAACACCATTGCTTAACTCGGCAATCGGAATGCACTATAGCACTTGGCACGGCAAATGGTTTACTGTAGATATAGGAACTAGAATTGTTTGGTCTTCTTCGGATGGCATTACTTGGGCAAGCACGGGTTGGGATTTGCTTGGCGTTCAAGGTGGACCTGGAGCAAGACAAAATACAAAAAGAATATTTAGCAGTGGAGCAATGCTTATATTCTTAGGTATGGGTGTATCAGGTGCTGCAACATCAAGTACATATATGTTAGGCAATAACTTTTATACCAATAAAGCAGGTACAAGTTCTGGTACCACTTCAACAAACTACAGTACTGCTGGTTTTGTTGCGCCAAATGGTACTGGATTTTATCTTTGCGGAGATGCCACCCTAACTGACAATACCCGTAGATACACTTGGCCAACACTTAATGCTAACATTGTTTACCAGTTATTTGAGGCACAAGACTTTACAACAATCGGAGCATAATACTAATCCCTGAGCATTGGATTCAAACTGCTCAACTAATTTTCTAACTAAGGAGCATATGTGGCTGGTCGTGATATTACCGAAGGTGACGTTGGGTATGGAATTACCTATTCACTTGGTATCAGTTCATCAACAAGTCTGTGGACAAACACAGATGTGGCATATGATGTCGCACTAGGTGGACAACCATTCATCTCTGCAATCAGCGACGCTCGTCCATACACACGCCAGACTGCCCCATTTCGTAAAGATCAGTTCGACAATGGCACTGAGCCAGGTGAGCAATCACTTACTGGTTGGTGGATTCGTAGTCAAATGTCGTTCCACTCTGGCACAGGTATCAAGTTCTATGACCCTGCCACAACAGATGAGAATGGGCACTATCGCTTTACTGATTCTAAAGGTGTAGATGTATGGACTAAGGGACAAGTTACATTACTTAAATCGTGCAGCACATCCCATATTACAACAGGTGCGCTTCGTACTAATGGTAGAGCGTTCCAGTCACTTCGTTCTATCGAATGGAGCGGGACCAAGGGTGTACTAGTTCACGACGAATATGATGTAGATAAAGTCGATGACACTGGCGCGGAGACACACTTCATCAATTTCAATGCTGGTCAAGACTATCCAGTTTATGCAATCTGCGATGACGGAACAACTGCGTACTTTGTTACCAACCGAAATGACGGCGGTGCAACAAACCTTTATGCATTTAAGAAACCATTAAGCGGTGACTACACATCTGGTGTAGTTGACAATATCCCTAGTGGTGATGTCGAGAAAATGTTTTCACATACTGGAACAACAATAACAAATGCAGTTATGGAATATGTCAAGGAACGAATTGTAGCCTGTATCAATAATAAGATATACGAATGGAGCACATCTGCATCTGCAATTGGTACACCTGTGTATACTCACCCATCTACTAACCACGTTTATACATCTATTGCAGCCTCAGGTACAGCCATCTATGTTTCTGGTTACAATGGCATTCAGTCAACAATCCTCAAGTTCACACTCTCAACTGCAGGAGTAATGCCTACGCTGACATCAGCAGTGGTCGCAGCAGAAATGCCAGTCGGTGAGATTGTCCATAAGATTTATTACTACCTTGGCTATATGATGATTGGCACAAATAAAGGTGTACGTGTATCAGTGGTTGATGCAGATGGATCGATCAATTATGGCCCACTGATAGTAGAAACAAGTCAACCTTGCTATGACTTTGCAGCCCGTGACCATTTTGTATGGTGTGCTACTGGTGTAGATGGTGCACCTGGAGTTATCCGTATTGACTTAAGTAATGAACTTGAGACTCTACGCTTTGCTTATGCTAATGACATTTACTACTCAGGTGTATCTGGTCGCAGCACTACAGCCTGTGCATTTATCGATGGAACTAATCGACTAGCATTTACATCTCAAGGCTTGACAAAGGGAACCTTGGTTACTAATAAGGCTAAGACTTCTGGTGTGGTAACGCTAACTACATCAACTGCACACGGCTTAGCCGTGGGAGATGTCATCTGGGTTGAGGGTGTAGATACAGTAAGTGGTTCAGTATTCAATAGCACAACATCTACATTTACTGTAGCCTCAGTTCCGTCAACAACAACATTTACATATGCTTTGGCTGGTAGCAATGTTGCATCAACTGCTGTATCTAGTTCTACAGCGCGAGTTCAATCTCCTGGAGCAGTTTATATCGAATCAGCATCAACACTTATGGAGTCAGGCTATATCAAGACTGGCAACATTCGCTATGGAACTCTTGAACCTAAGAACTTCAAGCGTCTTCTTGGACGTGGTGACTTTACATATGGGTCAATGACTCTAGAAACAGTAGATAAAGATGGAGTCGAATACGACCACATCACATACGACTCAGATACGTCACCTATTGAAGTAGCAACTAACAGCCCTGAAACAGCACAAGAGTATGTAGCCTATAAGTTCTTACTTACTCGTGATGCAACTGATACTACACAGGGTCCAATCTTTAAGGGATATCAAGCTAAAGCAACAATTGCTACACCTCGTCAGCGGACTATGCAGTTCCCTTTATATTGCTTTGATGTTGAAACAGATAGATACAATGTTGTAAGCGGATATGAAGGCAAGGCATACGAACGTATCCTTGCACTCGAAGCAGTAGAAGAATCTGGTGACGTTGTTACCTATCAGGATTTATCCACTGGCGAGAATCGCCAAGCGGTAATCGAACAAATATCATTCACACGTATGACACCACCTGACAAGAGATTCGATGGATTTGGTGGCATTATCCAAGTAACGATTAGAACGGTTTCATAAGTGACATCTGCAGACTGGGCTGGACTAATTGTTTCAGTGATAACTATTGTAATAAGTTTTGGGGCTGCGACTCGATGGCTAGTTAAACACTATCTTGAAGAGTTAAAGCCGAATGGGGGCGGAAGTATGCGGGACTCCGTGAACACCAACACCGAAAGGCTAAACCGCGTTGAGCAAAGAGTCGATCAGATCTACATCATTCTATGTGATGGTAAGAAATAGTCTAGCAGTTTGTTTTGTTGCTTTTAATTTATTTTTATTTGCACCAGCAGCGATGGCTGATGACCCAGCCCCAGTAACAGTTATCACTACTCCAGGTGGAGATGATAGTTCATATCAAATCCCACTGACAGTATCTGTTGTCTACGATGGTGTTTCATATCAGAATGTTTATGCAACTACCAACTCAGTAATTACCTTTGGAAGACCAGACGGTACATTCTGGACATATCCACAAACTCCATCTATCTCTATTGAATCTAGAGACTGGTGGGCATTGCCATATGTAATGGCAGATACTCACTTTATCATCTCGGTAAGTGAGGGTGGATTCCAAGTTGATGGTGCATACCGTCCATATGGTTCTTACTCTGGCGATATAACTAACATTGTTATTACTGCACAGATCCAGACAAGTGGGTCAGTCTCATATACTTATGTTGTCAATGGACCACTATGGGGAGATGAACGTACAGGTGCTCGTCTAACTAATGGTTTAGTTGTTACCTTGGATGAAGCAGGTGTGACTCAGATAGAAGAGATACCAGTTCTGCAACCAGAACCAGTTCCTCCTACTCCCGAACCAACACCAACACCAACGCCAGGGCCAACGCCAGAACCAAGCCCAGAGCCATCGCCTACTCCAAGTCCCAGTCCCGAGCCTTCACCTGAGCCAACTCCCTCTCCTGCGCCTGAGCCAACGCCACAGCCAGCGCCCGCTCCCGCTCCAGAGCCAGAACCAATTGCTCCTCCAGCCCCTGAACCTGTTCCAGTTGTTGAGCCAGAGCCAGAGAGTATCCCAGAATTGCCGCCATTACCACAGCCAGAACCTGCACCACTTCCTGCACCAGAACCTCCTATTGAAGAAAAACCAATAGTAGCAGAACCGCTGGAAGAAGGAGAAGTTTTGCTAGACAATGGTGTGGTGTTATCTGCATCACAGGCAATAGCAGTTGAACTATTAAGTAATCCTGGTGAATTGATACAAGAGATATTCACCGATCCAATGGCAGCATTAGCTGCACTTGGACAAGTAGGGGCGGATATGTCACCTGAAGTGCGAGAGCGATCTGAAGAGGTTGTTGTCGCTGCAGTAATTGTGGGGAACATCGCTAGTGCAGCAGGAGCTGCAGCCTACAGGAGAAAACCTTGATTAAAAAATTAGTTAATGCCATCTTCAGCCAATCATATACCTTGCTAGGTATGTTCTTAGCTTGGATGGTATTTGAGGGTAGTGTAAGAACGGTAGCAACCTATGCTATTGGGCTTACGTTTATCATAGATGTAACATACAACACACTAAAGAAGGACTAACAATGGACACACTCAAGAGCGTACTAATGAGAATCTTTGCTGTCATCGCAGCAGAATCTCTCGGAGTTATCGGTGCTGGTTCCCTCGTAGGTATTGAAGTATGGCAGGCAGGAGTTCTTGCTGGTGCACTAGGTGCAGCACAGGTACTCGAGGCACTTGCTCGCTTCTACCTAGCGGACGGACATCTATCAGCAGAAGAGATCAACCAAGCATTTGCTAAGGTAGATAAGAAGGCGGTAGAATAATGGGTCAACGCATAGACTTCATCGAGACAGCTAAGTCACAGCTCGGTGTGATTGAAGGACCAAAAGATAACGAGACAAAGTATGGCGCCTTTGCTAAGGCCAACTTCCTACCTTGGTGTGGCTCATTCGTTATGTGGTGCGCTAATGAAGTAGGCTTGAAGATTCCCAACTGTGTATCAACAGTCAATGGAGCTTCAGCATTTATGAAGAAGAATCAGTGGGAGAAGGCAAGCGATACTGCTCAGCCACTTCCAGGGGATATCGTATTCTTCGATTTCCCTAACGATGGAGTCGATCGCATTTCGCATATTGGCATCGTCGTAAAGGATAACGGAGATGGGACAGTCACTTGTATCGAGGGCAACACGGCTCCCGATAAGAAGGGTGACCAGCGTAACGGAGGGCAAGTATGCCTGAAGATACGTGCGTTCAAGAAAAAGAACGGCTCGAAGTTACGTAAGTCACAGGCTGTGACAGTCGTAGGATTTGGTAAGCCAGTCTTTAAATCATAAAGGAGAACCTATGTTCGACGTAGAAAAAGCAAAGCAAGTTCTATTATCGTACCTCCGTGCAGCAGCAGCCTCAATGGTGGCTCTCTACACAGCAGGACAGCACGACCCAAAGATCCTAGCCTCAGCATTTGTGGCTGGATTCGTGGGCCCAGTGCTTAAGGCGCTAGATAAGTCTGCACCAGAGTTCGGTAAAGGCTCAAAGTAATTCCATTCTAAGGCCCTAGCAGGCCGATAGAGACAAGAAACCCCCCTTCCTAAGGTAATCACCCTAGGTTGGGGGGTCTTTTGTCGTTTCTAAAAGGATGTAGTAGTCAGTGGAATCGGACTGACATCCTACAGAGATATATTTGCTCCCGCCAAGGTAGATAAAGAACCTTGATTCCAAGCAAATTCTAGTTAATCATCGTCGTCAGCGACGAAGTCTTCTACGTAATCTTTAAAGACACCTAGTTCATCGATGGCTTTCTTGATTCGGCGTTGCTGTATATAATTTTGCACATAGTCGTATACCTCAAAGTAAATCTCTCTAACTGTCAGTGCTGCTAGAACACCAATGAAGACCTCGAACATTATTCTCCCTATATATTATATATAATAGACCCTCCATAGAGGGTCTTATATATTGTTATTATATTTAATTATACACAAGATCTGAACCGATGCAAGTTTTAACTGATAGCAAAACTTGACAGCGGTATGCGCACACCACTATGGTACGCTAATGACAATTGAACTATTAGATTATACCATACCTGAGCACATATCGTACTCAGCGTTTACTACATTTGTAGACTGCGGCTATCAGTATTACCTGACTCGTCTGCTATCCGTACCCGAACAGCCATCCGTATGGTCTGTTGGGGGTTCAGCATTCCACAAAGCTACTGAAGAGTACGATAAGGCCACGCTATGATCAGTGCCCTAGAGTTATTCAATGCAGCGTGGGATGAGGAAGCACAGGGCAAAGACTTATCTACAGCCCGTGTTGGTGGCGTTGCAACATTAAAGAATCCTAACAAGGAAGATGTTACATTCTGGAAAGAGGCTGGGCCTAGATGGGTTGAGTCTTATATCAAGTGGCGACAAGTTAACTCTGACTGGAAGATCTGGACTACACCTCAGGGTGTGCCAGCCATCGAGTTAGCACTGATGCCTGAGTTTGCTGGCGTGCCAGTCAAGATGGTGATTGACAGGGTGTTCGAAGTTAATGGACAGCTTATTGTCGTTGACTTAAAGACCTCTCGCACGACCCCTTCCAGTACATTGCAGCTTGGCTTCTATAAGGTGGGACTTGAAAAAGTCTTGGGGGTAGAAGTTAACTTCGGTACATTCTGGATGGCACGTCAGTCAGGCACAAGTTCAATGATTGACCTATCAGGTTACACTCACGAGAAGTTAGAGTACCTGGCGCAAAACTTTGAGAAAGCCAGACAGTCTGGTATATTCATTCCTAACACAAATAACTGCCAGTATAAGTGCGGAGTCACCGACCACTGTCAGTTCTCATCGAAAGTAGAAAAATAATATGGCAGAAGACTGGAAACTACAAGTATCATACAAGACTCCGTCTGGTGATATGATCAACGTGCGTGCACAAACTGCTGATGAACTCAGCGTGTTGCTCGAAGGTGTTGGAGATTACTCTACACAGATTGCAGCCACTCAACAGAAGGTGTTGGCTTCTTACAATCTAAACCCTTTATCGACTACGAGTTCCACTACAAACATAGGGCACTCGCAATCCTCGCCTCAGGGGTTTCAATCAGCTCCACCAGTTTCAGCACCACCAAGTCCAGTGAACGCATCGGGGCAAGCATCGCCGACGTGCGTACACGGCGCAAGAATATTCCGACAGGGAGTAAGCAAGACGACTGGGAAGCCTTACGCTTTCTGGGCGTGTCCAACACCACAGGGCACACCTGATCAATGCAAGCCAGTTAACTAAGGTAGTCAGATGACGAGTCGTAGTCACCGCACCACACCAAAGCGGTGGCTACGATTCTTCTTTAGAGAGGGGAACACACAATGCGTACACTTGTCCGATCAGTTGGTCGTGCCAGTATTGGTGGAGAACCGCTTCCTAGCTGTTTCAAAGCATTTGAAAACAACAAGATTATCATCCGTCGTTCTGAAGTATCAATGTTTGCAGCAGCACCAGGAGTTGGAAAGTCCACACTAGCTTTAGCTTTAGCCTTGAAGATGAGAGTGCCAACTCTTTATATATCAGCAGATACTAATGCGCATACTATGGCTATGCGATTGGCTTCAATGATTTCAGGTAAGTCGCAGTCAGATGTAGAACAGTTAATGAATGTTGATCCAGGTTGGACGAAGGCTACACTTGCACGAGGCAATCACATTGTCTGGTCATTTGAGTCAGCACCAACATTGCAAGACATTGACGAAGAAGTGCAAGCGTTCGAAGAACTATGGGGTTGTCCACCAACTCTTATTATTGTAGATAACTTAATGGATGTAGCCACAGATGGTGGCGAAGAGTTCGCATCTATGCGTGCGATTATGAAGGAGTTGAAGTACCTTGCCCGTGCAACGAATGCTGCAGTTGTTGTCCTTCACCACACAAGCGAAGCGGTCCAAGGCACGCCGTGTCAACCTCGCTCAGCGATCCAAGGTAAGGTGGCTCAGCTACCTGCTCTTATATGTACCCTTGGCGTCGTTGGTACTAGTATGGGTGTTGCGCCAGTTAAGAATAGATATGGACGAGCTGACGCTGGAGGAGCTTTAATGACGTGGGTTGCATTCAATCCAGAGTATATGTTCATCGATGATATACCTGAGAACGTCTAATGGATCTCTATCATATAGTCTGGGGAACAATGACAATCATATCTATATTCTTATTCATCTACACAACTATCGAGTTGTTTAAATGACAACACGCAAATCACATAAGCAGAGGGGTGCTACATTTGAAACCGATATCCGAGACTGGTTTAGAGCAAATGGATACGACGCTGAACGACTTGCTCGAACTGGTGCAAGAGATGAAGGAGACGTTGTCGTCCGTGCAGACTTCCTTGGCTCAGTTGGGGTTATCGAATGTAAAGCACCAGGTGCCTCCAATCGAATTGACCTTAGTGGATGGACCAAAGAAGCGCAGCTTGAAGCAGCGCACTACGCAGAAGCAAGAGGCATTGCAAGGGAATCCGTATTACCAGCAGTGGTTATTAAAGCAAGAGGCAAAGCAATCGCAGAAGCCTACCTTGTACTCAGATTAGGGGATGTGTTTGGTGAATGACTTACCAAGTGTTAAGGCAGTGCTCGAACATTACGGTGCAACAATCCGAAGGGATCACGGACAGACAAATCTCAAGTGCCCCTTTCACGGAGACACACATCAATCAGGTACAGCAAATCTGGACGAGAACATCTTCATATGTTTCGCGTGTGGAATACAAGGAAACAGTTTACAAATTATTGCAAGACACGAAGGAGTAGATATACGTGAAGCAGCGAGAATCGCAGAAGGATTTACTGGCGTCAGCAGTACGCAACTATCAGGAAAACATTTATCAAGCCGAAGATTACCTCAGAGGCAGGGGAATAACAATAGAAGTAGCACGATTGGCGCGATTAGGCGTAGTCGCGGAGCCTGAGGTAGGGCACGAAGCGTTTATCGGTCGGCTTGCTATCCCTTATATCACTAAGACTGGCATAGTTGATCTACGATTTAGAAGTTTGAACCCAGCAGTTGAACCTAAGTATATGGGTATGACTGGTGCAGAAACAAAGATGTTTAATGTACTGGACATTGAACGTGCAGGCGATTGGATTGGGGTGTGTGAAGGTGAGTTGGATACTCTTACTATGTCTCGTTGCATTGGTATCCCTTGTGTTGGTGTACCAGGTGCGAACAGTTGGAAGAAACATTACTCGAGACTTCTCGCAGACTTTGAACGGGTATTCGTATTTGCTGACGGAGACCAACCTGGCAAGGAATTTGCCACCTCTCTTGCACGAGAACTTCCTGTTACAATCGTTCAACTCCCCGACGGGGAAGATGTCAACAGTGCTTACGTTAAATATGGAGCGCACTTCATCAAAGAGAAGGCAGGACTTCTAGATGATTAACAGAGACGAATGTCCTGAATGCAACGTAAAATTTAATAATGTGTTCGAAGCAACAGACCACTTGCTCGAAGAAGATGAAGAGTTTGATCCAGCTTTAATCCTACCTAATGGGTATCGATTAATGATAGGCTCGTTACTTAGGTGTATGTATAGGTACGCCGAACAACCTGAACAGATCAAAAAGATTGCGCAGGATACGTATATGACTTTGTTCGTAGCGGAGACGGATCCAGACATAGTAATGGAAACGATTGAAGATATGATAGTAGAGTCAAGTGTGATGGGACTGGATGATGAACTTAAAAAACTACTCGAAGGTGGAGCGTGAAGAGATATGGCAGATTATAGACTTCTTGGTGAACCAAGGTTACAAGATAACAGATCTGAAAGCGGAGGGCCAGGAGATAGTGGTGCAGATCACATTTCCAATACTGAGTTCATCAATAACGTAGCCGATGTAACCTCAGGGTTGTTTGATCTACTGATCAGTAAGCATATGGACTACGGCCCAAAGAACATAGGTCAGAGTCCAGGCGGTGCGATTAATGGATTGCGTGTGCGAATGCACGATAAGTTAGCACGTATAAATAATCTATACGAAAAGGATGTAGACCCTGAACACGAATCCTTGCAGGATTCTTTCAAGGATATGGCAAACTATGCAATCATCGGATTGCTAGTACTACAAGGGAAGTGGCCTCAACAATGAAGGTAATAGTTTGCGTATCTGATTTGCAGATACCATATCACGATAGACGAGCAGTTAATAATCTTGTAGACTTCGTTAAGAAGTACAAGCCTACTGAAGTAGTATCGGTTGGTGACGAAATGGATATGCAGACTATCTCGCGTTGGTCCAAGGGTACACCTCTTGAGTATGAACGCTCGATTGCTAGGGATAGAGACGAGACTACTCGTGTACTCGAAGCCTTAAAGATTAAGCATATCATTCGCAGCAACCATACTGATCGATTGTTTAATACTGTGATGATGCGTGCACCAGGACTTATGGGATTACCTGAGCTTGATCTTCCTAACTTCTTAAGACTAGATGAGATAGGTGCAACCTATCATACTAGACCATATGAGTTAGCACCTAACTGGTTGCTACTACACGGTGATGAAGGTTCGATGAATAGTACGGGCGGGCTTACTGCATTGGGATTGGCTAAGCGGACGGGCAAGTCCGTAGTGTGCGGGCATACGCATAGAATGGGTCTATCACATTACACTCAAGCATACTCAGGGTCTAGTCCTAAGACTGTATGGGGTATGGAAGTTGGCAACCTGATGAATTACAAGCACGCTAAGTATGTTAAAGCAGGCTTGTTCTCTTGGCAACAGGGCTTTGGTATGTTGTATGTTGACGGCAAAGATGTAACGCCAGTCACAGTACCAATTAGAAAAGACGGTACGTTTATTGTTGAAGGTAAAGTATGGGGCAGATAAACTGGGAGCAGGTAGAACCTTGGGAGTATGCAATCATCAGGGTTACTGGTGAGTACGCTAAGAAATATCCTATGGTTGAGTCCGAGGATATCAGACAATCTTTATTCGAATGGTTTGCTGAACACCCAAACAAACTTGTTGAGTGGGAAGCATTAACACCACGAGAAAGAAAGAATGCTATCTATCGTTGCTTACGCAACCAAGCACTGGACTATTGTCAGTACTGGAAAGCTAAAAGTGTTGGGTATGATTACAGTGATTTGTTTTATTACGAAGCCGATGTTGTTGAAGCACTCTTGCCAGCAGTGTTACGTGGTGAGTGGGGCGTTACGCATAAGTTGAATCTCGGTAGACCAGGGAGACCGAGTGCTCCAGCAGAAGGTAATAATCTGCAGGCTATGATGATCGAGATCGACTCAGCATACCGTAAGTTAAGTGACGACAATAAGCGTCTACTATTCCTACGATACGCTGAGTCAATGGAGTACGCTGACATCGCTAAGGAATTAGATGGTGGCACTAGCGATGCGGTGCGTATGCGTACAACTAGAGCAGTACGCAAACTTATTAATACTATTGGTGGGTTCAGACCATTCATAGACAATGACTCACCAATTAAAGATGAGACTAACGAGGAAGATGAAGAGTTAGTCGTCGATGTTATTGAGGACGAGGAAGTGGAAGAGCAAGATTAAACCTGCTCTTCCCACTCCTCTTGTACTAGATCGAGTGGTGCTAGTATCTCTTCATCGGATAGTAGAAGATCGTCTATGTCAATCTCTGCTGGGTCAACGTAAGTTGTCTCAGCATACTCTTGCATAGCCTCATATATAAACTCGTCTGGACTATCATATACTGGATACCAAGGCAGTATAGGTGTACCTTGTTCTAGGGATAGATAGCCAACGGTCTTAGTGATACGTTGCTTGTTCTCGAACTGTGTCGTTGCAGGTAAATCCCCACGTTCTTCCCAAGAAATAGGAATAACATCGAGATCAAACTGCCATACGCCGTTAGGTGTTGAGCAGATATACAAGGGGCTCAATCCAATTTTATCTGCCTCTGCCTTGAGTCGGTCGTACTTTAACTTCTCAATCATAAGGTTATCGTAGTGTGTCTTGCGACACTTGAGTTCTACATATATACCATACTCGATTGAGAAACAATCGGTTGCTGAATACTCATCACTAGTTATGTGCACTAGATCTTCGTACTCATAGTCTCGGAGAAGATCGAATAGTTTCTTCTCATCTAACTCTAACATCTTAGCCTCCCGTACTATAGAAGCCAGGGCCATTGAACTTAACTGCTGGCGCTGTGTATACACGCCTTAGTGTATCACCACATACCACACATACTGGTGGTTCGTGGTCATATGATAGTGATAGTTCCATTCTAGTGCCGTCACTTGGACATTCGTATTCATATGTTGGCATTAGAAATTCCCTCCACTATAATGCAACTCTTCGTCAGCGTTACGCGCTTCTACTGCTGCCCAAGGATCGGATTGCATACGCTCCAAGAGTTGTCGTCTATTGCCCTCCATAATTGCGTTAATGTGTGCTTGAAATTCATTAGATGTTGAGTAGTTTAGTTGCTCTTGCTTTCTTACTATCTCGTGTAGAAACTCAGACATCTTCTTCCTCCATATCTATTGGTGTTGGTGCAGTAGCAATCGTACCACAACTTATGCATTCTGTGTCAAGGAAGTACATACCAATCGTACCGTCCTCGTCAAAGCGTGCCTTGATATTCCATACATCACAACCGCAAGGGCATACTGTGGTTGGCGTACCACGTATGTCCATTGACTGCGTGTAATCAGGTTGTAAACTATTTATATCTTCTGTCATTAGTGCCACCCGTTCTTCTGAAAGAAACCCCAAGCGTTGCAAGGGGTATCGTATCTGTAGTAAATATATGCTAGCCCTCGCTCAATCTGTCGTGGTGCTGGCGTACTTGGATCAAGTCCCAGTAGTTGAGGGATACCGCCTGCGTTCTTCCCCGAAACCTTAACGCGGTTGAATGCGTAAGGATTCCACGCCGACTCTTTACCCCACAACTTACTGAGACAAGACCACTGTTCATCTTGCCACTCAGTTAGTTTATCTCTAGCATAGGCTTGGCTATCTTCTTTAGTCCAAGCCTTCTGTATAGAAGTAGATACTATATTAGGTTCGTCAATTTGTGGTGCGAACTTAAACAGTACCACTAATATAAGTGTCAAGAATATTATCGGTCTCACTGTAAACTCCTAACTCTGCGTGCAAAGTATACCTTGTTGAGTCTACTCTTAGCGCGTACATTACTGAATGATAACTGGATACGCTCACCCGAAAGTTTACCACCCCATATACCATTCTCTACATTCTCGGGCTTCATACCCTCGGCTAAGCAAGCCTTGGTTATTGGACAGCGAGCGCAGATAGCAAGTGCAACAAGTGAACGCTGCACCATATTCTGTTCTGTTGTTACTGGCAAGCGACCACTACCTGTGACTTCTGTTGTATCAGAGAACCATAGGTCAGGATCTTCGTGCCCTGTACATAATCCTTTCATAGAAATTTACCTGCTGTGTATAGTGCAAACAGAAAGAACAGTATCATTGGAGGACTAACACCACCTGTTAATCCGATTAGTATAAATGTTACTATAAATCCTGCTATACCCAACACAATCCTTTCTCTTAGTCGTCATAGAAATCGCTGTACATTACATCAGGTTCTCCACACTCACACTCGAATGTGAAGTTACCGCAGCCGTCGCACTCGTCGCTATATCCTAGCGCGATGTCGTCGTCTAAGCGTGGTTCGCTCATTAGTTATGCACCCCATATTTCCAGCAAACACTTTGGATTGCTTGCTCTAGTTCGTTGATGAATTCTTCCTTGATAACTTGACTCATACTACCGATCTCTGAACTACGGACACTAGCGTGCCAGACTATATCCCTAGTTGATGTGTCTACTATTACCATATACTTCCTCTCTAGTTAAAGTTGGTGAGCAGTTTATAGACTGTGTGCTCAGGTCTAATATGTTACGCCTCGAATACTACATCTACGAACCCGTCAAGGCGTTCGTGTGTAGCGATAAGACCTTTAGTACCAGTCAGATGTTTGTACTGACCGTTACCTAATGAAACCCAGATTGACTTGGGCTTGAAGCGGTTCTGTTCAGGCTTTGCCTTAACGATAGTACCGCGTACTGGATAATCAGATGATGATGAAGCGTTGAGTTCGATCTCATCTGCAATCACGCGAAGTTCTTCCGCGAGATTTAGGATTGTGTTACTGGACATTGTTACCTCTCTAGTTTGTGTTGCAATCCATAAGCACCTTGCCTATGGAAACCTATTACATATCGAATGAACCTGCATACTTCCAGTCATACGACTGAGGAGTATAGCATAGGCACTCGATCTCGGGTGCGTTACAATCGAAGCATACCTTACACTCCGTACAGGAGTAAGGGTTCTTGTCGAAGTCCGTTAGTTGCATACAGTTAGGACATACATCTAACGGCACATCACTCTCTGCATAGTCATACTTGTACACTTCGGCTAAGTAATCTAAGGTACTGAGTTCCTTCTTAGGTGTGTGCTGTACTCGCTTATGGCTAGAGTTAGACCACCATATACCATTCTCGTCCCAAGTACCTAAGTTCTCGTTGATAAGATAGAACGGGTGCATACCAGCAGGGTCTAAGTTAATGATAGCAATCTTACTACCACCTGCCCACTTGGATACCATAGTCCATACAGTATCGTCATCTAACGAAGCGATACCACCGATCTTGGGAAGTATATCTTCCGCAAGGATACGAGTATCTGAACGCTTGTCACCTGTCGGTATCGTTACATCTAACACACCATTGTGTGCGAGATAGATAAGTTCGTTGCCACCTACCTTGAATGGGTGACAATTCTCCTCATTCTTAACGCCGTGCGTTGCATAGCGAGCGTGCCACATAGCATACCCGTCAGGATATTGCTCGCGTAACTCTAAGAACCTAGCGATATTCTTCTTAGCAGACATACTGCGTTCGCTAATAATTGTATCACCTGCCACGATAGCAAACCCGAAACCGTGCGGATTACTACACGCACCTGCGTGCAAGTCATCAGCATTAGGTATCGAATTGGGTTCGCATACCACTAATAAACACATACTACCACCCCCTATGCTTCTTGCTTAATTGGCTTGTTGATATTTACTGCACTTACTTTATCCAACCTAGCGTACAGGTCAGGATAAATTCCATTGTTATCTTGGACATAATCCTTGAACCATTCCCAAGTTAGCGCACCCATACGGACATCACTCACTCGTAACTCTCGAGTATATTCTACCATAGCGGTAGCAAGATCGAGAGCAGACAGGATACCTGACTTGTTCATAGTACCCTTGAAGAACCTAAGTTCTATCGTTGCTTGGTTCTGCGTATTAACCGCAGAGTATCGTTCGGTATTAGACCTGCGAGGGTCAGCAACCTTATGCTTGAACGAACGGATAGGCTTATCGAATTCGTCAAAGGTATAGACATCATTGAACCTAGCAAACCTAGACTTACGACCAGCGAACTTCATCATAACTTCGCTATTGGTGTAGACCATAGCGATAAACCTATGAAGATGTGCGCCACTACTAAAGCCAGCACGAGATAAGTGGATATGCAAACCGCAGGTATCAGTATCCCACGATCTTGCACCGTAATCCTTGCGTAGCGTTTCTATCGTGTCCCAAACTACATCAGAGTGAGAACGATAGTGTTCTAAGGTATGGGGTTGAGTAACAATCTCGAACCCGAAACTGCCTATAGAAGCGTCGGACTTTAGGATAGCCCTACCCTCTAACGCTTTACTTGCATACTCGGAAGCCTCGTTACAATTAGAACCAACCTCGGTCTCTAACTCGAAGCCCATATATAAACCTGACTTAGACGAACCGAAGAACTCTAAGTTAGGCTTGCAACTATAATTGTGGATAGTTCCACGACAACCGCACGCTTGCAACCCGCCTGAGTGCTCAGAGCAAGGGTCACTATCCCAATAGGACTCATCGCACTCGTCACAATAGTGTGCGCTACTTTCATAGCAACTACCGCATACCGTACTATCTCGCACCCAATAGTTATCCTCATATTCTGAGTAACTGGTATCGCAAGGGTCGCAATAGAACGAGTGGTTTTCGTAGCAACTCTCGCACCATTGGTCGCCGCTAACAATACGAGAGTAATCGTTACTCTCCCAATCATTGCAACGCTCACAATAGAACGCACAATCTCTACAATAGACGCCCGAGTCAGCAGAACGAGCCTCGTCGTTAGATACGACGGTATGGCACGCCTCGCAAACTATCGAACAATCTACGCAGATAGGGTCGTTACTACTATCCTGACGAATATCGTCGTCGTCGAACTCACCTGAACAATATGTGCAGGTTACTTTATCGGTCATAGGAGACCCTTTCGTTTATAGCGAACCGACTCTCGATCTCGCTAACCTTTCTTCAGCACTAGCAATCATAGCGTTGCTAATCTTGGAACGCAACTCTTGGACTTGAAGAACAAGCACCTTGAAATCGTTGCGTTTATGCGCTTCTTCTTGGAAGCGTAGAGCCGAACGAACTATCTCTAATTCGTCAGGTGTTAGGTCAAGTAGCAAGTTATCCCCTGCCATTTAACCGAGCCAATCGCTTCTCTAATACATAGACGCGACGGAAAGCCACGACCAGTACTAGATTAAGTGAAGTAATCGCTATAAAGATAGCGACCATATCACTAGCCGATAGGTACATATCGAACCCCTATTCTACTTGCATATCTTGCAAGCGTGCCACGCTAGGGAGTCGAACCCTAGTATCTGCCTATCATCGCGACCCTAACTAATTGTCGTTAAGGTGTATCGAACCTATCTCTTTAAGCAACTTCTCCCTGCGTTCTGCTAGGTCAATCGCGACCTTATCCTGCTCGCTCACCTTATGAGTGAGTGGCGCGACGGGCTTAGATGAACGACGGGCTTTAACCTTACTCTTGCGCTTTACGCGCTTGGGCTTGGTTGGTTGGATAACAATTACTTCACCGTTCGGCTTGGTAATTGTTACGGGTTGAACTTCATAGTGTGACCCTTGCCAAGCGCGTGTAACGCGTGGCTTGTGGGGTACTACGGTGTAACTTGCCATTACTTGCCCCTATCTATTCGGACTGACTGAACGAGTGAATAGGTACGAGTTACCCCGTACCTATCCGACGGCTACTTATTAGCGACTACATATCGCTAACTCGCTCACCGTATTTTCAATTTATCGAATAGGCGAACTCATCTAGTGAAGTGAGACTTATGCCCCGCGAAAGCGGGTCAAGTCGTTCGGATAGTCGAGTCGAGTTCATAAGACCGCACTCACTCATCTAGTCGAGTTCTGCGCTAAGTGGAGTCGCTAGTGATGAGACTGAATTCTAATCGCCGAAACTATCCGACTTTCGAAACTCACCGCTAGAACACTTCAAGCGATACGAGAACTATATCGAAAATTCGGGGAATAGGTGACCAATCAAGCCAATTCCCCAAAATAAATTCGGACAATTCGGACAATTTCGTGTGTCGTGCGTCACACTTTCAGGCTTGAACTAGGGCAAACTAGGGCAAGTCGGACAAGTTGGATAAGTTGGGACAAAGTGGGGTAAATAGGGCAATTCGGACATTCTGGGAGAATATGGACATATAGTTGAAGTTTCAATAGTTGAAGTTTCAACTACTTTCGCTCAGGATATGTTACTGACGGGTAACTTAGCGGGAGTGGAATTCGGCTCGCGGTCAATAGTTTCGGGGTGTGATGTCGGACACATATATTTGCCCCCTTGAATATGTTACTGATGAGTAACTTACTGGCGGGTAACTTAGGTCTGGGAGATAGTCTGACTCTCAGTTAATTCTCAGTTAATTCTCAGGTTAAAAAATAAATATATTCTCTCAGGTAACTCTCAGGAAACTCTCAGGTAATCTATTCAGGTTCAGATGTAGATATATCTCTATGTCGATTTGTCGACAATTTTCTGACCGTAGGGTGATTAACTCGTCCGTCTATAAAGTATTATGTCTCCAGTAAAAATTTTCTGTTATATGCCCTGACCAGGGCTTTTATATAATATAGCCCCCGTATATAGATATAATATCCGTTTGGTTGTTCGTTTTACCCGTTTGAACGGGTTATCTTATATGTATAGAAATACATATACGGAGTCGCTCCGTTTAAGACTCCGCGACTCTTATATATATAATATAATATATATATTATGGGATAGCTATACCGTTATCCTGATGGCGTTATATAACCGATATTTAGGGGTACGATGGGACGCAAGCCTGGCAAGATCGAGATCCCTAAACGGGAGGCTCAAGAGCGTGTATTGATCGCGCTAGCTGACGGCGCTACCGTTGTGGCAGCTATGTCTACGGTAAACCGTAACGACGTAACATTCCGCCAGTGGTGCCTAGGAGATCCTGATTTCAAGGAGAGGGCGGACAGGGCCCGCCTCCAGGGTAAAGGCATCAAGGCTGATATAGCCAACCTCAAGGATATATCCTACCCTGACTTCTGTGAACAGTTTTTAGATAGCAAGCTCTTCGATCATCACCTGGACTGGTATGACCTGATAGAGGGACGGGAACCACGATGGATTCATCCTTCAATGAATTACGAGCCTGGTGCTGCGAATCGTGTTTTGATCAACGTTCCACCCGAGCACGCCAAGTCGACGGTGATTACTACGAACTACGTGGTCTACAAGATTGTCACCAATCCGAACGCTCGAGTTATTATCGTCTCGAAGACGCAGGGTATGGCCCGCAAGTTTCTGGGAGCAATTAAGACTCGTCTTAGCCACCCAGCTTATACAAAACTCCAGGCGGCCTTTGGCCCAAATGGAGGATACAAGGCTGACGCCACACAATGGTCAGCTGATATGATTTACCTAGGAACGGGACGTGACTCAGGCGAGAAGGACCCAACGGTCCAGGCCCTCGGCTTTGGCTCCCAGATCTATGGAGCACGCGCAGACCTGATCATCCTAGACGATGTGGTGATGAACGCCAATGCCCACGAGTGGGAAAAGCAGATGGACTGGCTACAAAAAGAAGTTATCACCCGTCTGGGACGGCACGGAAAATTACTTGTAGTAGGAACCCGTGTCGCTCCCATTGACCTTTATAAGATGATCCGCGACCCTGACCAATGGTCTGGTGGCAAGAGCCCGTTTACTTACTTCTCAATGCCAGCCGTTTTGGAGTTTGACGAGGATCCAAAGAACTGGATGACGCTTTGGCCTAAAAGCGACCAGCAAGAAAATGAAGTGGACGAGGCAGACGAAAATGGACTTTATCCGAAATGGGATGGACCCTCTCTTTTTACGCGACGCTCTGAGGTTGCGCCATCTGTTTGGGCTATGGTCTACCAACAAGAAGACGTCGTCGAGAATTCTATATTCTCGCCAACAGCAGTTGCAGGATGTGTCAACGGTATGCGAAAGCGTGGACCGCTTAAACCAAGTGTACCAGGACACCCCAAAACAGTAGAAGGACATTATACAGTTATCGGGTTTGACCCCGCCGTATCGGGACGGTCTGCCTTCGTTGCCGTGACTTATAACCGCGCCGATGGCAAGATTTATGTGCTTGACTGCGTCAATATGTCTGATCCTTCCCCACAGAAGGAAAGGGCGCTCATTGAGGAGTGGGTAGAAAAATATAAGCCTCAAGAGTTCCGCGTAGAAATCAACGCACATCAGAAAGCATATCAGATGGACACGGATCTCCGTGACTTCCTGGCTATGTATGGATGCCAGCTTAACCCACACTTCACAGGTAAGAACAAGTGGGACATCGGATTTGGTGTAGCTTCTATGTCACCGCTCTTTGGTAGTACTAAAGACGGACGTCACTTAGACAACAACATTATTGAGATCCCTTCTAACGAAGGATCTGAGGGACTTAAGTCCTTAGTACAGCAACTGATTACTTGGAAGCCTGATACTAAAAACCCAACAGACTGCGTTATGGCGCTCTGGTTCGCAATCATTCGTATACGTGAACTGATGCAGCAGTCAAGTAGGGTGGGACAATACCAACAAAATCGCTGGGCAACAAGAGCTCAACGAGTACAACGAGGATCTATTAATCTAGACGAAGCCTTTGCAGAGCAATGGGCTGAACATTACGGATAGGAACCCAATGGCATTATCAATGGAGCAGGTAGCTGCAAGAGTCGATTCTCTGCGCTACCGCAACACAGAGCGTGACGCACGCAACCTTGACGTTCTTGCTGTCCGTAAGGGTAAGATTGCTGAAGTATACCCTGACTTCTTTCCAGATGGCGTAGATGCAAACGTAGTAGCTAACTTTATCGATATCGTCGCACGCGACTTATCTGAAGTAATGGCTCCGCTTCCTGCAGTCAACTGCTCAGCAGCCAACCAAACATCTGATCGCGCTCGTACATTCGCTGACAAGCGTACACGCATCGCATCTAATTATTTCCAGCACTCAGACCTTGGTGTACAGATGTACTCTGGAGCTGACTGGTACATCACATACGGTTTCCTCCCATTCGTAATTGAATTGGATGAGGAATCAAAGCTGCCACGTATTCGCATAGAAAATCCTATTGGGGCTTACCCAGAATTTGATCGCTATGGACGTTGCGTTGCCTTTGCAAAGCGCTATGTAATGACACTAGGAGAACTCGTATCTCAGTTCCCTGACTACGAGTCACAGCTTCTAGGACAAAAGGGTTACGACCAAGATCTAATGGGCGACGTCGAAATGATTCGCTACTATGATGCTGATCAATCTGTAATCTATATTCCTAACAAGGGTAACCTAGTACTATCTAGAGTGGCTAACCCACTCAAGAAGATGATGGTAATTGTTGCACGTAAGCCATCCATCGATGGCGAACTACGTGGACAGTTCGATGATATCCTAGGTATTCAACTTCTTCGCAACCGCTTTGCGTTGCTTGCTATGGAAGCTGCAGAAAAATCTGTACAAGCTCCTATCGTACTACCACAAGATGTACAAGAACTCCAACTCGGTGGAGACGCTGTCATTCGCACAGCCAACCCAGCTGGTGTACGCCGTGTAGAACTATCTTTACCACAGGGTGCATTCACAGAACAAGAAGCACTCAATCAAGAATTGCGTGTTGGCTCACGTTATCCTGAGGGACGTACTGGTAACATTGATGCGTCAATCGTTACAGGTCAAGGCGTGCAAGCGCTTATGGGCGCCTTTGATACACAGGTTAAGTCAGCACAAGCCATCTTTGCATCAGCGCTGCGCGATGTAATTAGCCTTTGTTTTGAAGTAGATGAAATGATTTACCCAGAAGAGAAGACAATTCGTGGCGTAGATTCAGGATCTCCTTACGAGATTACATATAAGCCAAGCAAGGATATCAAAGCTGATTACTCAGCTGATGTACGCTATGGTATGCTAGCAGGTTTAAATCCTGCACAAGGACTTATCTTTATGCTACAAGCCTTGGGTGGTGGACTCATCTCCAAGGATATGGCAATGCGTGAATTGCCATTCACTGTAAACGTAACACAAGAACTAGAAAAGATTGAAATCGAGAATATGCGCACTGCGCTTCTCGGTTCACTTACAGCCTACACTCAAGCGATACCACAGATGGCAACACAAGGCCAGGACGCTTCCGAAGTAGTACGTAAGATTGCTTCGGTGATTAAGGCTCGACAAAAGGGACAGGCGTTGGAAGACGCTATCGAGGCTACCTTTGCACCGCAGCAACAAGTTCCTCCTGCTGGGGCTGTCCAACAAGCGGTTGAGCAACCGTCCCCTGTTCCCGCTGGCGCTCCAGTAGGAGGTCCTTCACCTGAAGCTGGTATGCAAATGCCACCTGCAGAACAACAGGCACCTGATATTCAAAGCTTACTATCAAGCTTAACAGGAAGTGGCGCAGCCAACGCAAGCGTTCGTACAATCCGACGTAGATAAAAAAGCAGGGGACAATGACAACAATTATCGGAATAGAGTATGATAACAGCGCGGTAATCGTAGCTGATAGTCAAACCACTGATGACAGTGGTAGAGTATATCTACACCCTGATGTAAAGAAAATTGCAGAACGTGGTTCATTCTTAGTAGCTGGATCTGGTGAAGTTCTGCCCTGTGATGTAGCTCAGCATATATGGGAACCACCAGTTCCTTCTAAGGCTGACTATAAAGATCTATATCATTTTATGATTGCAAAAGCTATGCCTTCTCTACGTAAATGCTTATCAGAGAATGGATATAACTTTGATGAAGATACAAAAGAAATGCGCTTTCAGTTTATCATAGCTGTAGGCGGAGAAGTATTCGACGTAGACCAAGAATGCTCAGTAAGCAAAACGCACACCAATGTCTACGCAGCAGGTTCAGGAGCAGCATATGCGCTTGGCGCACTGCACGCAGGAGCTGATGCTTACGAAGCGATGGAAATTGCATCTAAGTTAACAGCATTTACAGCGGGACCTTATCTATCTAAAACACAATTAAAACATATTAAGTAGGAGGAACAATGGCTGAAAATCGTGGAGGACTACGTCCTACGGCACCACAGAACAATCCAGCGAATGTTTCCGCTACTGGTGGTGCTGGACAATCTGGAACACAAGCGCCTAAGTATATTTCTGGCGGGACATATGGCCAAGGACAAGAGCTAATGCAACAGCAACAAGGTGCACCAATGGCTGGTCCTGCACCTACAGCATCAGCTAGTGCGGCACCTACATTGCCATCGCTTGTAGGACTTAATGATCCAACACAACGCCCAGATGAACCAGTAACATACGGCTCAGATCAGGGCGCAGGACCTGACTCGTCTATTCTTAATCTTCCTACAATGGCAACACCACAAACTGAACAGCCAATTCAGATGATTCAATCATTGTATATGCAAGATCCAACCAACCAAGACCTTCGATTTATTTTGGAAAACTTGGCTGATCAAGGGCGGATCTAGTGGCCAGTCTTCCAGGAGTAAAGAAAGATAAGAACGGTCTTCCAACTCTTGTCGGTGTTCAGGAAAGAATCACAACACAATCACAAGCTGACTATAATGATGTTTATAAATCAGCTCAGCTTGTAACTGGACCAGACGGAGATCGTCTACGTAAACTTATTAAAGATAATCCAGGCGCTTCAGCTGGTTTGATTGCTAGCTTATCACGCGCTGGTGCAATGCCAGAAAACAGTCTTGTCAAGACTCTTACTGATATTGATGTACAAACACAAGCTCAGCGTCAAGCTGATAAGCTTAAAGAAAGCGCACGTCTTGAGACAGAGCGTTTTAATTCTACACCAATCGGTCGCGTATGGTCAGGTTTAAAGGGTATGGCGAAAAGCGTCATAACAACTGGTATGGCTCCGATCGAGTATGTTAGTGGTCAGTTTCGCACTAATATTGATATCTTAGCAGATGAATTTAACGCATACAAAAATGGCGATGTAGATTGGACTGGAAGTCCCCTCAAGGGACAAACTAGAGAGCAACTTGGCTTGCGTGCAGATGATGAATTTACTGTACTAAGTACTGCAAAAGAAGCAGCAACTCAAGTCACAGCTGCACAGGCTATTAAGCAAGCTATCACTGAAGGACGCGTTGATCTTGGAGTTGGTTTCTTCCCATCAGAAGAAATTGGTGCAGGATTTGCTGCTCGTCAAGCTGCACTTAATGCAAGAAAAGTTGCATACAAGGTAGACGGTAAAACATACTATCGTCCATATTCCATTATTGATCCAGCTTCTTATATATTAACTGGAGGACATCCAGAATCTGATGCTGCTCGTGTTATTAATGCTATTGGCGAAGTAGGGTTATCTGTTGCACTTGATCCATATCTAGCTGTTGGTAAAGCAAGAGAAGCATATCGTGCAGCTGAACTTATAGCACAGGGATCTAAGGGTATTACAGCAGCTAAGGCTGCCAAGGAAGCGTCAATTCTTAAAGCTCAACTTGATACGCTTGTTAAGAAAACAGAAGCATCACTTGAAGCTATGAAGATTGCACCTACTGCATCTAAAGAAGCTAAGACAAATACTTATATTAAGAACTTTGCTCAGATGGCTAAGACTCGTGATGAGTATAATGCTATCAAGATTGATTATGATGGCATTGCAAACTTCCTATCTGGTCCAGCAAGCTCACATATTATCGATGCAATTGCTGACATTGCAGATTTTCGCAAGATCCAAAAGCTTTCTAAAGGAAGACTTACAGTCGATGAGGCTGTTGCATTGTCAAAAGCTACAACACGTGAGCAAGTTCTCGAAACAATTGCCCCATTTATAGCTGATGGTCAGGTTATTCAGCGTTCTCTGGAACAAGGAACGCGCACTGGACGTGCAATTCGTGGGTTCTCCGAGGGTGTAAGTAAGTCACGTGTTGGTCGTGCGCTAGAAGATTCGCTTCCAGCTACAATTGTTAAGGGTGCTGGTATAAAAGGTACACGTTTCTTGCGTGGAGCAGCAGCTCAAGCGTTTGTTCGTCTACCATTGCACGAAAAGATAGCAGCAGTTGCTCGTAAGTATGATGCTTTCTTACCAGAAGCTGGTGGAAATATCATTCACGTAGCGAATAAGGATAAGTTAGTAGAATCTGTCAACAGTATTGGCAGATATATGGAACTTGACAAAGATGTGCTTAAGAAAATTGTTGATGAAGTAGCATTTGCTGAGACTGGCACAGAGGCTGGTTGGGCTGCTACGGCAAAACTCTTTGATGCTATCTTTACTAAGTACTCACCTAAATTTCAAGGCGAAGATCTTAAGAAGTTCAAGGAACTTACTAGAGTATTTGAAACAGAGCGTAAGCAAACAGCTGCATACTGGGCTGAACGCCACGCAAAGGGTACAGATATTGACTTTGCCCTAGTTAACGGCAAGACAGTAAAGCTTCATAGCTCACATCTTGATTCAGAATTACTTAATTCATTTGTATATCTACCATCTCCACGCGAGATGAAGGATGCTATCAATTCAATGAATAAGATCAGCAAGATTACTGGTGATGTTAACTCTGCACTTAGTACATTCAATAGTGCGTGGAAGAAAACAGTTATGGTTCGCCCAGCTTATATCACACGTAACATTATTGAAGAGCAAATCCGTGTATTCGGTGTTGGTCACGTATCATTCTTTAATCATCCACTTAGCGCTATGGCAATGTGGCTAGGACGCGACGGCGGGCCTAAATGGAAAGCTGTATTAAATAAACTTGACGATACACGTCACGATGTTTACAACGCATCATTCAAGGGTGCAAGCTCGGCCGATGATTTTGCTGCAGAGGCGCTAGCAGGAGAACTTGTCGGCCCGTATGTATCCTTTTTATCTGAATCATCACTAGGTGCATCTGGCGATGGTATGATTAATAAGATCATTACAAGTCTAGGATATCAAAAAGAAGTATATGGACACCCATCTTGGTGGGGTGGATATGCTTCACAGATGCGCATCCTACATAACTCAGAGTTTGTTCAAAAAGTATTGTTAACTAAGCCTGGTAAGGAACTAGATACAGTTCGCTACTTCTTAAAAGGTGATGGTCGCAAGACATTAGATCGCTTTATTCAGTCTAAAGGTGACGACTTTAAAGAGTTCGTATCTACTGAAGATGGCTTAATGCAATACCTATTCAAGGGTAAGAATGCAGCTGGCGAAGATGTATCTGTACTTGCACGTATTGAAGAGTTAGCTGGTGGTGGACAAGGTGCCCCACTTATTCGTGAATTACTACTAAAAGGTAAAGTAAGTATAGGAAATAAAGTACTACAGATTCCTAATGGTAGAACTATTGCTGAAGCAAGCAAGGAAATAAGCACAAAGCGCTTAACTAAGCGTGCTGGATTTACTAAAGTTAATGATGAGTTTGCTAAAGAATTAGAGAATGCATTCGATGGACTAGGTAACTGGGAAGGACTACGTGTAGTAGTACCAGTTAAGAGCATTGAATCTACAAAAGGTCTTGGCGGAGAGTTTGAAAAGCTAACAACCTGGTTCTTTGATAAGGCTGTTCGCTTTGAAAAGACTACAACTATGGGCCCTGAATGGCGTCAATCATACTGGGATGCAATCAATACTGTATCTCAAGCACTTGATTCAGATGCTATTGCACAGCTACAGAAGGTAGCGCAAAAGAGCTTATTGCCATTGCGCAATCCAATAACTAAAAAGAATGTTGGTTCTAAGCATCCAGTATGGAAGAGTCTTGAATCTGCACAAGGTAAGGGCAATCTTACGCTAGATGAAGCACATCAATATGCTGCCAATCTAGCTAACAAGAAGGTTGCTAACCTATTCTATGATGCAAGTAAGCGCAATCTTTTGTTCCATCAGCTTCGTCTTATCTTCCCGTTTATGCAGGCTTGGGAAAATACAATTGAAAGCTGGGGCCGCATTGCCTTAGATAATCCTAATCAGATCTATAAGGCAGCTAAAGTTGGAAACTGGTCTACCAGTTCTTCATCATCTGCTCTGTATGAGTTAACCGATGCTAAAGATTATTATGATCCAAACCAAGGATTCTTCTTTAACGATCCAAGAACTGGCGAGCGCAAGTTCTTTGTTCCGTTTGCTACAACTGGATTAAACATACTTCAGACTATTCTTCCTGGTGGAGAAGCTATGCGTCTACAAGGACCTATGGCATTCTCTGCTACACCACAGTCATTTAACTTCGCACTTGGTGGTGGAAGCTTCTTCCCTGGGTTTGGTCCTGGTATCTTGTTTGCTACAGCAGCATTAGATGCTATGAATAAGAATCCATTAAAGATTCTACCAGCCTCACTTGAAGAAGATGCATATCGATTCTTGTTTCCTTACGGATTACCTGATGTAAAAAATGCTGGTATAATTGATAGCGCATTATTAACTGGTAACTGGACACGCGTTTTGAGTGGAGCATTTGGGCACGAACCAGCGTATGCTGCAGCATTTGCACCAAGTATGTCGTACTTGGCTAACAGCGGTGCATATGATCTTAATGATCCAGACGATCAAGCAAAGTTGGTCAAAGATTCAGATAATATGGCTCGCTACTTTACTATGTGGCGTGGTATCTTTGGTGCGCTAACACCTATTCCATTCTCTATGCGACCAGAAGCATTGGCTAAAGATAAAGATGGAAACAGAGTTTTAGCCACAGCGCTATGGTCAGACTTCAAAAATCTTGAGGTAGCTGCTGGGTCTAATAAGAATAAAGCGTATGCTGACTTCCTTGATACTTATGGACCTGAACAGGTATTTGCTATTGTAAATACAACAACTGGTTTTGAACCTACCAACTTGCCAACATACACTTTGATTCGTAATAATCCCGAGGTGCTTACAAAGTATCCAGATGTATACGGTTCATTCTATCCTAACGGTGAACTATCACAGGTTCTATACAAGTTCCAGCAGATGCAAGGAAACTTCTCTAAGATGTCAGCTCAAGACATTATGAAGGAAGCAACTAAGATCCGCTATAAGGCAGCAATCGATAGACTACAGACACGTTCTGTTGGTGAAAACTGGACCGCAGCACAGTACGATGAAGCTAAGAAGTCATTGACTGAATCATACTACGGTCGTGGCTATGACCCTGGTACATTCGATTTCAGATGGCGCGAGAAGGCAATTTCACAGTTGCGAGTTGCAGTCGAAGATGAGAAGCTTGTAGAATCAGAGGCACTATCTGGGGCACGTGCATATCTAGTTCAAAGAGATAAAGCACTTGAAGCCAGCGGTATGAAGACACTCAACAATGCTGCATCACTGCCTCAACGTGAGTGGTTAGCACAGGAAGCTAAGTCTTTATTGCAAAAGTATCCTGAATTTCAAAAGATATATTACTCATACTTTAAGAAAGAATTGGAGGGCTAATTGTGGTAGCGACAGGACAAGCAGCAACGCTTGCAGCACAGTCTAAGGCATCTAATAAAAAGAAGTCTACTAATAAGAAGACGACTACAACACCAAAAGAAGATGTAAGTAACAATCCTCCAGTTAATACATCAACCACTGGTTCAAAGACAAGCCTTAGTGGCATCCCAGTAGGAACTGCCATTAAGACTGGAGCTACGACTCCACAGTATCAGACAGGTTCTGGTGTGTCACAACGTGCAGTATTTAACACTATTCGCTACACAACAGATAGTCCTTATATTGCGGTTGCAACCTTATCGAATGCTGATAAAGCCAATCTTCTTATTCAATTAGCTGCAGTACCAGGACTATATGGCAAAGGTCAAGCACCAACGGAATCATTCATTCGTGCACAAGGTAATACAGTTTCATTTCGCAGTGAAGACTATACAGCTCTTGGCAAGATTATGGCTCACGCTGATACGACTGGTGCAGCTGATTATAAAGAAAGCCTTATTACATTTGTACAAAATCCAGGACTTGCAAATCAATTCTTTGGTAAAGTAAGTGCTAGTGGAACTGCAGTATCCTCTAAGTTTGATCTTATGTCTGAGTTTAATGCTAAGACTATGGATCTGTTTGATACGCCAGTCGATAAAAAGATAGTCGATGCGTACGTAAGAGATGTAAATAAAGCTGAACTTCGTGCAGGTGGTGGCATAGGCGCACAGCAGAAAGAGGATATCTTCCTTAAGTATGTAGAACAAACGGCTATGCAAAGGTATGCTCAGGCTATAAAGACGCCAGATAAGGCTGATGATATAGCACTCGAAAAGGGTTCACTTGGTTCTGTAATAAAGAAGATTCGTAATGCATACACTGACAACGGTATAGCTGTATCAGATAAGCAGATATATGGACAAGCTCTTAAAGGTATCCGTAGCGAACAAGCTTTGCAGAATGCTTTAAATAATATTTCAACACAGGCTATTACACAGTTCCCAGCATTTAAAGAGCAGATACTAGCTGGAAATAGTGTTAAAGATCTACTAGGTCCTTATATCGAGAAGTACCAAACCATATATGGAAAAGCTCCAAAGGTCGCTGACCTTACAGATGTAGCATCTGGAACGACACCAATCCCAGTAGATGCTTGGGAAAAAATGCAATGGAAGAAGCCTGAAATTAAAGAAACTAAATTTTACAAGGATACCATTAAGGGCGATCTTCGCACTATGGCAACTGCGTTTGGAGTTAATGTATAATGGCAACCTTACCAGGATTAATGGGCTCAGTCTCCAAACAAGCACCTGCAAAACCTACAACATCTCTTCCAGGTTTAATGGGTAGTGTATCTAAAAAAGCTCCTACTGGCAATACAACTAAGAAGTCTCCATCAACTCCAGCAGCAAAACCAGGTCCAGTATTTGCATCACCTGAATCTCTTGGAATGAGTGATAGCGCTAATGCAAGACGACAGGCCGATGCTCTAGCAGCGCTTCCTCCCGCTGGAACAGATTTAGGGTATGAAGTATCACCCGATGGAAAGAAGCAACGTAAGAAGTATGCTGATGGGAAAGGCGGATTTACTTATGGAGCTTGGGAAGATATAAACAAACCAGAAGAAGATCCAGAATTTAATGCTATCTTAGCTGGGCTTAAAGCATACGGTATAGAAGGATTAGCTGCAACACTTGAAGCAATCCGAGTTGATAATCCAGGAATTTCTGGTGAAGGATTACTTACTTTACTTCGTAATGATACGAAGTATAATGCAAACTATCTTAAGCGCTTCTCGGGTAACGATCTTTTAGCTAAAGCTGGTAAGCCTATGCTAGATGAGAAGACCTACCTAGCTAATGAAGCAGCTTATGCTAAGACATTCACAGCATACGAACTCCCACAGTTTGCTAATCAAACACAATATGCAACACTTATTGGCAATATGGTATCGCCCGATGAGGCGGCAAGTCGTGTATCCCTTGCGTATGATCGTATCTTAAAAAGCGAACCAGAAAAGTTAGCTGCGTTCAAAAAGTTTTATCCTACTCTTTCGACAGCAGATCTTGTAGCAACTATGCTAGATCCAACACAACAACTTCCAGCCCTTGAGCGCAAGGTTGTATCTGCTGAGATCGGTGGAGCCGCCATTCAGCAAGGATTGCAGGCAGATCTTGCTGCATCATATACTAAGTCTAAGCTTTATTCAAATCTTAATGTTGATACAATGGGTGCAGAAGCTATTCAGCAAGCTGGTGTAAGTGCATCAGCAGCTAAGACTGGATACGAAATAATTGCAGCAGAGCTTCCTACGATGGAAAAGCTCAGCTCAATCTACGCTGGCACTCTTGAAAACTACACACAATTAGAAGCTGAGCAAGAACAATTCCAAGGACTTG
>Ga0114975_10000341_pt1 | contig 34977 bp, 38 predicted proteins | sample S_130626_EF_Meta_FD_87031 | JGI IMG/M metagenome (GOLD analysis project Ga0114975, IMG submission 87031) | Freshwater microbial communities from Lake Simoncouche, Canada to study carbon cycling - S_130626_EF_MetaG | ecosystem: Environmental > Aquatic > Freshwater > Lake | place: Lake...
TCCAGTCGAACCCGTGATACCCGTGAATCCAGTGAATCCAGTGAATCCGGTAGGACCCGTGATTCCAGTGAACCCAGTGAACCCAGTCGATCCGGTCGGACCAGTGTCGCCTGTAATTCCAGTAAAGCCGGTGAATCCAGTAAACCCTGTAGGTCCAGTGTTTCCACTAGGGCCTGTGGATCCAGTGATACCCGTTGAACCGGTGAAGCCAGTGGGGCCAGTTACACCCTGTGGACCTGTAACGCCGGTAGGTCCAACAGAGCCAACAGCTACCAGTGTCGTATGAATGTGGGACAGAGTGTTATCGCGAAGTCCAATCGTCAGCGAACTTCCAACTGGAGTTGTGGCGTATAAGCGAACCGTCAAGTTTGTCGTGTAGGTATGTGCGGGGACGTAGAGCGAGTAGGTATATTGTTGCATGGGTGACGCAGTGTTCACGGCTTCGGCATCGGTAGTTGAACCTGCTGCTACAAGCGTGGAGTTGTCGTAGACACTAAAATAGAAGGTAGGTGGAGAGGATGGCACACCAGGTGTCGCATACAAATTCATGTCCCACAATCCACCTACAGCCACCGCCCCAGGCAAAGAGGCAGCCGCGATCGTGAACGACGCAACATGGGCATTCAAAGTATTCGCAGGAACCGTAATGTCTACTTGAGTTCCTACATTAAATGATGTTAACAAACTCCCCGACAATGTTGTTGTCCAAGGATTCACTGTCGTGGGATAATCTAATTGGAGAATCAGACCGCCAGATACACCCGCGATACCTTGCGAACCCGTTGGGCCCACAGCTCCGGTGGGTCCAGGAAATCCAGCCACGTACGGAAGACTGGACCACGGTGTTACGCCGTCGCCAATCTTGACGTACTCAAACGTCGCCATTACTGTATCGTCGCAAAGAAATCAGAAACAATCTAACTGAATTGATAAATCTTGCCAATTGTTGTTTGTAACATTAACATAGACACTCAACAAATCACCTGCAGCGAAGTTTATGCTTCCGTTATAATTTGCTCCATTAAGTGTGTTTGATAATGATGTTCCAAATGATCCAGTAGAACTCAAATAGGTCCCGTTGGCATTAGCTGTTGCGTTTTTGTATGCTGTAACAGAGAGAGTACCTGTGCCAACGACAGCGACATTAACCTGAATACCGGCTAAAATCATTGGTTGTTGAACCCTAAACGCAGCAGGGTTGTTGTTCGCATTTCTAGTTTGGTCGGGATAGTTAGTGTTATTTACAACAGACCCGGGCCACAACCAGCCATATAGATTTCCGCCTCCACCACCTCCAAGTATTCCTATAACTCCGTAAAATAGCTGTGTTGGATATGCATAGGATGAAAAACCCTTGCCTCCCGCAGTTTTGGTAACTAAGTCAACACCAGGTCCAACTTGAATTCCCGGTGACGCCAAATACGTTGGGTTTGCGATGGTCGTGGGATTTGTTTGCAGAATATCGGACGCCGTATAGGTTTGCGACCCTGTCGGTTGAACACTTCCGATAGTTGTCGACCGTAACTGGATGGACCCCACATTGTTCGCATCAGCCGTTTCAATACCGACATAGGAACCGGCAAACGCAGCGTTGGTCGGTGGGGCTGCGACGTAGACGTTCGTATCTCGCAAGGTAGCGATGTTGCTGTTCGTCACGATGATGCCACACTTGCTTCCTGACCCGTTGCCGTAGACGTTGATGGTGGAACCCTTGTAGCAGTTGAACGAGAAGGTCGTGAAGGACCCACCGATTCCATCAAACTGGACACCGTACAGATTGTTAGAGGACGTATACGGCATCGCAGCGTTACACAAACTCAACACGCTCGTTCGAACTTTAGCGGTCACGGTTGAAGTGCTGTTGAAATACAGACCTACTAGGTTGTTTGACCCAGCATACGACGCACTACCCAATACCATGTTCAAATCTTCCATGCGAGTGTTCGCTCCAATGTAGAACAATGCCGTGTTTTGCGAAGGATTGGAGCATTGGATTGTACAGGTTTGAAGACTGATTCCACGCAAGGCAGTCGTCGCGGGAAGTTGGAGTAACGGATAAATCGTAGCACCCTTGCTGTCCGTGATAGTTCCGTTGGTACCTGTGGGCGAGATGTTGTACACTCCAGGAAGCACCCAGATGGCTGTATTGGAGAATTGAGGGGTTGCGACCGAACCCGTTCCAATCACGGCGGATATCGCAGCAGGAACGGTTGCAAACGGTAGGCCGCCGATGTACGCTGTCGAATCGTTTCCATAGACCTGATCGACGCGTGCGACATTCCCTAGCTGGGCCGTTGGAATTGCGTAGAACGACCCCGATAGCTGATATCCAATCTCACCGGGACCAAGAACATAAGAAGTTGTTGGGACAAGAGTCGCGTATCCATGTCCTACAGGACCGGTTGTTCCTGTGATTCCAGTGGGTCCAGTTGGGCCGGTGAATCCAGTAAACCCAGTCGGTCCAGTAAACCCAGTCAATCCCGTGAATCCGGTAGGGCCTGTTGTACCGGTGAATCCCGTGAACCCTGTAGGACCTGTAAAGCCTGTGAATCCTGTGAATCCAGTTTGACCTGTGAATCCAGTGAACCCAGTTGGTCCAGTATCTCCAGTGATTCCGGTGAATCCAGTTTGACCCGTGAACCCCGTGAATCCGGTGAACCCAGTAGGTCCAGTGAATCCGGTCTGTCCCGTGAACCCAGTAGGACCTGTGATTCCAGTAGGTCCGGTTGGTCCAGTGAAGCCTGTAGGTCCACTGAATCCGGTCTGGCCGGTAAACCCAGTCGAACCTGTGATGCCAGTGAAACCAGTAGGTCCGGTGAAACCTGTGAACCCAGTGAACCCTGTGAATCCGGTCTGACCCGTCATACCCGTGATACCCGTGAACCCAGTAGGACCTGTGAATCCGGTAAATCCGGTAAAGCCAGTCTGACCTGTGAATCCTGTATCTCCTGTGAATCCAGTAGGACCTATTATACCCGTGAACCCGGTGAATCCAGTTGGGCCGGTGAATCCAGTGAATCCAGTAGGACCCGTTCCGAGAGGACCTGTCGGACCCGTGATTCCAGTGGGTCCAGTCATACCGGTTGGACCTGTGCCAACTGGACCAGTTGCACCAGTCGGCCCTGTGTATCCTATACCAGTCATTCCAGTGAATCCAGTCGGGCCAATGATTCCAGTTGGACCCGTGAATCCGGTAAAGCCCGTGAAGCCAGTGAATCCAGTGAATCCAGTTGGGCCCGTGACTCCAGTGAATCCAGTATATCCAGTCGGACCGGTCTTACCGATATCGACCGCAACCTGCTTGATATTGATCGCAATCGATGGACCTGCCGGAGTTGAACCATGTACGTCCTTGGCAAATGCTACTGCACTTACGTTTGCAGATGGCGAATAGGCAGCGATCTCAATGTAATCCCCCACATTGAGAGGATATAAATAAGGCACGGCCACTAAGGATGCTGCAGATTCATTCGATGGAACAAGAAGACCACCGTTTGTCGAGGGAACGTCAGCACCGTTCACTCGCAGCCAGGTGTACGCGTTGGTCGGGCCTGGATTCGTGTTTTTAATCTGAATCGATGTAATGATTTCGTAGATGCCCTGTACTTCAATCACGATACGTGTATTGTACGTCGGATGAATATGTGTCCCCTGCTCAAAATACGTCTCATTAAACGGAAATACAATCGTAGACGATGTAATGTCGATGCTTGACGAATATCCATAACTGGACGCAATGTTCGTACCAGATGCCATCGGACCCGTTGCACCCGTAACGCCAGTTGGACCGGTGTTTCCGGTTGGGCCTGTCCAACCTGTCTGACCACGCAATCCTCCGTAGGGAAGAGAGTTCCATAGACGGATACCGTCACCGATCTTAAACAGTTCGGTATCAGTTTCAATTCCCATTTCGCCCTGTGCGAGCAGGGTATTGGCCGCCGTCCATTGGGACGCCAGACCTCTCCGAAATTGGAGTTGTATAAAAGGCATCTACGCTTATGTCTTTATCAGAAAATGCTGCCACAATCAAGAACGGGACCCTGTGAATAGGTCTGCGAAGGACCCCCTCCATCAAAGATGATCGACGCAGAAGGTCCAACATATGGAAGATTGTTCCAGGTGTGAATTCCATCACCAATCTTCATCTGACCTGTATCGGTCACTACGCTCGGTTCTCCAAGGGCTAAGATAACGGTTGATGCTGTCCAGACAGCCAATGTGTCCCTGCGAAGTAAAAACTTGACACTTGTGGATCCACAGTTCATTGTTAACAGACAACAGTTTCTGATGTCCCCGCATCGAGGACCAGATCCCCATTTCCATCCAGCACCTCGCAGAACTCGTCGGATGATGTCCCTGCGTCGAGGATCGGCTCGCACACTGCAGCAACTGCGGCACACACGCGTTCGCAGACACCTGACAACGAGAGTTCAAGCACACCGTTGGTGAACCCAGATGTATGCGGAGTTTCACGCAAGACGTACCCCGGGTTTCCATAGTGGGCATTGACGATCGCCCGTCTACGCACTTGTTGCGTAAACATGGACGCATCGCGACCAGATGAAAAAGATCGTTGTTTTCCCACTGAAAGAGGTGGGGGAAAGAGGTGCACTTCGGGGGAAAGCGGTGCATTCGCTTGGGCTGTTATGAATAAATTTGCGACGACCAGTGCCATCAACGCACTGGCAATGAAGTTGATGTTCCACATTACTCGAAACCGAGATTAAACCAGCGAACGACCTCCGCCGCATCACTGTGTCCCTCGCCATGCTCATTCATCAGCTTCTCGAAGCGAAGCTTGATTGCTTCCGGATTACGCTCGAGACGATTCGCGATCTGCTCGAAGGTCATGCTGTTATGGCGACGAAGGTGGACCATCTTCTTCTCATCCTTAACAGTCCAGCGACGCCCATTGTTCGTGTGCTCAACCACTGTACGCTTGGAACGAGTATGCATCTTGTTGTAAGACGGTCTTTACCGTCGTGCAACGAGATTCGTTTTTGGAGTGCCGCAGGGCTACAACGGCTATACGAGCTGTGGGACTCGAACCCACGCGACTTGCGTCAGCAGATCTTAAGCCTGCCTCCTTAACCACTCGGACAAACTCGTAAATACGCTTAACGGGAATCGAACCCATGCATTCAGAATGGAAATCTGACAGTCTACCACTAACTTATAAGCGTTCAGGGGTTTCCCCCACTCTACTCTTTCTTGGCTTCTTTAAACTCATTTCGCAGCTTCATCAGGATGACCCCCAACATGTTCTTACCCTTCCATTTCTTCGGATCCTTCGCGTCTGCGGTCTCCGATGATGTGCCAATTCCCCAGTACTTGTCACGTGGGTTCGCCTCACCGATCTGACGATCTCCGGTTGCCAACAGCTTCTCGAGCAGTCCATGCTTCGGGTTGACGAACTTAGCACGAACACCCTTCTCCATGATCTGATCCTTCGCATCGTCCCATGTTGCAGCACTGAAGTCCTTCACCTTCTTACCGAGGGATTTGACTGACTTGGCTTCCGTGAACTCCTTATTACGCGGAGGCTTCAACATCTTCTTTGCAGACTCTGAATCCTTGCCTTCGAACATCATCGCCTTCGACCACTGGAAGTAATGCTCCACGGTCGGGAAGGTTACGCCATCCACTTCAAAGGGTGCGACAAACATATTGCTCATGTAGCGATACTCACCCTTGCTCTCATCCGCCCCGTAGAAGAGAATCGGTGGCTCCGGCGGTGGCTTATCATCAACCGGTTTCTTGATGAGCTTGTGTCTCACCGCCTTCTTCGGTGCCTCGACAGCCACCGGCTCCGGCACGTCTGCAGTAGGCATCTCAATTACTTCGGCCTTCTCCTCAACCTTTGGGACTGCACGCTTAAACACGAAGCTGCGGTGAAGGAACGAGAATGCCTGGTGTTCCTGTGTGAGGGTGATCGCGGTCTGCTTTGCGTAATGATCAGAGAACATGGTTGTTGTTACAAGCTCGTATCCTGCTTCGGCCATAAGCTCAGTCACCTTTCCGAAGGGAACTAGTGCTTCATCCATTGCCCTCTCGAAGCTCTCCAGCTTCACTGAAATCATCTGACCGAACTCCTCTCGCCAGGTATCTCCATCCGTATAAGCCTTCGTGATCTCACCGAAGACCTGACCGTCTGCACGGAACAAGGCACTCTTCTTTCCAAGGAGTGCAGAGTAGACGGACGCCCCATCCATACAGGTTCCGAAGAACACACCTTTTCCATGATCAGTCAGGTTCTTGAGGAAGATCTTGAATGTCTCCTCGGACGAGCATGCGTAGTGCATCGCCATCTGGCACGAGATCGCGTCGAATTGCTTCAGACCTGCGAACTGCTGGAGATACGGAGTAGGGGCAGACTCCAGACCCGCGAGGATGCGAATGTATCGATTGTCCTGTTCGTAGAGAGGCTGTGTCATATCACCGACAATGAAGAGGGCGGGAGGTAGATGATCAGCCCGGCTATCCTCCTTGTAGCGGAGGTAGCGAACACACGCACCCTGAACAGGTGAGTTGAGGTTTCCAGATGAAATGTCCATGCCGACAACTCGGCTAGGCTTCGTCTCCTTCCATTTCAGAAGGTCACCTCCGCGTCCCATCGCTAGTTCAAGCAGAGTTGAGCCGGGCTTGACAACCTGAGTGAAGAGTGCAGCCTTGATCTTGTTATGAAATGCGTATGTGTCCTTCAACACACGGTCGCGAGATCCGAGGTCATCGCGATAATACAGATCGTCCTCGAACGTATCGTCGGGAGGATTCGAGACGCACGTTGTTAGCATCTCTTCTGTGACCGGCACGTGAATGTTGGTCCAGATCGAGTTCGCAGTTGCGACGTCATTACCGAACTGCGGCTGGTGGAGGACGCGGTATTGATACGTCTTGTCGTAACGAGTGCGGAGAATCGTCCAGCGGTCATGTTCTACATCGCGAACACACTCGATGATTGTATTGTCCTCCACACGCTGCCCTGCACTGTCAACCGGCACGCCCTTCGCATCGAGGGGAATCATGATGTGGTACGCGTCGGGATTGCGAGGCACAGATGGCTGGAACACGCCGGGGACACGGTCACGAGTCTCTGCGAGAACTTGGAGTTCAGGAGGCAGAGTCGGAGGTTTGTATTCACCCGTCATGGTTTCGCATGGGTAGACGATGTCAAATCCGCGAGTGCGACCGATATACAACTGTCCCTTGAACACTCGCTGCTTCAATACGGTGTCGAACGTCTCACCTGGCTTGAACTTGACGAGGAAGTCAATGCTGTTCTGGTCAGCAGGCTTCCACTTGTAGACAGTCGTCCAGGTGTTTCCCTTGCGGTCAGCGAGCGGTGCAACGGGAGACGCACGAGGCGTGAAGATCAGACCGTCCGTATGATACTCAAACTTGGTGTTCAGCATCGTGGTGATCGCCTCCTCCATCGCGGGTCCATCACCTGCGAGGAACAGCTTGGTCTCCACGCGAAGAGGGCGACCAGTGGGGCTTGATGAGAAGTCACGACGCAGGTCTGCGACGAACTCCCTGGCACAACCGATGCGAGATGACATAGGATTCGCGATGACATCCTCATCAGTCGTAAAGAGCGGAAGGCGAGTTGTGTTCTTTCCACGGAACGAGTAGACGTCGAAGATACAGAAGAGGTTCTTGTCTTCGAGGTATTCTCCATCGATGACATCTCCGATGTGGCTGTCCTTGACTGCCATGATACCTGTCCACGTGATACCACCGTTTGGGCGAATCATCAACACTCGTTTATCACGCATGACCATGATGAAGCATCGTTGTCCGTCGGCTTTGTTTGTTACCGTGTACCCGGAGAGGATGTTGTTCGGACGGTCAGCCCGGATGTGGCGGCGTTTCATCGTAACTGGGTTCAGAAACTTCTGGCCGCTTGAATTGAACTCCATCGTGTATCGTTTGACGTCAGAGGATGGGAGGAGAAAGGACGATCCCTGAAAGGCGACGAGGAGATACTCGATGTGGACGAGCAGCGATTCAACGATCGCCTTTGGATCAGCCTTGCGGTTCAGGACCTCGACTTCCAGCTCATACGCCGGGTTCTGACGCAGGATCTCTGAGAATGCCTTCATTCCCTTTGACTTCGACTTGACCAGTGAGAAGTCGATTTGAAGAAGACCGTCCTGAGTCTTCCAGCTCTTACGGTTCAGGACGCGAACGTGTGAGATCGGATCCATCGCGGAACCTGTGAAGTCCCTGCGGACCTCCTCCTCCTTTCGAAGGGTGAACCGAATTCCGGAGTCGGGGATGTCGACCATGTCGTCGTGTTCTCCGTGACCTCCGAAATAGCGTGTCTTGCGTTCGACCTTCACTTGTGTTCCCTTGAAGCTATTTGTAGTACAGACCTTGTGGATGTTCTCCGCCCCCTTGACGACAACACGAAGTCCGTCTGGGTAGGAGAAGGTGGCATGTTGCGTCTCGACTGCGGAGCCAGCTGAAAAGCCTTCGATTGTCTTGATGATTCGATCTGCGATGTCTTTTGTTTGGATTTGTCCAGAAAGGACCTTGCATTCAAGCTCAGCATTGCTGTTCTTGACGAACGTTGCAAGGTAGTCAAGGTCCCCCCGTGCACGTGACGAGAGAAGAGATTCCATTGCCCTTGTAAATTCCTCGGATTATGTTATTCGTTTTTAACTGCGATAAGCTGCTCCATACCCTCCTTCGTCAGTTTGAGTTCAGGACCGGCGGCAAACATCTGCCCTATCATCTCCGAGAACTCCGCAGCATAGCTGTCTAGTCGACTGAGCGATGCACCCGCGTCATATGTGCACGGAACTACCTGGCCGGGCAAAAAGACCGGGTCTGGAAGCGGTGGCTGATCAGCAATCATCGCCTGAGCCGACTCATACTCCTTGAACTCATCCGTGTTACCAGGGAGAATGAATCGCTTCTCCTCGCCAAATGCAACCGAGGTCATGACCGCAACGTTTTCACGCACATCACCGGTCACATCCTCCTTAATGAGAGCATCGTGAGCAGTTAGAATAGCTTGAATTTGCTCTTCGGTCAGAGGGACAGCAGACACGTCAAGCGACACCTCCATTTACTCCTTTCGCAGACTCTTCCTCGCACGTTCTTCCGCATCCATTCGACTGCGTTGATCTACGTAGAATGCGACAAGACGCTCCATCTCTTCGATACAGGTATCCGGAAGAGACTCCGATGAGACAAGAACACCGCTCTGAGTCTTCGTATACTCCTCGGTGTATCGCTTGATAATGGAAAAAACCTGGGCATGTTCATGGACATCTAACCCATCGATTTGTTCACGTAATTTGTCTTTTCTAGCCCTGTTCATTTGTTAAGCGGCAGGAGGTTTCGCAAGCTTCTTACGACGCACCGGATCAGCGACCTTTGCGATCTCGGCGGGAACCGTCACAACACGCTTCTCAGACGTCTCGCCCGTCGGTGCACCGATCATCGGTTCAACAGCCTCATCTGTTCCCTCCACGATCTTCTCGACCTGGGGATTGATCACACTCGTCAGTGTGCCGAGAACAACGATCGAATCATCACCCTGCTGGAATCGGCAGCCGACAACCTTGAACTCAACTTGCTGCTTCTCCTTGACATCCTCGAATCCATCGTTTCCGAGATGGAGGTCGCGAGGCAGAAGAACCTTCATCGGGGCCAGCTCTGCATGGATACCGATCTTACTGCGAAGTGTGACCTCTGCGTGGAATGTCTGTCCGGGGTGCGGCATACAAATATCTGCCTGAAACTTGACGACATAATCAAGTCCGCCCTTGATGAAGTTTACGCGACCGAGCGAGTGTTCGACGATCGTGATGCTTCGACGCTGCACAAACCCCTCTGGAATACAAACGCCCTCATATTTCATGCGAAGTTGTGCGAGAAGGCTGACGTGGATATTACGTTGGAGGTTCGGGGCATTAATATGAACTGAGCGAGTAAGTTCACGACGCTCAAATACAGGGTCCATATGACTTGTCTTACTGTCAAGATTGTGTAAATCCGACCACATTCGTTTTCGTCCTAAACTCCTCTACTCATAACACAATGGCTAATCTCACTCACCCGGAGTTGGCAGAGATTCGTAATGAGAATCTCCCCATTGCTTCGCTCGAAGCATTGAAAGAGTTGCGTAACAAGTTATGCGACAATGCTTCGTCTGAGTATACCCTTCAAAGTCATCAGAAGTTCCTGCGTCGCGTTGTGTCACCGGACAACCCGTTACGCAACCTCCTTATGGTCCATGGCACTGGTGTTGGTAAATCTTGTACAGCGATTCAGATTGCGGAAGAATACATCTTACGCCCCGAGTTCCAAGAGAAGAAGGTCCTTGTCGTTGCTGGACCTGCGGTTCAGTCAAACTTCAAGACGGAGATCTTCGACATTAACCGTGTTTCGCTTGATAAGACGCAGACGTTGTTATCTTCAAAGCAGTGCACGGGTCGCCGTTACCTCGACATGCTGATGCGAATTGAGTCTGAGCCGAAGCAGTGGAATGTTCCAGATACTCGCATTCGTCTCGGCACCCTTGCAGATCGTATCATCAACGAGTTCTACGAGTTTATCGGATACAGCACGTTCGGTGCGTTGATCAATCGCAAGCTGCTTGAACTCAAACCCGCAGAAGCGGAGAAGTGGATCCACGAGACATTTGATAATCGACTGGTGATCATTGACGAAGCCCACAACCTTCGCGAGGGCAGCTCGGAGATGAAGACGGTGTCCACTGGACTTGAAAGTCTCGTGAAGATGGCGAACGGTCTTGTACTTGTTCTCCTTACAGCCACGCCGATGTATGATAGTCACGAGGAGATCATCTTCTACATGAACCTGTTCCTCTGGAATGACCGGAAGCAGCCGATCACCAAGAAGATCGCTGCGTCTGACTTTCTTCTTCCGGACGGCTCAATCAAAGCATCAAAGGAGCAGGAGTTCCGAGACTGGGCACAGAATTACGTTTCATACGTCAAGGGTGAGAACCCCTTCACATTTCCTTTCCGTCTCCCCGCGGAGGATGTGGATGGATTGCCTACACCTCTGACCGGATTCACTGGACTCGATATCGGACCTGCGACGCAGCTGAAATACTTGACGGTAACTCCATCCACTGTGACAGGAGGACAGAAAAAGATGATCGACGGAACAAAGGCGAAGGAAGGTGACGAGGAAGCCCGTATGGCGTTAATGATTCCCACGATCAGCGTTCTGCCCGAGAACCGTGACTTCGCCGAAGTGTTCAGGAACAATGCAGGTCAGTGGAATTACATCGGTGAACCATGCTTGACACCCGAAGCCCTTCCAGGAGTCTCTGCGAAGTTTGTCAGCATCATTAAGACCATTCAGTCATCGAAGGGTGTTGTTCTCGTTTACTCAAACTATGTCGAACGTGGATCTCGTCTGTTCGCGATGGCATTAGAGGAGCATGGATTCTCGCCTGCGAGTGGACCTCCTCTTCTGGGAAATCCAGCCTACAAGGGAAAGTCAAAGGGCGAATACATGTTGTTGAGCAGCGAAGTCTCGACTGCCCAGACGAATGCCCTTCTTCAATTAGCCAGGTCAGACCGTAACGTCAATGGTGAAAAGGTTCGCGTCATTGTCACAACGCCACGTATTTCAGAGGGCGTTAACTTCCGCTATGTTCGCCAGGTTCATATCCTCGACCCATGGTGGAACATGAGCCGAATTGAGCAGGTCATTGGACGGGCATTACGTACATGCAGTCATCAGGCGTTACCGTTCGAAGAGCAGAATTGCTCTGTCTATCTCCACGTAGCACGCTCTGATACCGAACACGAATGTTTTGACGAATACACCTATCGCACAAAGGTCGAAGAGAAGGGCATCAAGATTGCGAAGGTGCGTCATGTCCTCGAAGAGTCAGCGATGGACTGCCCCATTCAGGTTAGTTTGAACACGCTTCCGAACGACTGGAAGAACCTCGAAATCCCCCAGCACAGGTCCGAAGGCGAAGATGTCAAGATGACGTTGAAGGATATGCTAGCCCCCGTGTTCTCGGAAGGTGAACCCGCACAGTGCCGCGTGAGACCGTCGCAACCTGAGGAGTATGTTCGTCCGCTGTCGACCTATTTCGACGTTCGTGATGAAGTCTTCGTGAAACTTGGAAAGATGTTCCTTGACAAGCCCATCTGGGACCGTGCGGAGTTGTTCGCCTACCTGAAACAGTATCAGAAGGAAGTCGTGATCTTCTTAGTGCAGAATGCGATTCGCACAGGGTTCAAGTTTAAGGATCAGTTCGGTCGTCCGAGTCTCTTGCAGTCGCGTGGAGATCTGTATACACTAGGACCCGTCGGCGTTGAGAATGGCACGATCATCGAACGCACGACAAAGGCACCGACACGCGGTGAAGCCCAGCTTGAAGAGGTGGCAACCGAATCAAAGCCCGTCACAGATGTGCCGGAGTTAGAGCCGTTGATTGCAGCCTTGCCATTCGATGAAGAGACGAAGGCGAGGTTCACAGCAGTGTTGCCTGGGTATGTGTTCGATCATTCACTGTCACGAGAACAGAAGATCAAGTATCTGCGTTCGGGTCCGCCACTGATGTTTACCGAGCGACTCAAAGTTCCAGGCACAGATATCCTGGTCCTTGGTCGCGATGAATATGACCCACCGGACCCGATCGGAGAGGATCGCACAGCAGTGAATGCCTGGATTAAGGAGCTTGAAGCGAAGTATGCGGCTGACAACGACAAGATGATCGGAACCATCAAGGATGGCAAGTTCGCAATCGGGAAGTTCGAGATCAACGGCGATGCATTCGTGCGTATCCATGGAACGAAGCGTGATGTGCCGATCATCTGCGGCACAGGCAGCAACAATAAGGAGATGGTCACGAGGCTAGGACTCTACACCGATGAAAAGAAGATCGGAATCCCAAAGGTTCCTTCAAAGTCAAACTGGACTCGATGCGAATACATGGAATTGCTCGCACGAGAGCAGCACAACATCGTGTGGTATACGCCAGAAGAGATGGAGGTGTTAACAAAGCTCAAAAGTCTTCGTCAAAGCTGATCTCCGCACCGGAGGTTGCACGTGAATAATCCGAGACCTTCTTCTCGAAGAAGTTGGTCTTGCCTTCCAGACTAATCAGATCCATGAAATCAAACGGGTTCGCCGTTCCGTAGAACTTCTTCAAGCCGAGCTGGACTGCAAGACGATCTGCGACAAACTCGATATACTGGCTCATCATCTTTGCGTTCATACCGATCAGACTACATGGCAACGCATCACAGATGAACTCCTTCTCGAGGTCTACAGCCCCAACAATGATCGACTGGATGATCTCGGGAGAAGGTCTTTCAGCACATGTGTGAAACAGGGACACTGCAAACTGAGTGTGAAGACCCTCATCGCGAGAGATCAACTCATTACTGAATGTCAGACCCGGCATCAGTCCACGCTTCTTCAACCAGTAGATGGAGCAAAATGCACCTGAGAAAAAGATGCCCTCCACGCAGGCAAACGCAACGAGGCGTGTACCAAACGAACGATCAGAGTTCATCCAGTGAAGTGCCCAGTTCGCCTTGTCCTTGATACAGGGGATGGTCTCGATGGCGTTGAACAACTTAGCCTTTTCAATCTCGTTCTTGACGTAGGTATCGATCAGAAGAGAGTAGGTCTCCGAGTGGATGCCTTCCATCGCATTCTGGAAGGAGTAGAACAACTTGACTACCTGAGAGCTAACCTCACCCTGGAAACGAGTCACAAGGTTCTCCATGACGATTCCATCGGAACCCGCGAAGAATGCCAAGATGTGGGTAATGAAATGCTTCTCATCTTCGGTCAGCTTTGCCCAGTCGGCATGGTCCTTTGAAAAGTCAATCTCCTCCGGTGTCCAGAAAACCGCTACGCTTTGCTTGTACATCTTGTACAGGTGCTGCTCAGACGGCTTGATCGGGAACAGGGTGAACGACATTGTATATATAGCAGAGAAACCGCCTAAACGAGAAAGTATGGTGTAGACACAATGAGTAGTACAACAAATTATCAGTCGTATCTACCCTATGTGTTTCGACCTGTATACACATATGTGAACGGGGCGTTCACTACGACAATCAACTTAAGCAACATCAACACGATGTCAGCGAACATCGCGTCGTTTGGTCAGGTGAATATCGGAGACAGTAACGCGAATGTGTATATTGGTTGCAACGCTGGAAATAGTCCATCGAATGCAACTGCGTATGTAACTTCGAATAACTCGAGCTTGGGTGTAAACTCGGCGGCGGGTGCGTGTAACGTGATTAACTCGGTGTTTGCGGGCACATTTTGCGGTGCGAATGTTCAGAACATCTCGAATTCATTCTTTGCCGGATACTTTGCTGGGTTTTCAAATACGTCAAACACAAATTGTGTCTTCATTGGCACATCAAACTCGATCAATGTTAAAAACACAAGTAACTCAATCAATATTGGTGGAAACTCGACATCTACGACCAGCAATTCGTGGAACATCTTCCTCGGGACCTCGAATAGCAATTCGGGTTCAAGCAATATCATGATTGGCTCGTCAATGAGCAATTATGGCTCAAACAACATTATCATTGGAAATGGATCCGTAAGCCCTGCGTCTGGAAATAACAATGTGATTTTGGGAGCCAGTGTTGCCCCTCCATCCTATACTCTTGCAGACGGAACAACTGTGACCATTCCTTCAGGGTTCAGCAACAAGTTCTTCTTAGGAAGGGGAAGTAACGTATTGATGGCTGGAGATTTCTCGAACAATGTTATCTCGATCGGAACAACGAATACGAGTGTAAACTCATGCAATTCGGCCTATCCGAACTTTACGTTGAGCAATATCTCACTTGACGTCGGTAATTATGCACGGTTTCAAAAGGGCTTGTCGATCGGATGTGATCCGGGAACCTATACGCTCGATGTGAATGGACAGTTCCGTACAACAGACGGCTGGGGGCAGATTGCGTTCTCCAATAATTTCAACGGCACTGGATTTAGCAACTCGTTCGTTGAGATGAAGTCAGTTTATCCTGGCGGAACCATGACTGTCAACGTAGCAGGTCAGTTGCTTGTAACAAGTAATACAGTCGTCTCCGGGTTAACGTCGTCAGCTGGCTATTACACTGCAAAAGGTTCAATCTCAGCTACGTCTACAATTTCAAACGTTACTCGACCTGGTATACTTCTCGTTGTACTGACAGATGGAACAACTTCAAATTATTACACAACAACCTATATGATTAATAGTCTCGGAAACAGTCTTACGGCTTATTCAGTCCAGTCGAACTCTGCTGCATGGGTGACAATAAGTGTAGCATCATCAAACGTAACCATTACAACCGGTACAGGTATCACGTTTCCCATTTATTACAACATCACGTCGTTCCCAACAGTCTAACCGTCATCTTGCGAATTGAGACAGACGACACCCCCGAGATTGTTGAGATCTCTGCGAGACGACCGCCTAGAACATGAGACACAACTCCGGCTACGATTGTCTTCGGAGTGTGTTCCATCTCCGGCAGCTTGTTCAGAAGCAGTAAGACTGCGTCGCGGTCTGCGTCAGAGATGTTTAGGTCAGCACAGATTCGCTCTGCGATTCCCAGTTGTGTATTTAGGACACTCGATACTTCTCCACTGAATCGACTCAGACCCTTACACATCGCACGAATGGAGACGTGAAACAGTCCCGCAACCTCTTCATGTGTTCGCGTCGCGTTGTGTTGGCGACACGCAGTAAACACCGCACCTGCCATCAATGCCCTGCGTGTTTCTCCACGTGACTTCCGTGCGTCCTCGACCTTCTTGAACAGTGAACATGCATCGTGAATGATCGCCTTCGGTAGACCGATGCGACTACATGACGCCTGAATCGCATCAAAGATACCCATCCACGACCTCTCTCCATGGCTCGAAAACGACCATGCAGAAAGCCTCGCAATTGACTTTGCTTCCTCCGACTGACCTGGAATCCTACGTCGCATCATCATCGACCCGTAGGAAGAATCGGGGAGTAACTCGTTGATGATGCCACCTGTGCGGGACGGATCGTCTTCCGTGTTGGCGTAGACTCGCCACTCAGCCCCTTCGTCGACAATACTTCCCAGAATCGTTCCACAATCTGTGCAAACACGCTCCCCATCATCACACGAAACGGTCTCATGTTCACAGTTCATGAGAGTCGGTTGCTGTGTGAAGATGACTTTTCGTTTTTATTGTTGGAACATACTTCCTAACGCCACTGGATCGTAGACTTGTGGGCGATAGTTCGTGAGCAATGTCGGGCGTCCACGATGTGTCTGCTGCTTTGTCCACGCAATCAACAGGTATTCGTTGTTCACGGGCCACACGCTGAATCCAGACTCGGACAGCGTAGCAATCAGGTACTCGCGGGCTTCGGACAACTGAAACAGTGGATATCCAAAGACAAACTTCGGAATCTCGAACACGATATACGGTGCATCCGGCGAATGGATGGCCTGCTTTTTGATCTGGGCGTAGAGCTGTCCTAACACGGGCCGCATTGCTGACATACGACGTTCGCGTTGATTTTCTTGTTCTTGCCATACATCTTTAGCTTTCAGCATCGTTGTTCTTATCAACTAGAATGTTCCGCTCGATTGCACTCGGAGGTGGAGGAATTCGTGGGTTTCTGATTCTGGGGGCATTGAAAGAGATTGAGGAACGACAGGGACTCGTCTTTCCGGATGGTATTTACGGCTGCTCGGTCGGTGCGGTAGTCGCAACAGGTATAGCGTTCGGCATGACCTACAAACAGGCAGAAGAAGTCTGCATGAAATATGTGAACACCTCAGCATTCTTGCCTTCCTTTCGGCATGCGACGATTCTCGCCTTCATGCAGAAAAAGGGGTTGTTTACGATGGATTTGATGGAGGAGTTGTTCCTTACAATCTTTGATGCTGCGAACATCGATCTGCGTGGAAAGGTCATCTCGGATGCCCCACAGAAGCTCTACATCTTAAGCTCGAACATTACGACACAAAAGCCAACGATGTTGACTGGAAACATTCCCATTCTGACTGCATTGAAAGCATCGTGTTGTCTCCCGTTCATTTATCACCCTCAGGTGATTCATAATCAACTGTATCTTGACGGCGGTGTCTATGCGGAGAACATGTACGACGTTGTTCCGAAAGGCACTCTTGTGATTGACATCGCACACATCAAACAGGCGATCTTTCCATCTACGCTGGAATCCTTTTCCATCTTTGACATGGTTCGTACGCTGTGGGCAGGTCTTCGCTCGATTCGGGTTCACAATGATTCATTGCGACTACACATTGACGGAATTCACATCCTCGACGAGTTGAAGGATGAAGACAAGACTCGCATGATCGAAGCAGGTCAGTTACAGGCGATGAGGTTCTTTGCCAAGCGTGTCCCGAAGGAAGGCAAAGACAGCGTCCTTCGTGATACCCCGGTTGAAGTCGTAGATTCCACTCGAGGTCTCGAGCTTGATCGTGGGGTAGCCCATGACCTCGTAGAGTGACGCGGTCTTCGGGTCCTTCTCTGCATCAACATCAACAGCTTCAACGGTTGTCTTGCCGAACACAGCCGAGGTGTTCAGCTCTGCCTTGATCTTCTCCCACTCGGGCATGGCTTTCTTCGAGTGTCCGCACCAAGTTGTGTAGAAGAAATACAGACGTCCCTTGTCCGCCGCAATCTCCCGCTTCGGCTGAGTCTTCCAGAAACGGTATGCGATCACTGCGAGGAGGAGGATGATAGCGGCTTCGATCCACATTGTTGAAAGAAGCGAGAAATTGTGCGTTGTTTTTCATACCAGATACGATAGGCTTCCTCAGCAGATACCTCCTCCTTGATCTGAATCCATGCGATATCCGTGGTCATGCGTTCGGGTTCATAAGGGCGTGGATGAACTTCCATCCAACGACCTTGAAAACAGAGTAAGGGGTTATTCATTGATAGTAAGAATAGTAGATAAGGGTAAATGGAAGCGGCGGCTAAGGCCGCACTGGCGGTTCTATTGAACTATGGAGTTCATTATGTGGCCATGACAGCCCATAACCAGATGTGCATGCCGCACACGCTGCGGGAGTTAGCCCAGGCGATGTTTCTGACTGCGAGTCCCGCGTGTTCAGCATTGTTGACAGTCGGTCAGCATACTCAGAGTGCGTATGCGAGTGCGATTACAACAGGTGTCGTGACGTTGGCTTACACCTTCAGTCCGCCGCTCGGGAATCCGACCAGCCCGGCACCGATGCCGAATCCAGCACCCGTGCGGGCCGACGCACCGACGCTCGGGGCGTAGATGTCGAGGATCGCGAACGTCGCAGTCGCAACCAGGGCAATCATGCCAACCTCGGACGCCTTGAGCGTCTTGCCGGGGAGGACATACGCGGCGATCGCCACACTCAAACCTTCTAAAAAATATTTCACGAGACGCATCACGAGATCGCCCATATCAACGCCAGACGGGGTAGGCTTCGGCTTAGAATCCATTTTATTAAGAACGCGTGAATAAAATTCTAGACACCCTTGTGTGTTTTATTGGCGATAACATAATAAATTGCAGCCCGCGAGACTCCGAACATTCCTGCAAGCTTCTCCTGGGTTAGCTTATCGGGGTTCTCACGAATGTATCGAACGTTATCATTGGTCAATTTAAGTGAAGGCTGAGACGCCCGATTCTTCGCCTTCGACTCTTCAGATACAACACGTCCTACACATCGCGTATGTCCCTGCATTGATGCTGAAATCTTCGCCCTCGTTTCTACACTCAATACTTTCCCACGCTGGGCCTCTCCCATCCTCTTCTTCGTCTCCTCTCTCGTCTTGTAATCATATGGTCTACCACGTCCGCATTCTGTCTGATTATATCCACCCTGCCATACATATGATTCATATTGTTCTGCATAATAGCACTCCATGTTATCAAGGGATTCTTCGGACAACTCGCATAACGTTTCGATCCGGAATGCATCTACCCCATATTTATTGATCGCGTGTCCGAGCAATGTCTTGACAGTACTTCTCTTCGCCTTATACACATGCTGTTTCCATCGCTGTTTTGGATCATGTAAGGTTCTACCGATATAAGACTTACCGTTTGCCGTACATACAATTCTGTATATATACCCCATTGATAGATTATTACAATCTTTATTTAAACTGGAACCCCTCACAATCCAGAAGAGGCAGGGGTGTAAAACTTGTATCCGATCGCACCCACGCCAACAACCCAGATGGCCCACCACGGGATGAGGCCCGAAAGGAAACGAAGGACAACGAAGAACACCAGGGCATGGACGACGGCCGTCAAGATATCGCCGTGCGTGCTTGAAGGCAGCGACAGAAGGACACCGGGCGTCAGGGCAATGAACAGCAACGCGGTCGTCAGGAGGTCATACATTTATACACTGCGTAGAAATGACTTTCAAACTACTCAACATAAAGAGTAAATGCCCCGAGAGCCTTATTCGTTGCCGAAGACTGATGATGATGGAAGTGCTGTTGACTTTTTAGATGAGGACCCCGAGATCCCGACGCAGAAGTATTGCATCATCTCTTTTCTCAGCCCTGAGAAGGTGATCAAGCAGAAGGAGCATTTCATGTTCGAGCGGTTCATCGAGTGGATGGACTATGAGTGGAAGATCAAGGGCATGGAGAAGTACATGGCGTTTCTCTCGAAGAAGTACGACCTCAAGATCGATGACCTTCTGAAGGATGCCCAGGACTTCGCGAAGGTTCACCATGAGGAGGTGAAGAAGACGGACATCCACGAGCAGTTCGCGGTGTTCCAGCTCAAGAACGAGAAGGATCTCCAGGAGATGTATGATCAGAAGGTCGACTTCCAGACGAATATGCGTGGCGTCAAGGTCCGTCGTTGCTTCTCGACGGTCGAGGAGACGCAGATGTTCGCGAAGGTCTTGCAGCGTCGCTACCCGAAGGACAATCTGTTCATCGGTAAGGTCGGTGCGTGGCTGCCATGGGACCCCTCGGAGCACCTGATGCCTGAGGTCGAGTATGCCGAGAAGGAGCTGAACGAGCTGATGCGGAAGTACAAGGAGAACGAGGTGAACAAGGAGATGTTCTTCGCCGATCAGCGTGAGGAGTCGATCAAGAAGCAGAAGGAGGAGAACGAGCGTCGTCGTAAGGCGAATGCGGCGGAGAAGGCATTAGAGGATGCTTCGCAGGCTGTCCACCCGACGGAAGGGGTGCTGCGTGAGTAAAATGTTGATGGAAAACAAGATGTTCAATCAACCCACTGGCGGTCCTATGCGGCGTGAAAGACCTGGTCGCGACCTCGAGGCCATGGAAAAGAAAAACCAGCTCCCCTACGTTCAGATGCTTGCGATGAGACGCAAGTACCCTGACCCTGCTCCTTCTGCTCCCGCCGCGGCAGACTCTTCGATGTCAGATGTCGCCCCTAGAAGGAAGAAGAATCCTAAGGTTCCCGTCGTGCCAGCTGATTCTATGAATGCCGAAGATATTGCCCTTCGTCGGAGTGCCCGTGTAGCTAATAAGGAAGAGAAGAAGGAAGCTGAGAAGAAGGCTGCGGCGGAGATTGCCGCGTGGAAGGAAGAGGTTAAGAAGGGTAAGGAGCAGAGGAAGCTTGATAAGGCATTCTTGAAGACGAAGGTACAGGGGCTTCTCGATAGCACCGAGTCTACCGACGAACTGATGGCGATTGTCGAAGAGCTGTCTAGGCTAGGAGAAAGCGATGCGGCAGAGGCTGTCTTACAACTGGTTCAGGATAAGGGAGACCTCGAATTGGAGGAAGAAGTGAAAGATGAAGTGAGTATTGGTATTTTGCGTAAGTTTATCGAGAAGGGTTTCGATGCTGGCGAGGGAACATCTGATGCTGTCAGAGATGCCATCGAGCAGCTCCGTGAGCTGGACGATGTCTCCGAATACGAACAAAAGCTGGAGAGGCTCGGTGGTCGCCGTCGCAAGACCAAGAAGAACAAGAAGTCCCGCCGCAAGACCAAGCGAGGAGGTAGCGAAGAAGATCCGAATGCACCGATCCAACCGCCTCCGAACAAGAGGCCAAAGCCCAATCCCCGTCCCACCCCTCCCGCCGCACCCGTCGAGCAGCCTGATGTTAAGATGGCTGGACGTCGCAAGACCAAGCGTCGCACCACTCGCCGTTAATCCTTCTCCTTCCTGACCCATACAGAAGGACCCGCGTTCTTCTTTTTCATTGTCGCAGCGTTATACTCGTCAGCTGCAAGGATTGCGGAATGGAACGGTTGATTGTTCGCCCACAGCGATGAGTCACACATCTTGAAGGGCGGGTGATCAGCAGCCTTATACCAAAACACCTGGTCTTCCAGCTTGTTCGAACTTACGTTATTGCAAATCACCAGACACTCGAAGTTCTCAGTGCACTGGTCCATAAAGGTACAAAACATCTCAAACGTCGGAAACATACCTGCGTAATTCTCGTAGATCCTACGGCGATTACCCAAGATATTCTCACGAAGAATGAACACAAAGTCTACGTTCGTACGGAGGTTCGGCGTAATACCGAGCGGATACTGCATGGTGATGATAGTCATCATGTCAATGTGACGCCCGTTCATGAACACATACCGCGTAGACTCCTCCTTAATCCAGGTCGAATCGTAGAGACAGTCATCAAGAATCAGGAATGCCCTAGGGTCAATGCTCGACTGTCCGCCTCCTGCATTCTTTGCCTTGTTGCGATTCTGTTTGACGTTCATCTGTCGCTTGATGACATTCATCACAATCGAAGGTGAATATTTGTCATGAATGAATTTTGATGGGACCATATGTTGAAAAAACTCGTTCGCAACCTCTGTTCCCGAGATCACGGTTCCAACAGGAAAGTCCTGCTGTGTGTTGTAGAGAATGTCACGCACCAAGAAAGACTTGCCCGTGTCCTTCTTACCGATGACGACGATCATCGGACTCTTGCGAGAATCAATCTCACAACGGTCTTTTAACATGTTGATGTCGAACTTTCGCAACTGGAAGTTCATTGTTCTGACCCGCAGAAAGTGTTCCGCGTCTACTTACGATGTTTCATTACCAGCCCATACACACAATGGTGAAGGATTTGAGGACCCAAGCCGTCGAGTTGAAGCTTCATCGCTTACAGAAGTTACAGGCAGCGGCATGGAACCTTACCCATGTCCAGCCGTTTTTTCCTTCGCTCGAACAGTTGTTCAAGACGGAGAAGTTGACTGCGATGTCTGAGTATGGTGTGAAGCTACCGGAAGAGATCGACTCGGTTGTGGATGCGAATCATATCAAGACGACGAAAGGACAGACGGTTGAAGTTCATCGCAAAACGACGATGATTCTCAGTCCATTCAAGACTATGAAGGGTGAGTATTCTGCACTCAGTTTGCCGAAGCCCGCTGAGACTGCAAAGGGGTACTCCGAGCAGATGCAGAGTCCCCATACGGCTGCCTATGTGGGTGCGTTGGCGTCCGTTGTTCTGTCCGAGTGTCAGCACTTTCCCCGTGTCTACGGTGTCTACGCCGCAATGGCAACGAAGCATGAGATGGACATCTCCGATGACTACGAGGATCTCTGCGATCGCAAGTGGTTTGTTGACAATATCGGAAAGACGTTTGAACTGCGTCTGCGTTCGATGGGCGGGGAGACGTTCACCCACACACGTGGACGTCGTGCAGCCGTGCAAGTTGAGGATGATGAGATCAACCTTGATACGGAGGATATTGATGCCGATCACGTTGATGAGCCGAATTCGTCGGGTGTTGTGGAGGAGTATGAGATTCCTACGGATTCCGAGTGCACGGACGAGGATGAGGACGATGATGTAGACGTGTTTGATATCGAGTCATGCACATGCGAAGACGATGAAGAGGAGGGTGAGGAAGAGGAAGGGGAGCCGTTTGCGTGGGCGACGTTCTCTGATGTTCCGGTTGTCACGACGGTCATGGAGAAGTGCACTGGAACCTTTTACGATCTGTTGAAGACGTCAGATGATCCGGAGCGTCATACTGCATGGGTTGCACAGATTGTGTTTGCCCTTGCGTATGCCCAGCGTTCGTTCGGGTTTGTCCACAATGACCTCCACGGCAACAATGTGATGTATGTTCCCACGACGGAGGAGTTCCTGTATTACAAGCATCACGGCGTTGTCTACCGCGTTCCGACGTTCGGTGTTCTGATCAAGATCATCGACTTCGATCGTGCTGCGTTCTCGGTTCGTCTAACTGGAATGAAGGAACCTCGCTTCTTCCTGAGTTCTCAGTTCAGGGGAGACGAGGAGGCTGGTGGTCAGTATAACATCGAGCCGTTCTACACCTCGACACATCCGCGAATCCCGCTCAATCCGTCATTCGACCTTGCGAGGTTTGCGTCGGCGGTGTTCTGGGATCTGTTTCCGAATGGACCGAAGGAGGAGACCACACATCCACTGTTTGAGTTGTTCAAACACTGGACGTCGCTTCCCGATGGCTCATCCGTGATTTTCCGCAAGAAGGGTGACAATCACGACAGGTATCATGGATTTGACTTATACAAGGCAATTACGAGGTATTTGAAGGAGTCGGGGGTGCCTCGACGCGAACTCGGGAAGTTCGGACAGTTTGTTGGGGCTGCACCTCTCGCGGCAAGTGTTCTTGTGATTGCTGATTAACTTACTTGCCGACGGCACGGTAAACCAGCTTGTGCGTCAGGGCCCACACGAGTGCGAACACAACGGCGTGCGTCAGGGCAACCGTCGTGCGGGAGCCGCCCGGGGGCAGGGAGACAAGGATGCCAGGGGTCAGGACAAAGAACAGAACGGCGGCATAGAGAGACATGTACATTTTTATTATGAAGTTAAGAAAGTTTTAGAACGAGGGCTTTCCAGTGAACATGTCCTGAACCGCAGACAGAACAGGTTCCGCCGCCTCAGTCCCGCCGAGTGCGTACAACACTCCGCCCGTCAGCACCGCCGCACCGCCGCCGACCTTTGTGGCATCCGACATGTCGATCGGCTGGTCCTTTCCGCGACGGTCCATCACATACAGAAGGATCGCCACAACAACAACTGCACCCACAATCATTCCATACGAATAGAGGTCGGACATTTGTTTCGGAGTCTATTTTTTTATACACAAACTCAAACGAGTTTACAGATTGAGCGACACTGTCTCCGATGGCTCGAGGTTCACCGACTCATCGTCCTCAGTATCAAACTCTGAATCATCGAGCTGGATGTCATCTCCAAGCGACAACGGCGGCGGCTCATCATCGTCCTCATCCGCATCAAACTGAACTGCCTTAGGCTCCGGGGCCTCAACGAGTGCAGGCTTGATGACCGGCTCCTCCTTGACAGGCTCGGGCTCGGGCACTGGTGCGGGCGGAGGCGTGTTGTCCGTCTGGAAATACGCCTTGCTGATATCCTTCCACGGGATGAAGCTATCGATGACCTCATTCATCGCACCTCCAATCATCGTCTCGATGTCGCGACGGTTGCGGGCCTGCTGCTCCGACGTGACTCCAACCGTCTTGAAAAGATAGGCAGAACTCCACGACTGGCGGGCCGCATGCTTGTAGAGCTGGTGAACGAAGGTATCAATCGACGGACGCTGGAAGTTGATCTCAACATGCGTCTTCTCCATCTGCTGTAACGTCGCGAACGCACGGATGTAGCTGACAAACACACCGAGGAGAAGATCCTCCATGTACTCGCACTTTGACACAGTCGCGATACGCTCGACCTCCTTCTTCAGTGTCTCGGGCGACCACTTCGGGATCTGGGTCAACAGGTTCTGGAACGTCTTCAGGATCTGGTCCGGCTGCTTGTTACGCTCGCAAGCTGCCTTCGCAGAGTCGTAGATACTCCACAGTCCGTCCGCCACATGAGGCACAAGCACACGCGTTAGATTCTCACGAAGGGTCTGCTTCACAAACTCAGTCCCCATTTATTTACATGCGAGTCAATGAGTTTCAGTAATAGGACGCATGCAGTTTGTTCTAGTCTTGATGATTCGAAACGAAGAGAAGATCTTGCTTCGCTGTCTTGAAGCTGTTTCAGACCTTGTCTCTGCGTTCTGTATCTGTGACACTGGTTCAACCGATTCATCGTGTGAGATTGCTACCGAATTTTTGAAGACACATAAGGGATGCCTTACCCAAGAGACATGGAAGGACTTCGGTCACAATCGGACCCTGAGTTTCCAGAACGCACAGACCTACCTCAAGAAGGAGGGGTGGGATCTACCCAATACCTACGGCCTTCTCATTGATGCTGACATGATCTTCGTGGCGAATTCGTTGAAGACGGCCAAGCTTGAACACGAGGGATACACTGTGGTTCAAAAGGCGGGTAACCTTGAGTATCCGAACACGAGACTTGTTCGCATGGACTATGCTTGGAAGTGCAAGGGTGTGACTCACGAGTATTGGGATGGACCTACAAAGCACTTGACGTCTTCAGTCTGCTTCATTGACGACCGTAATGACGGTGGATGTAAGGCCGATAAGTTCGAGCGTGACATGCGACTCCTTGAACGTGGTCTCGAAGAAGAGCCGGATAACGGTCGGTACATGTTCTATCTCGCCCAGACGTACAATGGTCTTGGAAAGTTGAAGGAGTGTATCGCTTTGTATAAGAAGCGAATCGCAGTCGGTGGTTGGGAGGAGGAGTTGTGGTACAGTCATTATATGATCGGCAAGTCATGGCTTGCCCTGAAGAACATCCCCAAGTTCGAGGAGTGGATGCTTCGTGCATATGAGAGGCGGCCGACTCGTGCTGAGCCGATCTACCAGTTGGCGAAGTATTTTCGTGATGTATCTCAGCACCACAAGGCGTATCACTATACGCAGATCGGTCTCTCGATTCCACTGTCTACCGATGCCCTCTTCGTAGAGACGGATGTCTACAAGGGACTGTTTGAGTATGAGGCAACCATCCTTCTCTTCTACATTGGACAGGCTAAGGCGGGACTCGATATGTCAGTTCGCTACATGCTGAACGACAGGCAGCATATGGAGAGCGTCTACAACAACCTGCCGTTTTACATTGATCCTCTTCCGTATTCGTCCAAGGCCCATCCGATTGCCCGCGATGTGTTTGGAGAGGACTATCATCCGACGTCTGTGTCTCTGTTCCGACTCAATGGAAAGACGATGCACAATGTGCGATTTGTCAACTATGTGATCAATCCGCAGACGGGGAGCTATCTCATGAAGGAGAACGGAGTTGTGAGCGAGAACTATAAGGTCAGGACTCAGAATGCCTTCTACGATCCCGAGACTGGCGAGGTTGTGAAGATGCGAGATGACTCGGTCACACTGACGAGACGCGATAACCGTATCGTAGGTCTTGAGGATGTGCGTGTGTATACGAACGCATCTGGAACACTCTGCTGCACGGCTACATCGTGGGAATATACAGAGAAGATCCGCATCTTTCAGTCTGTATACGACCCCATTCAGGGTCTATATTCGGACTGTCGTATTCTGAACTCTCCGGGAGAGCAAGACTGTGAAAAGAACTGGCTGCCGATTGATGGAACGGATGATGTGATCTATCAGTGGAATCCTCTTCGAGTTGGAACGATTTGTGGCAAAGACCTTGCGATTCATACGCATCATGAGACACCGTGGTATTTCAAGCATTTCCGTGGTTCAGCCGTTGCGTTCCAGCCACCGCAGCACCGTGGGGAGACGTGGGCATTGGTTCACACAGTTGAATACTGCCAACCTCGCAAGTATTTTCATCTGTTTGTGCGAATGGGTGAGAACTACAAGGTAAAAAGTATTAGTCGTCCGTTCGTGTTCCGGGCGAAGACGATTGAGTATTGTATTGGATGTCAGCCTGACCGTGCATTCACGACTCTGACCTGTGTGTTTTCCACGATGGATGATACGCCTCGTATCATGGAGATTCCCATCTCGAGCCTTGAGTGGATTCAAGTGTAGAGGTGACGCCACGACTCATTGATCCCCGTTGTTGTGTCCTTTAGAATGTGGCGGGCAGTCTCCACATCGATTGTACAGGGCAGCATGATCTTCTTGTAGAACACATACTCCTTCGCTGTGTTCTCATCAGCGATTCGGAGAAGATTGATGCGGGTCACAAGCGACTCGACAGATCGAATCAAATTACGAACACCCTCTTCCTCCTTACTGAATTCCTCAATCAGATACTTCACTGCCTCATCTGTCAGAGTCAACTGGCTCGTCAGCTGAACGCGTTCCAGGATCTGCGGCCAGATGTACTTCGTGAGAATATTCTTCTTGTCCTCGGCATTGTATCCGGAGCAGGTGATCACCTGCATACGGTCTCGCAGAATCGGATGGACCTTCGACTCATCGTTGAACGAGAAGACGAACAGACACTGGCTCAGATCAAAGTCCACACCTGCGAAGTAACGATCATGAAACTGGCTATTCTGCGACCTGTCTGTCAGGTGGATGAGCATGCTCACGATTTCATCACCGTGGGCAGTCGTTGATACCTTATCGAGTTCGTCAAAGTACATCACCGGATTCATGCAGCGTGATGTGATCAGGGCATCTGCGATACGACCGCACATTGATCCCTCGTAGGTGAACGAGTGTCCGACAAAGTTCGCAGCATCCGACGATCCGCCGAGAGAGAAGAACTCGAACGGCCGCTGAAGAACCTGGGCAACACCGTTCTTGGCAATGCTCGTCTTGCCTACACCTGGCGGTCCCTTCAAGGCAATCACATTGCCTAACGAACCAGGGCTGGAAATCCACTGTGCCAGCGTCTGCATGATCTGTGTCTTAGCCATAGGCATCCCGTAGACAGCCTTGTCAAGCATGTCACGCGTATTCGACAGGAACTTGGCACATGGTTCGGGTCCATCAGCCAGCTTGACGGGAAGAGTCACCATCTTTCCGAAGGGAATGCGAAGGAATGACTCGACCCATGAGCGAAGCTTGTATCCCTCTGATCCATCCATCTCGTTAAGAATGTCGATCTTCTTGATCACACTCGCCTTCAGGGCATCAGGAATCGGGAGGTCGAGTACACGGAACTTGAATGGGATATCGCCCTCGTTCACAAGGCCAGAGATACGCTTCATCTGCTCATTGAGCTTACGCCTCTTGGACTTCGACAGGTCTCCGTAATACTCCTCCTCGTCCTCATTCAGTTCGATGCTGGGTGACTCTGGCTCACGCTGCTTACGCCTGCCTGTTCCATGATTACTGCCGTCGACATACTTCTTCATGAGGTGGGAGATGAACTCATCCTCTTCCTCTTCGCGTTCATCCTCGGACTCCGACTCATCCATAACAAGCTTGGTCTTGCTATCGACGTTGGTATGGATGTGAAGCTTCACGGAAACAGTCGAACCCTTCGGTAGCTTGATGATGGGAACATCCTCCTCTTCCTCCTCTTCCTGGTCTTCTTCCTCTTCCTCTTCCTCTTCCTCTTCGTCGATGTCAGGCTCGTAGTCCTCGTCTTCCGAGGATGCCTCCGACTCTGGGTCAGATTTCAGGGTCTCATCCTTGACCCAGGTTGTCCTAGACTTGAGCTTTCGAAGGTTGTACTTACTCGGCATCTTGCTGCCTCACAAGTAAAAAAATCAAAACTTATCCGTTTTTTGATTGAGTATAACAATGAGTGACCTCGATGCCATTAAAGAAGTCGTGGATAGGCAGACAGAGGTCCTTGCACTCAACGACGCCGCTGACCCGGCGGTGAAGAAGTCAACAACTATTGTCGAAGAGTTTCTGAAAGCCCACAGGGTGTTGTGTTACGGTGGAACCGCGATCAACAACCTCCTCCCCCAGAAGGATCGATTCTATGGACCAACCGAGGTTCCTGATTATGATTTCTTCAGCGAGACCCCGCAAGAACATAGTGTGATCATCGCAAACAAGCTATCAGCTGCTGGAATCGAGAATGTTGAAGTGAAGCCGGGTGTTCATCTTGGAACCTACAAGGTCTTCGCAGACTTTCATGGCGTGGCAGACATCACTCTCTTAGCCCCGAAGGTATTTGAGAATCTGTGGAAGGAGAAGCTGAACCGTCATGGCATTCACTACGTTCCCCCGAACTTCCTTCGTATGTCAATGTATCTTGAACTCAGTCGCCCCGATGGCGATATCTCTCGATGGGAGAAGGTCTACACACGTCTCGTTCTTCTCAACAAGCATTACCCCATCGTCTGCACAGATACGATTGTCCCCCCGGATGAGATGTCGATTGAACAGAAGAAGGCTGCGGTTTCGATGATGAAGCAGCATGATGTAGTGATGATCGGATTTTCAGCAATGACGCGGTATGAGAACAAAGCCCACTGGTATACACCTCTGACACTGTTGGCAGAGAGGGAGGTGATCGATCAAGTGAGCAAGGGTAAGAAGACACTTGAACATGAAGAGACGGAGATCATGCCTCGTCGCGTAGATGTGCTTGACGATAATGGCGGCATTCTCTATCAGTTCTATGAGACACAAGCGTGCCACAGTTATCACACAACCGGAGATGGACTTAAGATTGCGAGTATCCCCACTCTGCTACAGTTCTTCTTAGCCTTGATCTATTCGGGCGAACCTAAAGACGAGGTTACTCGCATTCTCTGTGTTGCACAGCGTCTTATGGAGATGGCGGCCAATAAGCCAAATCGGGCCCTCGCACTCTTGACCCCAACATCATGTCTGGGTAAACAGCCGAGTTTACTTGAGTTACGTCGTGAACGTGTTGATTTGTTTAAGAAACTTAAGAAGTCGTCGCCCGACTTCGTTCAATATTTCTTCACCTATAACCCGAAGGCGAAGAAGACAGAGCGAAAGAAGATTCAGGCCCTTCTGAAGAAGACGCGAAAGTCTCGCCTGGAGGCTTAATTGGGTGTAGGGATCGTGCTCGGGATTGTCACAGATGTGTTGGCTAGGTTATTCGTTACGCCAGTAGTCAGACCGAACGGTGTTCCAGCGACAGGGATGCCATTAACTCCACACTCTCGCAGACCTTTCTGGATATCCATGATGAATGAGTAACTATCCTGCATTCCCTTCGAGCGAAACGCATTGACACCGGTGTATCCTGATGCGGCCGGTACGTTTGTTATGAACACATGACGCAGTCTCTTTTGTGCAGTTATATCTGACGCATCACGAATCACCATTCCCGTGAGACCAGTAAGGGTTGAACCATTTGGTCCTCCAGAACTCATTTATTACCCCCTCATATTTTATCGCCCTGTGTACCAGGATAAATCAAGATACTGACCAGAGGAAGGTTCCTTGACGATAGAGGGAGGAGGTGCAGAGGCTGCATGAACCGATACCTCTGTGGGTGTGAGAGAGCGAGAATAATACGTTACGCCTCCAACCTGTCCATCAAACCCACGCAACTCCGAACCGATTTGAACAGCTTCGTCCACCTGCTTAGGAAGCTGAGTCAGTGTGTGGTGCTGACGCAGAATACCGTTGATATAGATATCCGCGGTATATTGCGTGACCACAACTGCAAAGTGAATCCACTTCTGGGCAGGAATGTTCGACACTAGTACAGATTCAGACGCCCCATATGTATTCACAACAACCAGAATCGAGTTCGAGGTCGAGTCCAGGTAGAGTCCGGGACAGTCGCCGTGCGTGAAGATAAGGCGGCGAGTCCCATATCCATATGTGAAATCATTGACTACAAACCATCCCTCAAAACTGAACGTTGCACCCTCTGCCTGGTTAAACGACCGAGGGAGTGAAAGCGTTGACGAATATGGAACCTTTCCACTCTGTGTGGCTGTCTGAATCTGGACAGAAGTAGGATCAGTTGGTTTTGAGAGAACGTACGCTGCAACTCCTCCTAGCACAACGACTCCAGCAGCACCGAGGGCAAGAGAGTCCATTATCCCTTACTTAGAAACAAACCCCCTTGAACTCAGACGCAATCCACTTCGAACAGGCTTCGCAGGAACGAGTAATGCTTTCACCCATTCTTCATATGTGTGGGTTTTCTGATACTCGATCAACTGTGGAGATACAGTGCCTTGTACATTGTAATTGTAATGGACTCGCGTAGTAGGTGTCTCGTGTTTCAACATACCCGTCTTTGCGAGATCAATTGTCCATTTCAGATCCTCGCCCCGTATAGCATCCTCAAATGTAACAAGCCGTGCGAAGTCAGCCAACATTGGATTCAAGTGATTAGGAGGACGTATAAACATGTTGTTGGCGTACATCGCACCGGAAAGCGAATGACCGATACTATGAACGAAGGTATGTCCAATCATATCGCCTCGAAGCATCATGACATCATGTCCAGATGTGAAACATGTAAGGAAGTCTTCGAAATAAGCATCAGTGACCGAATCATCGTCATCAATGAATGCAACATACTTTCCATTTGCCCGTTCTAGCAGAAGACGACGCTTCATTCCAACACTCATCTCGCGATTATCACGTAATTCGTTGATCTCCAGACGCAGACCGGGGCAGATGCGTGCGAACTGCTCGCGGAGAGATGCCACGAGCTGTGTAAACTGGGCCTGTCGATCAACGAGTGTGGGAATCAAGATTGACAAATCACATGAATATGCCTTACGCGAGATATACGTCCGAATGTCTACTTCAAAGTATTTTTGGTTTCTCATGTAGAGTGCGTCAACGCCCGAGTATCCTAACGCAGGATGACGGTGGCGAATGATACAGGTTGGATTGTAAACAGTCTTGTCCTGTAGCGAACCCTTGCACAGGTCCGTTAACTCTGTATCGCAGTAAAAGCTCTTATAGTCAGGCACGTACATAGAGCCCAGACGGTTATACATCTCGCGGCCGTAGATCGACAACGTGTTGAGCTTGTATTCCTGAAATCCATCATTGAACCAAAGAATACAGTCCAACCCAGGGGCAGCCCTGCGAATCATCTCATCATATCCACGAACTTCTGGAATCATGTCATCTGAAACGAGAACGACGATGTCCCACGGATAGTCTACCTTTTCGATATCCGCATTGCAGGCTTCAATCTTCGTCTTGTTGGCCCCATAATACAGTGCTTTCCAGGCAAACTTGTCTATGACTTGGAAAACCTGTCGTTGAATGGGTTCGGGTGTCATTGTTGCGTCATCTACATCGCATGAAATCACAACGCCTATAAGATCAGGCCGTACGGCCATCGTAGCGTATTTGCTAAGAGTTTCAAGTAACTGCTTGGGTCGAGACCTAGATGGGCATTTCAGTAAGATCTTCATTGTTTCTTAGAAGAAGAGAACCACCCAGAGATATCCGAGCTTGAGATACCGCCAACCTGCTTGCCTGCACTGTCCTTGACACCGAATACAAACGTGTATCCGAACAGCGAAAGATTAGACAGTCCCGAAGTCGATGACGCGGGCGTTGACGTGCTACACGATGTTCCTGCAGCGTAGAACGTAGCCGCGTTCGCCGGAGACAATGCGGTCGGTGAACTGTGGATAGAACACACAGACCCAGAGAAGCCACCGTTCGCACCGACGATGATGTCTCCAATTGCCGGCTTAGGGATGCCGGGTAAGACGCACGACTTCACAAGGAGACCATTGATGTAGACATCGAGGTTACGCTGGAAGATGGTCACGGATACAGAGAACCACGACTGAATCGGCACGTTCTCGACAGAGCAGACGAACGTCTCGCCGTTTCCGGTATCAGTCGTATCCAGGTTTGACCCCGACGGATACACGCTCACTGCGACGTCAAGGGTGTTATCGGTCGGGTGAAGACTGATCGCAGGGCAGACAGTTCCGGGGTGAGTCGGGTCAACTCGCTTGATAATAGGTTTCGCACTTCCGTATTTGTAGTCCCAGTCTTTGATGTACATCCAAAACTGTAGTCCGCTATCAGTCCCTTGAAGAGGTGCATTCGCGGCCGGAATCGTAGAACCGGTCTTGCCGTCGATCTGAATATCGCTTGGTGCTGCTGCGGTTGATCCCGAACCCCACGACCAATAGCTTCCAATGTAAATGATTGTGATCAGAAGACCAATCGCAGCTAACGCACCTACAATCGTCATAAACGACGAGCTCTTAGGGGCTGCCGGCGGAGGGGCGAGCATATAAGCAGGCGGAGGAGGTTTTGAGACGAAGCCGCCCATATTTATGCTTTACAAGGGAAAGGTATTCAAAGTAACAATGGAAAAACGAACTTCACTGCCGATACGAAATCAAACACCAATGTTCTGCAATAATTGCGGAGAAAAAGGTCACATGTTCAAATTCTGCCAAGACCCAGTCCTTTCATGCGGAATTGCCTTAGTTGACTGCCCTTCGTTGCCGTCTGATCCAGAGACTGTCAAAGTCTTGATGATCCGACGCAAGGATAGTCTGAGCTTTGCGGAGTTCATGCGTGGCAAGTATGACCCTGCGGACACAGAGTATCTTGGCGTCTTGTTCACGAACATGACCCTGCAAGAGCAGACGATGGTTGTATGCGAATCGTTTGACACGTTGTGGAAGCAGCTGTGGGGAGACGATCATTCGTCACCAGAGTATGTCCTATCAAAGGAACGGTTCGCAACGGTTGACCGTGAGCAGTTGATGAGAACCTATATGTCCACGTTCAAGGAACCAGAGTGGGGCTTTCCAAAGGGACGGCGTGTTCGGTGCGAGTCTGACGTTGAGTGTGCGATTCGTGAGTTCGGAGAGGAGACGAATATCCCCCGTGAAGCCTATACGGTCATGAAAGGTGTGCTGCTCGAAGAGACATTCACAGGTCTCAACGGAATTCGATACAGACATGTCTACTTTGTAGCGTTGCTGTCAAGCCCCGACCTGGTGAATGTACATCAGAAGATGACCTACATGCAGCGGCGTGAGATTTCTGCGATTGGATGGAAGACGTTTGCCGAATGCCGTGCGTATATCCGCCCTCATCATGTGGAGCGTGAGTCAATGATCGAGGTGCTTGAAAACATTGTTAAGACGTATGAGGACAAGCTGTGATGCCTAACATAGTTAGACCAGCTGTTTGTGTTCCGAACGCATAATGGAACACTTCGGCAATGACAATCCAGAAGAGAAAGTGAAGAAACACATTCCCACCAAACTCCCACGCGGTGTAGACTGCCAACATAAGAGTTAACACTGTGTCTGCAATCGCGAACCCCATAAACCGATAGGAATGTGCACCCGTCCCCGGTGCACCAAAGATGTTTTTGTATGGACAACTCATTGTATTAAGCAAACCTAAAACGTGCGAAGTAAACCGTGAGGCAGTATGCAACCACGCTCAACACAAAGACCCACCACCACACCGGAAACACGGTGGCTTCGCGATCCTCAGTTCCGAACGGACGGATCCGCCCTTCACGCCCAAAGGCGACGGACGGTTTCAGGTAGAGGAAAGCAGCCATCAGAAACAGATAGATGGACACCATCCAGATGCGATGATTTTTGCGTGTGAGTGGCTCCATTACTTACGGTAGCGACGAGTTTTGCGGGAACGGGACTTACGACGGCGACCTGCGAACAGACCGCGGGGTATCACGAGTTTCTTACTCTCCACCAGGGCAGCAAGAGTGAAGAAGCTATCACCGGACTCATTGACACCCTCTCCAGTAATTGTCCAGTTGCTACCCGTCACTGTTAATGAGGCCTGCTTCCCATCGAACGTCACCTGCTTTGTTTCAGACATCTTGTTATCCTCCCCGATAATTTCAACGCAGCACAAGATAATGAGCTTCGTCCTCCCGAACCGAAAGGCGTTCGCGGACTACATTACTCGCATCTTTTTGAAATACCGCAAGGAAGACCGCGACCCTCTTGACGACGAAGACAAGGATGTTGATCTCTGTGCGAAGCAGTCGAATGCACGCGAGATGTTTCCCTATCAGAAGCTGATTCGGGATTACTTGATGATTGAGACACCGTATCGCGGCATCCTATTGTATCACGGGCTAGGATCGGGTAAGACGTGCACGTCCATTGCGGTGGCTGAATCGCTGATGAGCTACAAGAAGGTATGGGTTCTGACACCCGCGTCCTTGCAGCAGAACTACCGGTCTGAGCTTCGTAAGTGCGGAGATCCGATCTATTCATTCGAGCAGCACTGGCGAGAGCGAACACTGAA
>Ga0114975_10000342_pt1 | contig 34943 bp, 36 predicted proteins | sample S_130626_EF_Meta_FD_87031 | JGI IMG/M metagenome (GOLD analysis project Ga0114975, IMG submission 87031) | Freshwater microbial communities from Lake Simoncouche, Canada to study carbon cycling - S_130626_EF_MetaG | ecosystem: Environmental > Aquatic > Freshwater > Lake | place: Lake...
AAAAAGCGGTTAAATTTAGTACCCCAAAGAAAATAGTAACTCCAGAAATAATAATTGAAAAAGTAAATAATGAAGTTGGCACAGTTTCATACGAATTGGATGCCATTATAACTGAATTAAAACGTTATGGGGGACTTCAAGTGGAACAATTAAAGAAGACAGTTACGGATGAAATAGAATCTTTGGAATTCATGAAAAGAGTTAATGATTGTAAAATAAAGATTTCAACTTATAAACCTACAATGTTGGGATCTACTATGTCTTTATTTCAAAAGGAGGACAGTGTGCGTAATCCTACAGCTGAAAGTACCATGTTTCAACGTGCTAAAAATAGAACGAAACGGTTTGAACTTTGGCGGGGCGGCAGAAAAGCCAAGAAATCCAAAACCCGTAAACAAAAAAAATAAATACACTACAAAAAAATGATTTAGAAACAAATATTGCTATAATGTACGGGCGTAATCACAATGGATGCGGTGAGTACTCCTACCCCACAACATAATCTGATTGATAAATGGAATTTATATTACCATTTACCACACGACAAAAACTGGGCATTGTCTGGTTACACCATCATTATGGATTCAATTGATACAGTAGAAAAGGTCTTATCGTTGAACGAGTCTATTAATGAAAACATTGTTAAAAATTGTATGCTCTTTGTTATGAGGGAAGGGATTACGCCTATGTGGGAAGACCCTCGTAATAGAAATGGAGGGTGTTTCTCATATAAAGTAATTAATAAGGCTGTACCTGAAGTATGGCATAACTTATTTTATGCATTATGTGGCGAATCATTATGTATTGATGATAAACATAATAAGCATATTAATGGTATTACTATTTCACCTAAAAAGAATTTTTGTATTATTAAGATCTGGTTAGATACGTCTAGTTTACAGGACCCAAATATGATAATTCAGATATCTAATTTATCCAAACAGGGGTGTTTGTTTAAGAAACATGAGCCTGAATTTTAAACCGATGAATATTTAAAATGTGACAAAGTGTCATATTTTAACTGGTTATCGGTCACGACCCTTAAGAACAAAATGTGACAAAGTTCCATTTAATTCTTCAAGGGTTTAAACCGATGAAGAATTGTTATAATCTATATATAATATATATAGATGACAAGTATTTATAAAGGAAGTGATTATAAAAAATTATTGGAAGAATTGTTTAGTGGTGTAGACCCGAAAAAATGTAACTTAACCGTAAAGTTTATACATGATAATCAATCTTTATTAAAAAAAAAGGTTGGTGCTAATAGTTATGGTATTCCCGAAGGTTCTACTGCTTTACATATATTAGCTATTAATGAATTTAGTTATGTCTTGGTATCAGGATATAGAGCCCAAACTTTCTTTAGAAGCTTATATGATGATATAAATTCAGTTATTAATTGTATTCATGACAACATTGATGATGAAGAGTTGTTTAATAACCTACGTAAACTTAATATTTTAGATAAGAAAGATGAAAACGGAAAGACTTCTACTGAATTAATAGCTGACAATCTTGAAAGCTCTATAAATGACAAACCGATGCATGACAAATTTACAAAATTAAAGGCTATAGTTGATAAAATAGCAATGGTTGATAAAGTAGGATTAAAACAAGAAGAAGTCCCTGCAGATGACATAGCTCGCATAGAAATAGAAAAAGATTACATCATTTCAGAGACTAGTAAAAATAATAAAAAGATAATAAGAGTAAGAAGAAACAAGGATAAAAGACCATATAGGGTTATTATTTTTAAGGCTAAAAAAAAACCTACCGCTAAGAGGAGTTCAGTGTCACTTAGAAAAACCAAGAAGAAAAACTCTCTTTAAAAAATTGAATCCTTTTTATGAATTTTAATAATTCATAAAAAGAAGAACGTAAACCATAAAACTTGGTAAAATGATGTCTGAAATTGAGTTTGAAACTAATCAACTGATTTTCAGCATTGAAAAGGAGATTGTGCTGATGGAATTGCGAGAGATGTTGGAGAAAACTGCCAATCTGGAGCGAATTATTCGGCAAGCTATGGAAGAAACCTCATTTGTAGATGAAGACACTTTTAAGCCATGTCCTGACGTTGTTTGCCCACCTAAGAAGAAGATGAGAAGAGATTGATTATAAAAGGGAGGGGTCAGAGGGACAAAGAATGGTCCGTGAAAGCTTCGCGGGTCGGTTCCTAAATGGCGCATAGCGCCATAAGGTTGGAAGCCATTTTGGCTTCCGATACCCCTCAAAAAAAATTGATTACTTTTGTGCATGTATACAAATCGGTAAAAACCTAGCAATCATGAAGCAAATTACTAGATACATTGATTCTGTCAAGGCTGACATCACATTCACTATCGGTGGAAATGCACAAGAGAATTCCGACATCATAGATGCAGCGGGACCAGATGATATTTGGTTTCATCTGGATAGTCTTCCATCGGAACATGTGATTGCTGCTATTCCAGAGGGGACAACATTGGATAAGAAGCAGATTCTGAAGATTGCTACTCAGGGTGCAGTACTGTGCAAGCAGTATTCAAAGTATGCATCAACAAAAAATCTGTCCATTATTTACACCCGAATCAAGGACATTATGAAGACAGAGAAGGTAGGTTGTGTGATTGCGCAGAATCAGAAAACCCTGGTTATTTAGATTTACACCGTTATGTAATTTTATATATTTTTTTATTACCAGGAGGTTTCCTTAAGCAGGGGGGAGTGGAGCCAAACACAATTTAATTTCACCAAGTGAAGCAACATCATACTTAACAATCAAAGGCAAATCGTTCCCTAAATACATCTCCAAATGAGAACATAAAGGTGTGCATTTAATAAAATGTGATAAAGACTTTAGGGAAAATTCACCCTGAATAATTACCGAAGCATCTGACTTCTGAATAAATTCCATATTACCATCTGACTCTGAGCGGTAAATACGAGAGCTCGCAAAGTTACCATCACAAGAGAAAATCAAATCATTACCTACCGACTTAATTTCAACACGGTCAGAAACGCCATTCAAATCACGAATAATTTTTTGGAAATCCGAAGTGGGCAAGTTAATCACAGTGGAATACTCAACATCAGGTACAATAAGCTCTTCCATATCAGGCTCAATTAACCGCAATTTTTGGCTGTAACATTGCTTAATATCACCATTATCATATTGAAGCCCTAAATGAGAAACAATACCATCATGATAATCCGACTTATCAATATACATTGATAGAGTATCATCATTAGACATCGTTGAAATTACCTTGAATAAATGAAGTGTGTTCGCACAAACAATGATTTTGTCAGGGTCGCATGAATATTGCTCAAACTTATGAGAGTTCAATATTACATTTACCAAAATCGTATGCGTCTTATCAAAATTAATGATTTTAAGACCATCTTTAGTAAAAGTAATGGTTGCGTCTGTTAAAATATCCTTGATAGCCGTAATCATATTACGGATGGGTTGAATCTGTACAGTTTTAATGGTTAGAACGTTATTTTCTTCGTTCATTGACGGAAATATAAAAATAAATATGCGTTTGTTTTTATATTTTATTTGGATAAATACATATTTTTAGATTATGAACGCACAAGTTTACGAACAAGTTTACGAACAAGTTTACGCACAAGTTTATGGATTTCTATTTTTCTGCGTGTATTTTTGACAACGTTTCATTTGTTTACATGTTCTTTTCGCCATTTTAAGCGCAGGGCTGTCTTTAGAACAACCATTATATAAAATTCTATAATCAATAGTGCTTGATGGACCACCTGTAACTGCGCTAGCCAATCTAGCAAGACCCCAAGATTCCGCAGTTTGATTTGGACGAGAGCCGCTAGAATAATATGCACCACGACCCTTATTTACTATTTTCTCTAAAGCTTTCTGAGTGCATTTTGTTTTTCTGGCTAACGCATTATTCGGTATTATGTGTTGAACGTTGTAATACTTCTCTGCTTTATAAACATGACCAGATGGTTTTGAATGAAATGATTTCACTTTAGGTCTTTGAAAATAAATACCTTGTTTGTATAATTTACGTGACTTTAATATGTTTTTCTTCTGTTTTTTAGTGTCTTTCTGTGATAATGATCTTGGAATATAACGAATGGGAATAGACATTTATATTTAACACTAAAATATATTTAGAAAAATAATCTCATACTTGATTATATAATGTCGCTTAAGCAAACTGATTATACTTCCATCACTAACGATTTGGCAGTAACCTTGAGTACTGGTGCTACACCCAATATTAGTTTATATTCCGACGCAGCAGGAACAACGTTGTTTGTTGATTCCAATGGTAATTCTTTCTCTGGAAAGGTTGTTTCTAATCTTAACTACACAGAGCCTCACAACAATGAAGACCAATCTCAGGTAGAAAATGGTTTTTTGCTTTTTTCTTTTACTGATGGAACAACTGCAAAAGTAACAGATAAAGTAGATACAGTTTATTATGGTATTGTTGCTGTCCCTTTTAAACCTAGAACGTTTAACTAAAGGGAACCAAGGTTCCCTTTTGAACCCTCCTTTTATAATTGATTAGGATAAAAAGGTTTACCTACCTTTTTAAATTTGTGCAAGGGTTTAAAAACATCTTCATAATAATAACCATATGAAATTCCTTTTCATTTTATATGGTTTGCTATCTTTCACTTGTGGTTATCGTGTAAGAACCCTTTGTAGAAACTGTAATCATTTTATACCATCTTTTTATGGCGCCAAGTATGAAATGCAAGAATATTACGGAAAATGTGGTAAGTTTATAAAAATAACCAGTGGTGAAATTGAATACGAATATGCGTTTAAGATTCGTCAACAAGAAGACAAATGCGGTGAAAACGCCAAATATTTTATACAACGAAATATGTCATTACCAATTAATGGTTTTGAGATTGACTAGACCCTAACGTCTATTTTTTCTTGTTTTCTTTCTACCGTATTTGCAATGTTGACGCTGAGAAAATCCTTTGGGTCTCTTGCAGTTAATGCTCTTTTTGTATTTAGCAGACCATTTTCCACCAGTTTTAATAGTTTTATTTGGCATATATAATGGCTAAATAAAATAATCTATTCCCTCTTAATTACATATTTGCCTTTCTCTTTTACCAATTTACCCACCAATACTAATTCTGCGCCAAATTCTTTTGCGCGTTGATAACTCTCAAAATCATATACTTCCATCGTTTGTTCATTCAATGCATACTTTACGCCATCGTCCTTAATTTCACGTGCTTCCCATTTAATCGCACGCACATCCAACCCTTCTTTTGTAGAGCGGTCATTTTCAAACGAAGGATACGAAGCAAATTGATTAGACTCAATTTTACCAAAACCAAAGCATACTAGGTTCTCATTATCCTTGGATTTCTTAGAAATATTAGAATAGAGTTGACAATCAATAGAAGTTTCCTTTACGGCTTTCAAAATCTGGTTGTTTGTTTTTTGTTTAATACTCGCTATTTCATAAAGAGTTTCGTCTGTTGTAACAGGTGTTTTTCCATCTATTCTACTTAAATCACGGATACGCAACTCCACATTCTTTTCATCATTCTTCTGTTGTTCACTTAATGATGTAATATATAAAAACACTTTAACAGTTCTCATATCTTCGGGTAAATCTTGGTGACTGCAAATGCGGCGAGCACGACCAACGACTTGGTCTATTCTTACCATATGCCAATATGGCTCAATAACGTGAACAAATCGGGTATTTTTCAAGTTGATACCCTCTGCACCAGAAGAAGTAATCATAAAAATCTTTATAACCTCACCCAAAATATTATTCTCTGCTTTTTCTTGTAATTTACCTACTATTTCTACTGGAACAAATTCCCAAGCTCCGTTATAAACATTACGTATAATTTCTTTCTCTTCTGGTGTCTCAGTTCCTGTATATAAAACAAATTTGGGTTTAGCAGCATCTGCTTCCAATTCTATGAGCTCCCAAGCAGTACCTGTTTTCTTTATTTTAAATTCAGCAAACCCGTTCGCCTCCAAAATCAATTTGAGAATACCGATTCCCTCAATGGTTCTGAAATGACTATATAATAGGTGAAGTCCTTGGTTTGATTCGTCCATTAAGTTCTCTAATACTTTGACAAACTTAGGACTGTATGTTTTCAATACAGATTTATCCAAATATTTACTCTTATTGGTTTCATCATCCATAACGCGAACATCTTCTAATGCTTTCTTAATTCTATCTTCGTATCTTGATTCGTCAGCTTCGGTAATCTCTTCATCTGCATCTTCCTTACTTTCTTCTTCATCAACACTTGCATATACATCCACGTTTTTGCGCTCTGATACTGGGACCGCATCAAAAACATTTTCACTAATTTCTTTATCAGCTTTAACATTAGGAACAGGGCGTTCAATAGATGATGGGAAAGTAAAATTACATGCAGCTCTAGAGAAAATACGATAGGTAGATGATATCTTATACAATTCCTCTGGGTCTTTCGCTGCAAGACGCTTCTTTTTATTTTTGGCTTCTCTATCTGCCTCGTCTTTGCGTATTTTTTCATAAATACCAAATTGGTGAGGTGTCATTTCTGATTTAACAACGTGGTAAAGTTCACCCTTATCTGTTTTTACAAAACTAGGAAGTAATTTCTCTTGTGCACTACGGAAATAGGATGTTAATCCTAATATACGACGCTGGAATAAGTTTATGTTTTTAGCTTCACCTGTTTCAGAATTTACAAATGCACCTAAAAAAGAATCAGGATTATCTGGCAGAGCCTTATAGTTTGTAACTTTAATGGCACCTTTTTGTACTTCTAGGTCATTTTTCTTTAATATTGCCAATATTCTCTCTTGGAATTCAAAATCACTGATATTTCCAGTATCATCTAATTTAACACCATCATATTTATCAAATACTCCTGCACCACCTTCGTAAAGGTCCTGAGGCATACGATAATTATGTTCCGCCATATTTTCTATTAGTTTTCCATCCTCGTCGTATTCTTCTAATGATTCTAATGCTTTTTGTGACACCAACAATGGATCAACGTCTTTCTTGGTATTACGAACCTTCTTAGTTTTGTTATGTTCTTTTTTTCCTCCCTCTGTTAATTTCTCAGCAACCTGTTTTTTAGTAGCTCGGGCAACACCCTTAATCGCTCCACGTTTTTTCGCATTAATAAATCCAAAAGGGTTTCTTGTAACAGTTAATGTGTTTCCATTGTATTCAACAAAATCATAGGTTTTGAAATTCTCTTTGTCAAACATAGATAGAATAGAATCGGTGGTTACTTTTTCAGATGTTTTTACGTTAATTGGGAAAGCCCATGATTTAATATAACCACGTAAAATATTAAATAAAATACCAATTTCGTTAGGATAATTAATAATGGGTGTTCCTGATAAAAGAATAATACGTGCATTCTTAGCATTCATCAAATATTCATATAAGATAAACGCAATTGTTTTAGATTTATTCTGTTTTACTTTGTTTACTATACGACTTACAAAGTTATGAGCTTCGTCAATAACCACAACAGCATTATCAAAAGGATTTCGTGTTTGGTCGCCCGATAATATATTTAATTTCTTCATATTTAAGCCATTATAGTTAATATCAGTGTATTTCGTACGTATCATCTCATTTAATTGTTCGTCCAATTGCTTTTGGTCTTCTGTTGAGAGAGAGCCATAATTTGACTCTTTGGTTACATTAACTAACCAAGCCCCCCTATGTTTTTTAATATAATCAGTAGATAGAGAAAGAGCCTTGGATAAAATTCCGACATATTCAGGTTTGCCGTCAACTGAAACAAACTCCCAATACTGATTCTTTTTATAGAGGTCATCACCACACTTTTTCATCTCACTGAAGAAATTCATTTTCAAAGAAGCTGGTGTAAGAACAAATACACGTTTGCTGCTCTTCATGCCCTCAGCTATAGCAATACTAGTACAAGTTTTGCCTGCACCTAAACCGTGGTATATTAGCAATCCACGGTAAGGGGTATACAAATTCAAATAATCACGAACAACTTTTTGATGTGTTAATAAATCAAAATCACTAGTTGAACGGTGTTCACATGATACATCATCATCCGATTTTGAAAGGTCTTCGCGATACTTTTTAAAGAGCTCGCCCAATTTCTGAATAAATAATTTGCGGTTGTTCATGTAAAAAGTAGATGTGGCTAATATTCTTTTTTCACGCTCCTTTGGTAAACGATCTTTTACATTCATTTTCTCAATAACTGCTGTCATTAAATCAACGGGCATTTCGGGATCTGCTTCCCCCTTTGCTTTAGGTTTTCTTCCACGATTTGCTTTCTCAGTTTTCTCTTCAATAACAACGGCCTCTTGTTCAGTATCTTCAACCAATCTTCTTAATGCGGCTTCTTCGGACTCATCTGTGTCTTCCTCTTCACTAGATTTTGTCTCTTCACTAGCTTCATCAACCTCCTCTTCTTTCTCTACCGCTGGTGGTTTCTTCACTTCAGTGTCGGGCAAAGGTTTATCGGGCAATTTAAATTCAACATTACGAATAACAAGTTTTTTGGGTATTTTGCGTGGTTGTTCTTCGTCCTCCTCCCTTTTCTCTTTCTCTTCCTCTACAACTAAACGCTTCTGTTCTTTTAATTCAGTGGCTAATACCGCATTTCCTGTATGAACGTTCTGCATAGCTAGTCTTTTAAGAACATTTTCTCTATAATCAGCACCTTTTCTCTTATTCACTATTTTAACGCCAGTTTTTGCAGGCTCTCCTTCCACGGATGGTTCCTGTACTTTAGGTTTTATGCCTTGAAAATTTATTTTAACTATGGTTTGTTCTGTTATGGCAGGTTTATTTTCAAGTGTCACTAAAGAAGGAATTCCTATTTTTTCCATTAACAATATAATATATTCTTATATAAAATATTTCCATAATTGGAACCAATGTCTAAAAAATATATATTACAAAATATATATGAACGTTATTCTTTACTTGATTAATAAATTTTTTCAAGAGGAATATATAAACACAGGAATAGTGATATTTTTAGATTTATTAGAGACCCTTTTGAAAATTAACGGTATATCTTTTATAACAGCTAATATCATAAAGGGAGTTGAAAATAAAAATTATAAGTTTGCTTACGAATACTTATATTACTTCATTGGAATATCATTAGTATTTGTATTATTGTATGGAATTTCTAGCTATGTCCAAAAGAATTTATTAACAAAAATGACACAGTGGGTAAAGCGAGAAATATTTAAAATAGTGTTGATGACCAATGATGAGAATTATAAAGATGCTAATTTCATTGAATTTATAACACCTATCACTCGTATTTCAGTTTCAAGTTATATTATATTTAGCACTATTTTGTTAACACTTATTCCAATAATTATGTTTTTGTTAGCAATAGCTGGTTATTTTCTATATAAAAATACGACTTTAGGAGTCTTCTTTATTGCTGCAAATATTTTAATAGGGCTTTATGTATACTACTTCTGGGATTCATTGTTAGGTAGTAAGATTGTTCATGAGAAAAAAGTGAATGAGAATGAGAAATATATTATTAATTTATTAAACAATATTGATAAGGTTATTTACAGAGGTCAGTCAATTAGTGAAATGGATATCTACCAAAAAAAAACAGACGAATGTGTAGACGCATCAATGATTTTTTATAGTAATATGAATAAACATTCATTTATTGTAAATATTCTTACGCATATAGTCTTATTTATTTGCATATTTTATCTTATATTTCTTTGCATTCAAAAGAAAATGGACTCTACTATTTTTGTTACTTTTTTGACAATATTGCTTTTTTACCGTGATAGAATGAATACTGTGCTTTCTGAAATACCTAACGTTATGGAATTCATGAGCAGATTAATGTTTATCGTTGAAGAGTTTAAGAAAATGTTAGGTGATAGTGAGGTATTAGACCAAAAAATTTATCAGGCAACAAAGCTGTCATTTGAGACAATTCAATTTAAAAATGTTTCTTATTCTTATCCAAGAACAGATAAAACTGTATTCCAAGACCTAAATTTGTCATTGGATTTAAATGATAAAATCATTGGAATCACTGGACTTTCAGGAAATGGTAAATCTACATTAGCCAAATTAATTATTAAAATGTATAAACCAGCAACAGGTAACGTTTATATAGATAATGTGAACATTGAAGATGTTGACCCGTATTATATTCGTGAAAATATTACATATGTCAATCAAAATTCAAAATTATTTGACAAAGTAGTAATAGATAATATGTTTTACGGATGCCTAGATAAGAAACAATGTCAATCCCATTTTGATGAAATCATGAAATATCCAAAAATAGCGCAATTATATCGCGATATAGACATTTATTCTAAGATGACGGGTTCATTAGGAGAACATGTGTCGGGTGGACAGCGCCAAATAATTAATATTATTAGTGGATTAATTAATCCTACCAAGATATTAATTTTGGATGAGCCTACAAACGCATTAGACATTGAATTAAAACGTGAATTAATTGGTATAATTCGTGATTTCAAGAAATATAAGAAGAGTATTATAATTATTAGTCACGATAAAGATGTATTTCCACTCTTTGATGAGAAGATAAATGTATAATTTCGTTTATTAAATTCATATAATACATTATAATATATTATATGAGAATAGTAATTAACTCACATATTAAAGGGCACCGAGCTTTATCGCATTTATTAGAAAGTATGAGATTATATGAAGGGTTTAAAGATTTTAAAATTATAGTTATTATTGGTGGTTATTACGATATTCCAAAATATAAAATAATAACGGATGAGAATATTATGTATATTAAATCTAACCATAATAGTATTGATTTTACTGGTTTGATAACATTAGCTGAATTAAATTATGAAAACGTTGACGATTATTTTTTCTATATGCACGATACATGTAAAATAGGCCCAGAATTTTATAATAAACTCAGAGAAATAAACATTACTAACGTTACTACAATGAGAATTCATAAAAATTCCTCTATGAATATGGGTATTTATTCACAAAAAATAATAAATAGCTTTAAATGGTTCTTGTTGGATAATAAAAACAATGAAGAATCTAGATGTATGGAATATAAATCTAAAGGAATTGGTAATGAAGATTTTATTTTTCTTAATGACCCTACTACATTTACGATAGGAGATTGGAATGGTTGGATTCATAGTGAACCTATAGACTATTATCATACTGGAACAATGAGAGTTGTAGAATACCATCCTCATTTAGATATGTATAAAATTAAGGCTACGTTAAATTGTGATTTTGTAACATTAGATAACTAATGTATGCAGTTATTTCTGTGATTTGTGCACCAGTAAGAACATGTTGAACAATAGACATTATATATTTTATTAATATATTCCTAAATTTGCAGTCAATAATTATATTGTTACAGATAATACAACTGCATTTACAATAACAAAAAATACGTTTAATATAAAAATTCCAAATAAAGTTTTAGAATATATGGATACAAAAGTTTGTTTCATAACAGCTATTTATGGAAATTATGAAACTACGTGTAAGAAATTTGTAGAGCAAACTATTCCAACTGATTTTATTTGTTTTACGGATAATCCTGACATTATAAGCAACGGTTGGATAATAGACACAACGCCTTATCATTTAGAAAAAAAATCACCACTTGACACAGATAATTATGTTAATTCTTTCTCAAATAATAAACATTCTTTTAATAAAGCAAAGTATTACAAACAAGCTTTCCAAAATATACCGAGATTAAAACAGTATGAAGTTATAATCTGGTTAGACGGGACATTAGAAATAACAAATCCTGAAACGAGTGAATGGATAACTAGTAAAATTCATACCCATAAGGTTATTGGATGGAACCATGAGTGGAGAAATGGTATATTGGTTGGAGAAGTATTGGAATCTAGGTGTTCTGAACGTTATAGCTCAACTTTTTGGAATAACCAAGAGCAACCATTTCAAGATGTAGTTGGACAATACAATGCATATATTGACGATGGGTTTGATAATCTTTATTTTAAAAAAATAGATCCAGAGCGACAACATTATGGTGTTTGGATCACATGCTTTGTTGCATTTTTAAATAATGATGAATTCGTGAAAGAGTTTTTAAACAATTGGTATTTACAAACACTGAAATATACAACGGAAGACCAAATAGGATTTCCTTATGTTTGTCAAAAAATGGCATTTAGTCCATATACTTTACCCGATAATGAAATTCAAGGGTTGGAGCCTCATAAAAAAACAGATTTCTACACGAAATATGAGCATGGAATCTAGAACCCTTCTAATTGACGAATTGTTTCATCACAAGCAATTTGCTCTGCCTTCTTTTTAATTTTATGCTTACCTTCACCCAAGAACAAGAATATCTTGCCATTCTCTGACATATATTGATGAATTTCATTGTATGAAGCAAACTGGTTGAGCGGCACAGATTTGGAATGGTTAACACTATGTGTAGGTTGTCCCAAACACAGATACACACCCATATGATATCCAATGTCCGCATTATGCTCTTGAACCTCCATATAGTGAGGTGTAACCTTGAATTCTTTCTGGATTTTTACCTGCAAAATGTTCTTAAAATTATCATCATTCTTAATCAAGTTTATCCAATCCACATGCTTCTCAAATACATTCTCTACGAATATCTGAACTAACTGAAATCCAGGACCAGTAACAAACACATCCTTAAACCAACCATCCTCATCATTTACCTTAATTTTATTACAATCCAAGAAAAGCGCTCCAATAAACGACTCAAATAAACACCCTAATTTTTTCAAATTAGTACGGGTCTGCTTTGACTCTGCATGTTTAGAGAGAATAACCCATTTATGCAGTCCCATTTCATAAGCAATCTTACCAATAGCTTCGTTCTTAACTAGTGCAATTTTCTTCTCTGTCATAAACCCCTCATTTTCTTTGGGAAAACGGCGATACAAATAGTATTTAGTAATACACTCTAGCACACCATCGCCCACAAATTCTAGCCGCTCATTAGATTTAGTATAAAGTGGCAAGCAATCATCAGGTTTAGGCGCAATTATAATATTGTTTTGTTCATTTTCTAGGTTAGGTCGTTTAATATAAGAACGATGAATAAATGCTCTCTTATAGAGTTCAAAATTATTTATTTCAACGTCTAGGCCATACGTTTTTAGTATCTGTTGAATACCAGAATCATTGATTGGTTTATTTAGGGGATTATATGGGTCAAACACATAAATCTCTGCTCCATTAGCGCCGTTTTCAATACGAATGTCATCATCCATATTCATGTTATTTTTAAAATAAAATGAATATTGAACTAGTATATAATGGAATCAATTTTCTATATTCTTTTTTTTATTATTATCGTGAATTTATAAAAATATATTTAGTAAATATATAATCTAGATATGTCAACACCTAGTAGCGCTTTTCGTTCATCAAATCGTTCCAGCATGGGAAGCAATGTATATACATCTCAACAACAAGGTGGTGGAAGCAAAAAGGCTGGGTTCGCTTACCAAATTGGCCGTGAATCTTGGTCTAATATTTTCATTAACGGCTCTGCACCCGTTTTAAGCAATGGTGGTTGCTGCTCATTAAGATCATTGCAATTCACTGCTAATCCCAATGTAAGCCAATCACGTGGAATTGGCTCTACCACTAATACCAACAGATACTTCCACATTCCTGGAACACGTTAAATTATTTTATGAAACAATATAATGTTTTCACTAACATTATATTATTTATGCGTATTATTATTGATTCACGAGAGCACGCACTTTATGAAAAGTGTCGGGAAATACTTAGCAAACAGACGTTTATTTTTAAATTAGTTTTAGTACAACAAGAATTAAAAATAGGTGATATTTTAATTCAAACACCTGATGAAAATGATATTTTATTGATAGAGAGAAAATCGTTTGCTGATTTATTGTCATCTATTAAAGACGGCCGTTATGAAGAACAATCTCATCGTCTGTTAAACACAAGCAACCTTCCACCACACTCTATTATTTATTTGTTGGAAGGTATGTTTTCTCAAGTTTACAATCCTAGAGATAAACAGGTTATTTACTCTGCTATGACAAGTATGAATTATTTTAAGGGATTTAGTGTTTATCGTGTTTCTAGTACTCAGGAAGCTGCTGAATGGCTTATTTTCACTGCGGCAAAATTGGAGAAAGAATTAGAAAGAGGTAAACATCCTTACTATTTTAGCACACCTTTCTTGAATATATTTCAAATAAAACAAGAAAAACGTGCAACAATGTTTATTTCGGATACTGCTACTAGAAACAATAATTATGTTGATTGTGTAAGACCTGCAAATTTTATTGTACCTGAACAAGTTAGCGAAAATACATTAGTTGAAACACCTAATGTTGTTATAGAGCCACCCAATTATTGCAATTTCGTTAAGAAAGTGAAAAAAGATAATATCACCCCAGAAAACATCGGTGAAATTATGTTGTGTCAAATACCTGGCATTAGTTCTGTTACAGCTATAGCAATTATGAAACAGTTTGGAACTTTTCCGAAATTAATAACGGCGTTACAAGAAAATCCCCAATGCTTAGATGGTATGGCATGTGAAACAGCGAATGGAAAAAGTCGTAAAATAAGTAAATCGTCTATTGAAAACATTCATAAATTTTTTATTGGGAAGGAAAACTAGGCCCATTCAATAAAACCTAGGCCAATTCAATAAAAACTAGGCCCATTCAATCTTAACCATCACATATTTTTGTGGGCCGTCATCTGTTATAAACGCAGTTTGTATTTTACTATCTACAAAAACAGATTGTAATCTCGTCAATAATGGTGTTAAATACATTTCGGATTATATAATGTCTCTGGGCATTGGTCCATTATTATCTATGGGCATAAATGCTGTCTTTGGTTGAAATAATATAGGTTTTGTAACAGCATTTTCCTCGTATTTACCTGTATCTATCATCTTTTGTGTTAATTCTACTCCACCCCAGTTAGAGTCCATCGGATTATCACTAAATTGTGTTTTGTTTGTAGAGTGATGTATTACATCTAAATCTGTTAATACACCAACGTATTGACCATGTGGGTCAAAACTAGAATAATTGCCAGCATTATAAGGAGGATTATCGTCATTAGAGTTTTCGTGTTTAACTATACCTGTATTTAAAGGAACCTGTCTAGATAATGTTGAATTGTTTATATCACTGATAGTAGATGGAGGAGGTGAATAATGTTTGCTCGTATCACTAATAGACAAAGGTGGGAAAGGATTTTTCTTATTAATATCAGTTATTGTTGGCAAACCACCTTGTTGGTCAAAAGGACTTGGTCTAACACGGTATACATCCTGGCCTTGTGCATTCGTTTCTTCTTGCAAGTAAAGAACAGGACATTTGTTTCCTAATTTTCTTTGCGCTTCTAAATAATAAATATATTCATCTAAATCAGCAAAGGGTATAGGATTTGTCTCATCGGTAGGTTTAGATGAATTGTATAATAACAATGCGTTTCCTTTCTTTATCAACATATCGGGGCAATTTGAATTTTGATTCTCCATTTCTTCAACAGTTATCTTACTGTTGTATTTATCATATGAGGTTTTGATATTTGAATTAAATATCCAATACAATCCTGCTAAAAATACAATGATTAAAAATAGGAAAAATAATAATCGGATACTTTTCATATATGATTTGTGATATATATAATAACTAGGAAAAAGAATTTGAATGGTATTTAGAAAACAATTTATTTCTAACATTAATATATATGCAACGTAAAACAAGAAAAAATAGAGGTAACAAAACACAAAAGAAACACGTTGGTGTAGTAACAATTGGATTGATTTATGCCAATTGGTGCGGTCATTGCCAATCCTTGAAACCAGAATGGAAAAAGATGAAATATAATGTCATGAAAACACCTTCTTATAAACGTGGCAATTATAAATTTATGGAGATTGAGGATGCGGATAAATCTAAGGACTCAAAAATGAATGCTATTAATGCGCGTTTGCAAGGCGGGAAATTGGAAGCGAATGGATATCCCACTATTTTTAAAATACATGGTGGTAAAGTACACTATTATGAGGGACAACGTGATGCGCATGGCTTACAACATTGGTTCTTGGGACAAAATCAACAATCAAATGAAAAAGAAATGGAACAACCTATTGCCAATGGAGTTCAGGGGATATTTCAACGCATGTTTGGTGGCAAAACTAAAAAAAATAAAAGGAAGTAAAATGTTTAGGATTTTTTGTAAATATATGTTGAAAATGTTTATTATATCTATAAAATAATATATAATAAAAATATATATGACAACACGTAACTGGAGAACTAAAAGCAATCGTTCTGGTTGTACAGTGAATTTGACGTGTAAAAAAAATACTGTTGATAATACTGTTGATACTTATATGCCTAACACATTTACTAGTGTTGGAACGTTTACATGGATAGCTCCTTCAAATGTTACTAGCGTTGAATATTTAATTGTTGGTGGCGGCGGTGGTGGTGGTGCTGCATATGATACGGGTTCTGCTGGAGGTGGAGGAGGTGGTTTAGTACTAACTGGTTCTATTAGTGTTACTCCTGGAACTAGTTATTCAATTGTTATTGGTGCTGGTGGAAATGGCGGAGATGCCACAACGGATGGTACCTATCGTCAAGAATATAATGGTGAAGATGGGTCATCTTCCAGTTTTTCAACAATTACTGCTCTTGGTGGAGGTGGTGGGTATAGAAGTCGTATCACTAACGGAAACGCAGGATTAGGAGGGTCTGCTTCTAATGTTAATGTTGCACCAACAGGTGGTAACGGTGGAGATAATAGAACTGTTAGCCTAACAGGTGGTGGTGGTGGTGGTGGTAATAGTAGTGCAGGTGGTAGTTCTAACTCCACTCCAGGTTTTTCTAGAACTGGTGGAGCAGGTTTAATTAGTAATATATCTGGTTCTAATGTTACATATGGAGCTGGTGGTATTGGGGGACCTTATCATCAAAGTTATAAAGGGTTGAATGCTTCTAATAATACAGGTAACGGTGGTCAAGGAGCTTCTAGTGTTAGTTTTGATTATAAAACTGGAGGTAATGGTGGTTCTGGTATTGTTATACTTAAATATTAAATCTAATCATCCTACACCAGTTTAACTTATCAAACATGAAAGTTTAAAGGAAAAAATTGATTTAAATAACCGAGATAATTATTTAAATCAAACCTAATAAACCTATTAAGACATATACTTAAAATGAGCAGTGCAAAGCAACTTATCAAAAAACCTAAACCTATGGTGAAAAAGTATTTCCGACTCTTTGACTTCAATGCCTATGATGAAGTGGCTGCGTCAGAAGATTCTGGTTCTGGTTCGGATAGTGAGCCAGGTAAGTTTAAGAAGCGCAAAGATGATAAGGTATTTGTTATTCAGATGTTCGGTGTGAATGAATCTGGAGAGACATGCTGCATCTATATTAAGGATTTCCAACCATTCTTCTTCATTCGTGTTGGACAAAAATGGACGCAATCTGACGCAGCTGCTCTAGTACGTGAGATTAAAGGTAAGCTAGATAAACGGTACAGCGAATCAATTGTTTCGTATGAACTCGTAGAATATAACAAACTCTATGGCTTTACTGCTGGGAAAAAGGATAAATTTGTGCAACTTACATTCAAAAACACAGATGTAATGAATCGTGTTAAAAACTTGTGGTATACTTATGTTCCAAATAAGACGGACCCTACAATTCAAGAGCGTAAAAAAATAAAGTTCATGTTTCAAGGTGTTTCTTTGGAACTCTATGAGTCGGGTAACATTCCTCCTCTACTTCGGTATTTCCATGTTCATAATGTAAGTCCTAGTGGATGGATTTCATTTTATCTGAACAAAGTCCTTCGGCCTCCTATGCAAAGCACTACTTGCAATTTTGAATACATATGTCCTCTGAAGGAAATCACTCCAGAGCCAACCAAAATAGACCGTGTTCCTTATAAAATCTGTAGTTTTGATATTGAAGCAAGCAGTAGTCACGGTGATTTTCCTGTTCCTGTAAAGACATATAAGCGTCTTGCAAGTAATATTGTAGATACGTTTACAAAACGTGCACAGTTTGTCAATGACCAAAGTCAAGCAAGAATAATGTTAGAAAAGATAATATTGACAGCGTTTGGATACGATAAATTCCAAGACATAGATATTGTTTATCCGAAAGTGATGCCTTCTAAAGAGCGAGTAAAGCATCTTCTGAAGATTCTCATGGACGAAACCATTGAAAATGCGAAGAAGGCAAATACAGAGGAAGATAATTCTGTATTGCTAAGAATAGATGATATGTTTGAGAATATGAACGAAGCACAAAATAAGGTTAGTGAAAATGCGTCAGATGAGATTCTGACTGCGCAAGATGAAGATGCTGGTTCCGATGACGAGGACAATGTTCGTGCACAGACTTTTAATTACAAGAATCCCAAGAAGACAGCGAGTGAAAAGATTCTGGATGTATTGATGAACTTCTCAACAAACCGATTAGCAAGAGATGAGAGAATCCAGATTACAAATGATGTTTTGACTCGTCTATTTCCTAGACTAGAGGGTGATAAGGTAACGTTCATTGGTTCAACATTTATGAAATACGGTGAGCTAGAACCCTATTTGAATCACTGTGTTGTTCTTGGGTCGTGCGACCAAGTAGAAGGCGCCGTTATTGACCCAGTTGATAATGAGAAAACCCTACTTTTGCATTGGGCCGAGCTTATTCAAAAAGAGAATCCCGACATTATTATTGGATATAATATATTTGGTTTTGATTATGAATTTATGTTTCGGCGTGCCGAAGAGAATGAATGTGTGCATGATTTTATGCAACTCTCTAGGAAGGTTGGAGAATTAGCAGCAAAACCAATCAAGGATTCTCCTGGAAAATACGACATTGAGACCACGAAAATCGCAATTGCTAGTGGTGAATATAATTTGCGTTATTTTAAGATGACTGGACGATTGCAAATAGATATGTTGGCCAGTTTCAGGCGTGAGTTTATTCTATCGTCGTATAAACTAGATGACGTTGTTGGACTCTTTATTAGTGATGATATTAAGAGAAGTGAACATATAGTCCATGAGCGGTTCGGTGAAGTTACAGAGCTTTATAGTCAGAATTTGATGGGAATCAATACCAATGATTTCATTCATATTGAGATTACAGGGTATACTTCAGAGTATCACAAGAAAGGAAAGAAGTTCCGTGTTTTGGAGATTCAACGAGATAGAGAGCTTGTTGAAATGGTTAAAGGCCAGGAAAAAACAAATAAATATAATGTTCTAGTGATTCAAGGTCACGAAGACTTTGAAAAAGGTAAATCTATCAAATGGACTATGGCCAAGGATGATGTATCACCCAAGGATATCTTCCGACTTTCTGAAGGCTCATCTTCGGATAGAGCCATTGTTGCAAAATACTGTATTCAGGATTGTAACCTTGTTCATCATCTAATAAATAAAATAGATTCTATTACTGGTTATTCTGAGATGGCTAGTATTTGTTGTGTTCCAATTAATTTCCTTATCTTCCGTGGTCAAGGTGTTAAGCTGATGAGTTTCGTTGCTAAGAAATGCCGTGAAAACAACACACTAATGCCTGATTTGGAAAAGTCTAACGATTTTGACCGTTATGAGGGCGCAATTGTATTACCCCCAAAATGTGGAATGTATATAGATTTACCTGTAGCTTGCGTGGATTATTCCTCACTTTATCCATCAGCAATGATTAGTCAAAATTATTCACATGATAGTTTGGTATGGACGAAGGAGTATGACTTGGAAGGAAAACTCATTCGGGAAAAGGGCGAAAAGAATGCGGCTGGACAATTTATTTACGATAATTTGCCCGAATATGGATATATTGATGTTGAATATGATAATTTCAAGTATATTAAGATTGGAAGCGCTGTAGCAAAGAAAACTAAAGTAGGTAAGTTTGTATGCAGATGGGCACAGCTTCCCGATAACAAAAAGTCTATTCTGCCTGCTATTTTGGAGGAGTTATTGAAAGCTCGTTCTGATACGCGTAAACTTATTAAGACCATAAAGGACCCCTTTATGCAAAATATCTTGGATAAGCGTCAGCTAGCTTATAAGGTTACTGCGAACTCACTTTATGGACAATGTGGTTCTAGGACATCCGCATTCTATGAGAAGAATGTTGCAGCATCAACAACAGCAACAGGTCGTATGATGATTACCTATGCGAAACGTATTATTGAGGAGGTTTATGGTAATATGGTTTATAACACTACGTGCTGTGGACCTGTTAGAACTAGGGCCGAGTACATTTATGGTGACACAGATTCCGTGTTCTTTACATTTAATCTAGAGAACTCTGAAACTGGTGAGAAAATCATTGGTAAGCAAGCTCTAGAGATGACAATTGAGATAGCGCAAGATGCGGCCAAATTATGCAGCCAATGGTTGAAGGCACCTATGGAACTAGCTTATGAGAAGACACTTTGGCCGTTCTTCCTGCTTTCTAAGAAGCGTTATGTTGGTATACTTTACGAAGAAGACCCGAATAAAGGCAAGCTCAAGTTTATGGGACTTCCTTTAAAACGTCGTGATTCATGTGATTATATGAAGGATGTTTATGGTGGTGTCTTGGACATTCTGATGAAAAGCACAGATATGGGCGCTGCAATCAAATATTTAGATACGTGTTTGAATAACCTGATTGCAGGTAAAGTAAGCATGGATAAACTTGCAATTACCAAGGCATTGCGCAGTGATTATAAAAACCCCGATTCCATCGGTCACAATGTACTGGCTGAGAGAATAGGTAAGAGAGATCCTGGTAATAAGCCCAAATCAGGTGACCGTATTAAATTCGTATTTATTGTGAATGATGATAGGAAGGCATTGCAAGGTGAGAAAATGGAGACACCTGAGTTTATTGTTGAGAATAAGTTACCGATTGATTATAATCACTATATTACGAATCAGATTATGAAACCGCTCTTACAGTTGTTTGGTCTAGACGTAGAGAAGATATGGAAGGTATTGGGTAAGCATTCTGCTATCAAAGAATACAAGAAACAGATAGAAAAACTAGAAGAAGAGTTCCCTGATTTAGAGATATTTATGAAGAAGAAGGAGAAGTTCTGTGCTGCAAAAGTAAAGGCGCTATTGTTTGATAAGGTATTGGAGAAGATTTATAATGAGAAAAATAATATCCAGCAAATAACCTCATTCTTTAGCAAGAAATAATATCTAGGGTTCTAATATATACGTTTTTTTATAATGTCAATGTCAATGCATGGACTTGTTAACCGCAGGGTAACTAACCGAATTACCCAAATGAATAACCGTTTAGCTGAGTTTGCTACACCAGTTATGCGTAATAATGATTTATATGTTTACAGAAACCTAGTTGTTTCTGGTAATGGTGGAATTAAAGGTGATTTTACAGTAGATGGTGATGAAAGAGTTGATGGAGATGTGAAAGTAGGTGGTAATGTTAATGTTGATGGATATGTTCTTGCCAAAACTTTTTTACCTGGACAAATAATTAACTTGGCAATTTTAGGCAATACCCAAGTGCCTTACGAGACTAGTGTTAATAATCCACAGTTTAAAGTCCTTACTGGTGCGGGTGAGCAAGTAGTATTCGAATATAATTATACTCCGCTTTCTTCACAATCAAACATTATAATTGATTTTAACTCTGTGTATTCAACACAGGGATTCAATGGTGATAGCTTTACTGGTTATTTATATGTTGACAATACAATGGTTGGGCGAAGTTATCAATATTGGATTAATCAGCCTGGTGGTGGTACAAGAAGCGGTACTTTGTTACCAATTTCTGGAACATATACAAATTCAGCATTAACATCCATTAAAATTTCTTTAAGAATTGTTAACCAAGCTAATGATCCATTAGATATTGATAGTGATAAATCAACCTGGTTAAAGATTACTGAGGTTGGACGTTAAACAATAATTTTATTTAGACTAGTAATAAAATTATTTACGCCTTTTTGTGCCGCCATGAGCTCTCGTTTTCGTTTGTTTTTTAGATTTAGATGATTTACGACTACTTCTACTTGAAGAAGATAGTGTTCTTGCAATTCCATTAAACGCCGACCTCAATCTACTTTTAATGTTTTCCACAGCAGGTTTTGCTACAGATTTAGGAGGGGCCGGGGTAACTATTTTTTTCCCATTTTTCTCAGTATTTAAATTTTTATAGCCAGGCAATTGATTCACATCTAATGTTGCATAGTTTTTCTCAATATTGTCAATAAAACTATTGAACCAATTTTTAATTTTGGTATTTGGGCTTATTGCGTTAGGTGAGCGAGTTCTCTTTGAACGCCTTGCTAAAGTAATTGGTTCCGGATTCTCCTCTTCAAATTTTGCCATAATATGTGTTTTTAATAGTACATAATTTATTATGCGTTTATCAGCTAACTGATAATCTTCAGTTATATAATCATCTTGGTCTCTTGTTGGTACATTGTTCATAAATATAAACAAATTCTTGCATATACCTAAATATAATTGTATATCACCTCGTAAACTACATATTTTAGGTTTACTATATCCAGCATCTTCTCCTCTTAAAATTTTTATTATTTTTTCTGGATCTATGCTTTCTGCTAACATGGGTAAATTTCCATAGTCATCAAAACATGCAGGACCCCATAAATCTTCATTAATATTAAACCCCAGTTTTGAATAACTAGCTAGACCAGAAGCATTTACGTAAGCATTAGCTAGTTCTAAAATGCCTTTTTTATCTGCAGAATTTATTGAAGAATTGTGATGAATAGTAAATAAATACAAACCCATAAGTATTTGTCCCATGCCCTTCTTACCCTTCTTACTTTCCTCCTTTGCACATATTAAATTGACAGACCATAGGTTTTTTAGTTTTTTGCATTCTCCTTTCTCTACAATTAAAAAAGCAATAGGGTCTTTATCGCCTTCTTCAAACAACACTGCAGCATCATATATTGTATCTTCACTAAATGCTTTATCTATCATGGTGCTTTCTAAATAATCATCCCCAATTAATCCTCTGCATATTTCAGATGCATTTGCTATTACAGAGGGCAAAGTCGTTTCTAATTCACCCGTTACGTTTTCATTCGTTAAAATACGAAGGTCATTTAAAAGTGGTAATCCAGCCAAAAATCTACTAATTATATCTAATTTAAAAAATGGTGCCATTATAAAATATAACTATATAAAAAGGTTCTAAATCAAATACATTGTCTACTTTATGGTATCAATAAACAGTCAATGCCATCATTAAACCTATCAATACACTTTGAATATCCTAAATTTTCCATACAATACTTTTTAATATCAAATTTACTTTCTTCATGGTATTGAGGATAATGTTCGCAAATATAATTAAACATTATCTTTGCCTGTTGTCCTATCTCAAATTGGATGTTTTCATAATAAATAACAGGACGGCATTTACGAATCATTTCCAGTCCATTTGAGAATATAAAATTTTCTGAACCCTGTGCATCACAGTGTATAAAACCAATATTTTCTAGGTTCATGCTATCAATTGTGGTTAATTGTATAGTTTCTCCATATTTACCAAGTCCTATTCCACCAAAATTACATCCATCTTCAATCTCTTCTTCGTAACGTTTTTGAACATTGCCACCCCAACCATCAAGGTCAATATCATGCATGTTTCCTATTCCATCATAACAGAACACTCCCTTATTATGCGGTATAATTTTATCTTGTAACCCATTCTGATTAATATTTTGAACCAATAGTTTATATAAATTCTTCTGCGGCTCATAAACCTGAATTTTCTGGCCAGGATTGAGAAAGGATGCATAAACAACCGTGCTTGTTCCACAATGTCCTCCTATTTCTAATATATTGCGATTTGGGTCTATATATTCTTTCAATTTCCATAATGTATCTTCATCCCAATATTCGTTATCACGAAAAGATGTTCCTATAAAAAGCTCGTTCTGATATAGCGTTATTTTACCAAAATGAGTATTGTAAGTATATGTATTATCAATCATAATAATAGATATATTTATTATTTGTTTATTATACTTCTGTATAAATATAATAATGTACTATTAAATAAATAATCATAACTCCATTGATTTACTTCGTATTGATATGGTGCTTCTCTTACCCAAATATTACATATATATTTAATACCTGATTTTACTGGATTACCGCCATGCAATGCTTTTGGATGACAACACGTATTTGATTTATCCAATGGATGAAAAACCACAGCACTATTACGTTTCGGTTTTACTTTTAAATTTAAATATGGAAACCATGTTTCCCCTCCTTCAAACTCTTCGTTCAGATAAATAAGTGTAGTTAAAACACGGTGCCCACCTTGAGAAAGAAAATCGGGCTCATAAAAAGGGAAACTATCATGATGTTCTTTATAATAATTGTCTTTCTCATATTTTACGATTTGCATTTCCTCACAGTTTTCAAATTTCAAATTGTGTTTGTTACAAATACCTTGTATTAACTCTTTAATAATGGGGTTTTCTTTGGGCATCCATGCAGTTTGACTTTTACGAACCTCACCATCCACAACATTTTTTAATCCACCACCGACAACACTTGGTGAAAATCTTGTGCTTGCAAATTGTAATATATCTCTATTCTGTTTCTCAGTTATTATATTAGGCACTATTTCTGGTGGTATATATTCTGAATTTATATCTGCTAAACCCTGTTTTTCAATTACTGTTTTAATTCTTCCATAATTTAATAGTAAAAACAAAATAAACAAAAATACAATAAATAAAAATATATATTTTAACATTCCTTATATATTTTTAATAAATAAATTTTTCAACAGTGTTTATCTAAAACAATCTATAAACTCAATAAATCATTACATAAATTTTTGCAGTTAGGCGAGCCTAGTCCTGTTGTTAAATCATATTTTGCACCAGCAACATACGTTGTTAAAACCGCTGAATTACCAGCAACAGACCCCTTGTTTGAGCCTATTGCAACATCATAGAAATCATTGGCATATTTACTGGATGTGTATATCGTCTTATATAAATATTGTTGAACATTATTTGGTGGAGGCACATAAGACGATGGAACTGAAACATTAGGTGTTGTTGAATATACCGTAGTTAATGCGCCTTTACCTGCATTAAATCTTTGTTGATTGGCTAAAGATAAAATGCCAGCAAATAATGGTGCTGCAACCGATGTCCCGCCAAATGAATACCATGTTCCTTTATATACAATATAAACGCCTGTGTTTTGGTTTGCTACCATACTAACATCTGGGATAGCACGCATTGTTTTTGCAATTCCACTAATATTTTGCTGATAAGTAGGTTGTAATACACTTGTTGCATAACCGCACCCAGCACTATTCCATGTATACTCTGTTCTAGGTGTTGATATATTAGGTGTCCAAAGCAAAGTAGTTCCACCAACAGATATGCAGTTAGACATAACAGAAGGCCATGAAGCATTGTTAGAATCTCCTGAAGCAGCGCAATAACAAACATTTGTATTTGTAAAACGATTATTATATGATAAAAATCCAGTAGAATCGTTTAAACCCCATGACATAGAAAGCACATCGGCTTGTAATGTTCCTGTTGCATAATCAACTGCGGCAAGCAAATCACTAACCAAATCCGATTTGGCTTCTACCACCCAAATATTTGCATTCGGATTCATTGTGCAGACCATTTGGAGGTCCAAACATTCTTCTTGCGCCCATCCAGCATTAAATGTGGCACCAGGCATTGTATAAACATTTACTTTCGGTGGTGTAGAATTATCACCAAAATTAATATTATTTTGCCAATATGTTTTTAAATCAGCTAAAAGTCCAGAATATGTAAACGCAATAATAATAGCAATTTTAACCTGTTTTTTACCAGAAGCAACAGGTACTGCATGTACATTATATAAACTAACTAATTGAGAGCCATTAAACATTTGTGGTGGGAAAGAAGGGTTTAAATTTGCATTTGTTGCGAAAGGATGAATATAAGTATATGGGCTTGCAAACGTTTTCATAAGAGGTTCCACAGGACCATTTGTTAATAAGTTAGTTGGAGCACCAATGTTATATAACTTGAAAAAGATATTGTAACGTGTGCTCATTACAATATATAGTATTTATATATATTTTATGTTATTAAAGAATCTTTCATAATTTCAGTTGCATATAAAAAGCAAGCTCGTCTATAGAGTTGAATAGCAACCTCTTTTTCTCTGAATCCATTAACATGCGACCATTTTCCTGGAGTTTTGGATTTGTAATGACGGAAAAACCAAAGAATATTATCAAGACTATCTGCTGGTAGTTTATTTAAATCATCTATTGTTTCATAATCTTCTTCCAAAACACATAGGATCTTTTCATCCATTCCTTTCTCATCGCTCATAACTAAAACGCCTACAATATACGCTTCGTAATGTTTGTCTTTTTCTATTTCTTTATCAGTTATAATAAGAGCATCCAATTCATCACCATCTAATGCTAATGTATTTACTATATATCCATAACAATAAGGGTAACGATACGGGTAAGGCAATACACGGTCAAGCTCTAATTTTTTAGTTTCTTTGTTAAATTCATATTTCATATTGCTGTCTTTTTCAATCTCAATGTAAACTGTAACCTTTCGGTCCATTTTATTATATAAACCACTATTTTAATTATATTGACTAAACGTGTATTTTACAAAATAAATGAGTTAAAAATATATCGGGTTTTATATATACAAAGTTATGTTCTTTAAAATATTACTATTCGTAGTGTTTTGCAGCCAATCTATCTGCTATACACCACAATTAGAATGTTCTGGTTTAACATTTGGTAAATGTTTAAACAGAAACTATTGTGGAATACTAGATACTGGCGCTCACACATGTTTACCTTGTCCTGCTAATAACCTATGTCCAGGTGATGGATATATTTACCATGCACCACAACTAAACAAAAAATATTTAGAATCATCAAATGGTTCTTACATTGTTAATCGCAATGTTCGGAAATTAAAGAGATTTAAAAGGTTTATAAAAATAGTTAAGGTGGGTTTGAAAGTGGCTGCCATTGCTAAAACTGGTGGAGTAGCTGGTTTAAAAGCAGCAGCAGCGGCAAAAGCTAAACAGCTTGCCATAAGAAAGGGAATACAGTGTTTAAAAAATGGTCTGAGTAACTTTTGTAATGGTAAGAAAAAGGGTGGGCCAAAATTAAAGATTAGACCAAAGGTTGCTGGCGCTGGACCAAAGGTTGCTGGCGCTGGACCAAAGGTTGCTCGCGCTATTAACAAAGGTCAGTCTAAAGTTATAAAACCCGCAGCAATAAATACTAAGGTAATTCGTAGACAACCTGTCGCAAAAAATAAACCATCAATAATAAAATCAACACCTAAGACTAAACCAATAAAAACAAAAACCAAACAAGTAAAAAAAACAAAAACTAAACCAGGACCAATAACAAAATCCAAGAGAAAACCAAAATTACGTGGACCAACTATTAGTAGACCGCCTGTTACTGTGCCAAAGTGCAGTAATATATTTGATACTATAGCAGATAAAGTAAATAATGTTACTAGAAATGTTGCAAACAAGGCTGTTAATAAAGGTAGAGATTGGTTAAAGAAGAATGTAGGAGGAAATAGTCCAAATTGTGTTAAAAGTAAAGGTGGTGTTGTCAAGCGTCCAACTAGATTAAGGGGACCTAAACCGTCTCCTGGAAGTTCTAACGATGACAAACCAACTAACCCAGGGTCCGATGATACACCATCTGGACAAGTTACTAATGCGCCTGTCATTGTTAGACGAGTTTCAAAACCTATGAAACAAACCAGACCAGTGAATACAGACGATTCAACGCCAGGTCCAATACCTGTTCGCGCAAAGACTAAACCTGGAAAATCTTCCAATAACAATTCACCTAGGCCTGTTCGTCAAAGGACAATTCCTGTCTCTGATGACGCAGCCCCTACTATGAGACCTATTCGCACAACACCTGTTCCTAGAACAAAGGCGCCCGTAAGTGACGATAACGTTCCCACTGGAAGACCTGTTCGTGCAAAACAAATTGTTCGCACAAGAAGACCAAAACAAAGAATACCTGCTCCTAGAACAAAGGCACCTGTAAGTGATGACAATGTTCCTACTGGAAGACCGATTCGTGCAAAACAAACTGTTCGGACAAGAATACCCAAACGAAGAAAACCTGCTCCTAGAACAAAGGCACCTGTAAGTGATGACAATGTTCCTACTGGAAGACCGATTCACACAAAAAGACCTACACAAGTACCAGTAACAAGACCTACTAGAATACCAACTGGAACGCCGAATGTTGGTCCTACTGCGAGACCTACTGCACAACAGACTATGAGACCTAGTGTTCTGCCTACGGTTAGACCTACAACACTACCTAGTACACGTCCTAGTATTAGACCTACACCACAACCAACTACAAGACCTAGTGTTCTACCTACTGTTAGACCAACTGCGCGACCCACTGTTTTGCCAACCAATAAACCAGTTTTAGCAACCATACAACAACCAACAATGATACCAATAAGTTGGGCCGTGTTTTCTACTGCTCCTGTTCCAATAACAAATTTTTTCCCAACTCGCGTTCCAACAATATCAATGTTTACCATAACATCTGCTTCTCCGACTAGTCTTGTATCATCTAAGCCAACTGCAAGACCTACATCATTGCTTTCAGTAAATTTACCTCTTCCAACACCCATTCCAACTACAAATCCACAATCATTATCTCCTTCTGCGTCGCCAACGTTTAATCCTACTCTTACACCAACGATTTCACCGACTAATAATATAATTGTTCCTACTTCACCACCAACCACTGCCAATCTTGGTTCGTCTTCTATAAATAGCGTTTCTGAATCAAAAAACAATGGAATTTCAAGTGGAACTATAGCTGCTGTTGTAGCATGTATTGTTGTTTTTATAATATTGATTAGTTTATGTGTTTACATATTAAACCGAAAGACAACTAAACCAAGCCCATTTGAAATATGGACGTCTCACTATTCCAATAAAAATCAGCAAACTCAAGAAGTCCCTGTAGTAAACGATGATATACATCACTTTTATAACAGGACACCAAGACCTTCTATAAGTCCGAATCCTGTGTTCACGCCGCATATTTCTGCAAACCCTTCGTATAGAAATTCTCAAATGGGTGGACAGTTAGGCTCACAAAGAAATTCATTAAGACTTTCTTTACCAAAGAGAAGCCAGCAACATAATTATGCATTATAATTTTTTATAAGACAATGCATAATTTATATATGTTGTATAAGATGTATATAATTACCAGAAACGTCGTTGTAAACAACAGGAAATTCAAAATTAAAAGTAAGATTTTGAGATAAATCTGTTTCAGAATAATATTGGTCAATAATGCTCATCAAACTATTAGATATTCTAGTGCGAAGAGTATTTTGTAATTCTTCATCTGTCAATGATTGGTCGTTTTGTTGTGGTGTATTGTTTGTAGAATAATCACGAATGTCATATCTACAAACAGGACACCTTACATTTACTTGAAACCAGTTATAAATCTGTTCTCTATAAAACGTATGTCCACAATGTCTTATTTTACATACATGGTCACCTTCCTGAAAGTCTTCTAATACAATAGGGCAACGCGTGTTTGTATTGTTTACAATATCGTCTGTTGAAAAATCGTAATCAATTGTGGCTGAATGAAGTTGCTCATTCGTTGGTCTAACTACTACATTTTCATTAAAAGTGTTAATTGGAGTAACTGGTCTATTCAAACGATTTATATATGGGAATATTGTGTAATAAAGATAGTCGGTTTCATTACGCCGTTCATTCACAGGAACTCTTCTATTAGTAGAATTTGTATTGCTCGCCAATAAATGAATTGTTTGTAATATTAATCGCATATTATCTTGATAATCTCTTATGTTTGTGTTGTATGAGTAAACAACTTCTCTAAGAAGAGCGATTATTTCTTCATTATCGTTGGTTCTTCCCGTTCTTGTTCTTGACGCATTGCTTCTATTTCGGTTATTGTTTTGGAGTCTAGTTAACTCTTGTAATAATCTGGATAGTTCATCTTGTCCACCAAATCCGTTAAAACCGTTAAAGGTGTTATCCATCTATCTGAATAATATAAAGATAATTATCTATATATTCTTATAGAACAATTATTAATTAAAATGGATTTGTCAAAATACAAAGACAAAGGGAAGATAGGATTAGAAAACCTGGGGAATACATGTTTTTTAAATTCCTGTATGCAAGTTCTAAATCATACCTATGAATTAAACAATTTTTTGGATTCTGAGAAACATAAACGCAATTTTAAAGAGGATTTGCCAGATGCAAATATATTGATTGAATGGGATGATTTACGTAAGGTTATGTGGAGCGGCAATGGTATCGTTAGCCCTAATCGGTTTGTTCATAATGTTCACAAGATTGCTAGCATTAAAGGTCGCGATATATTTACTGGTTGGGCACAAAACGATATGTCTGAATTTTTATTGTTTTTTATGGATTGTTTGCACAATAGCATTTCACGAGGTGTAAATATGAAAGTTTCAGGGAACCCTGAGAATAATGTAGATAAGTTGGCAATTGCTTCATATAATATGTTAAAAACTACATATTCAAAGGAATATTCTGAAATTATGGATATATTTTATGGAATCTATGTTTCTGAAATAGTGTCTATTAATGGCTTAGTTCAACATGTTATGAAACCAGAAAGCTATTTCATATTAGATCTACCTATATTAGATTCTGGCAAGTTAGCTGGTAACATATACGACTGTTTTAATTTTTATACTAATCCTGAGATTTTAGAGGGAGACAATGCGTGGTATAATGAAAAAACGAAGACAAAAGAAGGCATTAAGAAACAAATATCATTTTTTAGTTTCCCCAAAGTGTTGGTCATCACTTTAAAAAGATTTAGTCCAGATGGTCAAAGTAAACTAAATTCATTGGTAAAATTCCCTTTAGAAAATCTAGACCTATCACCTTATGTCCGTGGTTATAATAAGGATTCTTATAAATACGATCTATTTGGGGTTTGTAATCATATGGGTGGTGTAATGGGAGGACACTATACGGCATTTGTTCGCAATTCAGAGAACCAATGGTTACATTGCAATGACAGGAATGTAGACGTTGTGCAAAATCCAGAAGCAATTATTGCCCCAATGGCATACTGTTTATTTTATCGTAAAAAAAATAACTTGGTATAATATAATAAACATAATATGGATAGCCAATTAATACCTCCCAATTATAATGTAAATGAAAACTTTGATACAAGCCAAGTTAAAGAATACAATGTAAATGATGACGTAAACACATACGAGGGATTATTTTTTTATATTTTTAACAAGTCCAATATAATTATGCTTTTGTGGTTTTTAGCAATATATTTTGTTGCGTATTTTGTGTTGGGATTTTTATTTAATAAAAACGAGGACGTCTCTAATTATCAGTTAAGATTCAGTCGTACTATTGATATTATTGGTTTGTTATGTGTTTTAATAATTATTATAACTACGTATGCCAGTTATTCAACCGAAAAGAAAAAATCATTGGTTCAAAATATATTTAACAGCACTTCCGACTTCGTAAATGACCCCGTTTCCATATTTTCAATGGGATTATTTCTTGTTTGTTTCTACATTGTAGTTTACTTATTCAGGTTGCCTATGGATAGAGAAACAAAACCAGTTGTAGTATCTATGGTAGAAACAGGTGCATGGTTATTATTTGTAATTATTGTATTCGCCGATTTTTTTAAATACGTTCTTGGTGTATCCTTAACTGATGGAATTTCCAATTTATTAAATTGGAATTCATTGCCAGATTATGGACCTGCACCAAAACCATATTATGGTAATGTCAAAACTTACGGTAATGTTACTGTAGCCGCTACTGGAAACACAGCCGTGTTTGGAAACGTATTGTTCTCTCAACCTGTTCAAAAAGATGAGGTGTTTAATATTTCTAATAATTTATACACTTATGATGACGCTCAAGCTATTTGCAAAGCGTATGGTGCTAAATTAGCGAATTATGACCAGATAGAAGATTCATATAAGAAAGGAGCTGAATGGTGTAATTATGGTTGGTCATCAAATCAAATGGCATTCTTTCCTACACAAAAGTCAACATGGTCTGCATTGCAAGAAACAGATAATAATAAAAATGATTGTGGTCGTCCAGGTGTGAATGGAGGATTTTTCGCTAATCCCTATCTTAAGTTTGGTGTAAACTGCTTCGGTAAAAAACCTAAGGCATCTGATGATGAGCTTGCTCGTATGAAAGAGTTAAATAATAAGATATATCCTAAGAAACCAAAGGATTCTATTATTGATAGAAAAGTGGAATTCTGGAAGGAGAATGCGGACAAATTGTTAGTATTGAATTCTTTTAATAAAAATGATTGGTCAGAATTTTAATAGTTTATATTACAATAAATATGTAATATAAAATTCTTTATGCTTTCTTTGTCTTACTGTTTTTAGGCTTATAGTATTTCTTTCTTGTCCCCGAATATGGTTTTACTGTAGATACTGACCCCAATAATTTATCAAATAATTGGTCATCCATAATTGAGAATTTATTGAATTTCGGGAGAACAACATCATGTGAGAAAATAGTAGGCTCTAAATATAATCCTGCTGGTATTCCTAATTCATCAAAACGACTAGTTCCACCTTCTATTGTTCCTCCTAAAATCATGCGCTTATTATTTTCTTTTATTAAATGCTGGCGCATAGGGAAAACAGCAGATACAATATCATTATTCGCATCTTTAATAAATTCATATTCTGATACTAATGACGTAGTCATATTTTCCATTCTATATATTATTGTGTTATTTATTTGTGGTATGTTCTCCTAATTTCAGGGAAAGTTGTTATTTCGCGGTTTTCTTTTAAATATTGCACCACATATTCTAATTGTTCTTTATCTTGAATAATATTTGCCAGGGTTTTTTCTATGTATCCAAATGTAAGCGGTGAATATTCTTTTTTTTCATAGAGCCGTATTTCTCCATCACTTAGTTTAATCTTTTCGTTATTTGATTCCGACATATACGTTGTAATTTTTTCAGATAGTTCATGTTTCATATCACGCATTTTTCTTGTTTTCTCATTTACTATTTTAAGTTGACTATCCAGGGTTGCCCATTTCTTAACATCTTCAATAAATTGCGCTTTTGGATTTACTGTAATTTCATTGCTCATAATATATAGTGTAAATATATAATGAATAAATTTAGAAAACACATTACTAAAAGGAGAAAGTTATTGAATAAAAAGAAGCGTATTCATCGTAGGACTGTTAAGAAAATAAAAGGTGGCATAGACCTTTATAAAACACTTGTTGGTTTGTTGATATTGGCAAACGGAACTGAAGCTTTTCAAAATAAACCACCTATTAGTCGTGGACTACAAACGTCTTCATATGGTTCAAATAGTATAACTCCAAACATACGGACTAGTTCAAATAGAGATAGACTACCTCCCAGAGGACCAACCATGCTACATTTAAAAATTGATGATTCGTCGGGTGACCCTAAACAACTTACTGAACAACAATTAGATGAAATCGCAGAAAAAAATATTGGAAATAAAATAAAACAAGGTGCTTTGGAAGATTATGTTACAGCTAAAACTAAAGACGTATTAGGAAAAGGAGTAGACATGTTATTTGCTGAGCCAGTTGAAGAAATTGTTCGTGATATTAAAAATGGAAAAAACAATCCAGATGCAGAAAAATTAATTAATGCAGTAAGGCAACAAATTGGATAGGTATTTATATTTATTTATAAACATAAATATAAATAAATCTAGCGTCTACCTCTGCGATTGCTGCGTCTGCGATGGCGACGAGACTTTCTCATTGAGAAACGAGGGAATCCAGGTAATCTGCGCTTAGCCATAATGTTTCTTGTGTAAATTAAAGCAGCAGGAACAGCCACATCAGTGATAATTCCACCACCATTGTATTCAGCAGGAGCTAAATCAGCACCACCTGTCACTATAGCAGGGGATAAAGGAGCACCCCCCTTAACTACAGCAGGTACAACAACTGAGCCATTGCTCATTGCAATAGTATGGTTAGTTGCGCTAACAGGGTGTTGTTGTCCGATTCCACCGTATGTGCTTATAGCATGGTCAGCAGCTCCATCACCACCCATTATCATCATTTTAGAACTGCGGCGTCTATGGACACGTCTTCTTGAATGTCTTCCTTTGGCCATTATAATATCTATTCACATTTTATTTTTTGAGTGCATGAACCACCAATTTTGCTAAAATTCATAAGTTGGCCAGACACCCTTAATAATAGAACTAATATTGCTAAAATAATAAAAAATAAAAATAGGTTATAAAAACACAATAACCACAAATATAAATAAACTTCATTATAAACTATATTAGCCAAGGGCTTTAATATCTCCTTCATATCCTTACGAGTATCTTCATTTTGAAAGAATTCTATACAGGTATCACGAATGCTTTTCATAACATAACTAAAAAATTATCATAGAATAATGCAAACAAATAAACGTATTGACTTTTATTTACAATTGCAATTACAATGATTAATTTATTGAATTAATATATAATGAATATTAATATTGTATTGGGTTATTCACTACAGATTTTTCATGTATTGTTATGTATATTTGCATTAGTAGCGCCTTATTTAACAAACAATAATTTGTATTTGAGTATTTTAATATTCTATTATGCAATGGTTTTAACAATATGGCATGTAAATGGAAGGTGTTTTTTAACTGATATTGAAAATCATCTTAAAGGTGAAAAGGATTCAAAACAATCTTTTGTAACAAATCTATTTACTAACATATTAGGAAGCTATACAAAAACAATGTTCTCATC
>Ga0114975_10000344_pt1 | contig 34789 bp, 52 predicted proteins | sample S_130626_EF_Meta_FD_87031 | JGI IMG/M metagenome (GOLD analysis project Ga0114975, IMG submission 87031) | Freshwater microbial communities from Lake Simoncouche, Canada to study carbon cycling - S_130626_EF_MetaG | ecosystem: Environmental > Aquatic > Freshwater > Lake | place: Lake...
CTTCAGAAAAGGCACTTAGCGGAATCACGTCAAACAACCACAGCACTGCATCATTGGCGGTGACATCACTCTTGCGATGCACTTGCTTCATGAGATCCTGGAAACTACTGGACATAACTTCGCCATCCAGTACCATGGGCTCATTGAGGTCAGTGACCGTCTTTGCAATCTGTTCTTTGATGTGTTCAAAGTTGACCAGCTCTTTGCCGTTGCGACTATACTGGTCGACTTTGCCATTAGGATAGACAATGGTAAGAACACGAACACCATCCAGCTTGACTTCCACCAGTTTCTCGCCCACCATCTTCTTAGGATGATCAGTGCCATCGTGTGCCAGCTGACAAGTGAACACCGGGATAACCAGGTCTTCACGCCCGCAACGTTTGACCACAGTATTAATTGTAGTCTCAGTCAAGCCGCAACGTAGGTCTTTGATGAGGATACGACGATACCAGTCGTTCCATTCTTCCTGTTTGGCTGCGCCCAGGCAAAGTTCAATGGCATCCTTGGCCGCATTGCCAGTTAGCTTGCGAGCAATAAGATTATCGCAAAGCTCACGGAAAGCCTGCCATGGCAGTCCTTGACCATCAGGTCCACCATGTGTAGGCACCTTCTTGACACCAAACGTGATTAGAGCATCATAGGCAAGACGTGCGCCTTCAAAGAACTCTTCACAGTCTGTGTCCAATGCAGACTGTATGACCGCTTCCTTGGCCTTGCGACTATTGTCAGCTTCTAGTTGTTGAATTACTTGAATCGGGGTCATTGTCATTATCCAATCGATTTATTGTTACACCAGCTTGTTTTAGGAAATCTATTCCTGCACTACTTCTATAATACTGTCTATAGTACACTTTGTCAATACCGCTTTGGTAAATTAATTTGGCACATTCTATACAAGGTGCATGGGTGATAAACAATGTAGAACCTTCGGCGCTTTCGGCACTTCTGGCAACCTTGGCGATTGCATTAGCTTCTGCATGAAGTACCTCTGGTTTGGTTACTAGTTTGTAACGACTAGTATACTCCTCACCAGACTGGTCCATGTAAATGCCTTCATGCGGCCACTTCTCTTTGATTTCTTCCGGATCTAACCAACCACCAGCATCGCCCATCCAACTGACGTCTTCACAGTTGTTATCCCAACCTGCTGGCATACCATTGTAGCCAATTGAAATGATGCGATCATCTTTGACCATAATGGCACCTACTTGCAAGCGCCGAGCGGTGCTTAACTTGGCATAGGTCTCGGCCACTTGCATGTGGGCTTTGATGATCTTGGACTTCATTGTACAGTAACACCTTCTTTGGGATCGTAGTATGCCCAAGTACCAAAAGGTGGCTCAATTTTATCGTTGCCATGAATGATGAATACCGTGTCGCAGAATTCTGGCTCGCCCCAAGCACCAAAAGGATATCCGTCTGTGAACATGATGAGCTTCTTAGGTTGTATGTCATTGCGACGCATGTATTCCCAATTGGCCATAAAGTCTGTGCCGCCGCCACCAGCTGGCTCATACTGCACTAGGTCATATCTATTGCTTTCATCGTACTCTTTGTCAGCATGAATGTCTGTGTCAAAGCACCAAATGCGAACCTTGAAGTCTTGGTACTGATCCATAATGCCTTGGACTTCACTGAGGAAATCTTTAAGCATCTTCTCGCTGATTGATCCGGAAGTGTCAATGCAAACGTGTACGTCAATTGTTTCTTCAGGCTTGCTGCCTGGAAGCCACACACCTGAGCTCCAAGTTTTCTTATTGGGGCGACTCCAAGTAAAGTCGCTTTTAATTAAACTTTGGATTTGTTGACGGATAAGTTCACGCCAATTAATCTTGGGCTCAGTGAACTCCTTAATAAGACGCTTGACCATACCGGGAACATTGCCAGCGCCCGCTGCCTTGGCGGCACTCAATACCGCTTCACGGAATTCGTCTTTGAGCTTCTTGGCATCTTCCTTGCTGATGGAAGGCATCTTACTCAGCGGGCCGTCATCGTCACCATCACCCGAGCCTTGACCCTGTCCATCACCTTCTTCGCTTTCAGGCAAGTGTTCGTCTAGTGTAAACAATTGGCTAAGGTCAATTTTATTTGCTTGTTGGTAAATGTTGTCGTAGACTTCTTCGGTGAACATGTCCTTGTAACGTGCATCCAGCAATGGCTTGACCACTGTGATGACGTCGCCAACTTTGCCTTCAACCAACATGCCATTAATAACATAGTCGCCGGAGATATTCCAAATCTGAGGATCTCTGTCGCCCTTGCGACTAAAGTGATCCAGTACACAATGTCCAACCTCATGTCCAAACAAGAACTGGCACTCTCGTATGGTGAGCTTGCGTACAAAGTTTTGATTATAGTAAAACTTGCGGCCGTCTGTGGCCGCTGTGGGGATGATGTGCGTGGCATCAATCAATTGCAAGCGGGTTGCAAGATTGCCCCAAAATGGTTGCGTCATCAGCAACCCGACTCGTGCAACAACCAGCTTCTCTACCACCTTGTTGTCAACAGGCATGGGCTCCTCAGACAGGAAGTCCTGCCTTGCGTCTTTGGTCACTGCGGTAGAACCTTGAATGGACATTGCTTACTCCTTAACTGTATAATGTAATTATAGCACCTGCGGGGTCAGGAGTCAACCTTTAAAATAAACTTTTCTACCAATTCTTCAATGAAAATGTACACCATCATGATCCAAATTGGGGCGAGCATAATCAGAAAATTTATAATAGCTTGATCCATTATGCCTCCTGGGCAAGGTAAGTGTTGAGCTCTTCGCCGGACAACTTGCGACCGTCCCGCAGGGTAAAAGACACCTTGTAGTTCGCACGGCCGCCACCCATGAGCAAAACATACTCCTCGACCTTGCTGGCGACTTCACGACGCATGTAACCATATTCGCCGTTGGCAGTTACCCAACGAGCGACCCACTGATTGGCTTCCCAAAACAGTTCAGTAGGGCTTTCCCAGTCTTCGCAGACCACAGCATCGTCGTCCTGGATGCTCCAGTCGATTACATACTCTTCAAAACCTTCGCTACGCTCTTCCAGCAAAGCGGTCAAGGTAGGGATACCTTGGTCCTTGATCTTTAGGGTTTGAGCAACCGTAAGGTTGGGAACCACGTAGGTGTTGCCGCCTTTGAACTTCCAGTAAGGCTTGTTGGCATCACCGTAGTTTTCACGAACTTGCGTTTGGATTACAATTTTCATTTCCGGGCTCCTTATTTCTTACTATGTACATATTATACCGCATCTAGGCACCAAAGTCAACCAAAATCTGCATAAAAAGACATCTTTTTTCAATAAAAAACCCCTTATAAATCATGGACTTACAAGGGGTTATTTCTATGTATTGTTGCAGAAAAACAACAAGATTGCTTAATTTTTAAGCAAATTAGCCTTCATAGATAGCTGAATTGGCACCATGCTCTGCACACTCTACTCGTACGCAATAGCAACGATCGTCAGTCTTTTCACGTATTAGTGCATCAGCAAAATTAAACGCATGTTCAGCAAACTTCTCTGCACCCACACCATCAAAGATTCTAATCTCTGCTAGATCCAATGCCGCCAGCTCTTGGAACTTGGCTAGATATGGATCACTTTTATCCAAGGCCAGCTTGTGATCAAAGTGATCTTCCAGCCATGCTTTGAGCGGTTTGAGTCCGCCAAAGTCCACTGCCCAGTTCTTATTGTCCAGTGTGTCGCAGCCAAAGGTGAATGTGAATGCTAGACTGTAACCATGTAGCAAGTGACAGTGACTGTGATCTGCATTAGGTTGACGGAATACCGCTGACAGACCAATGTTGTGCCCGTAGTGTTTTGTTGAGTAAAATTTTGCCATTGTTTGATTTCCTTGTTAACAATGACACGCAGAGTATTTAAAGAGGGATGAGCGCCTAAAGTCCTCTGCATGTATTTACAACTGTGTGTTACTTGCACCACATTAATGAAAACATTCCAGCAATGGTTTCATCTTTAAAATAAATCTTACGAGCATAAGTGTCATTGACCCAAGCCCACTCAGTGGTATGATTTATATCTTCTGCCGCCACCCAAACTTCACACCCAGGACCATATTGTTCCCAACACCAATTACGGCATTCTATAAAATCAGATAGGATTAGTTTTGGTTCAAACTTTCCGGCACTCATGGCAGAGAATCGTCTTTTAGTAAAGTCCACTGCATGAGAAAACAATCCGTATCCGGTGTGCCGTCTGTCTAATTTAAAAAGTTTCATTAAATTTCTCTTGGGGGAAATGGACAGCGCAACAACCACATGGTGCGACTGTCTTCATCATCAAAGTCAAGCCTAACGGTATGTTCTTTTCTTTTATTCTTAAACCAACCATCTTGTTCAAACATCAGCAACGTATCTAAGTCAGTGGTGTCTGTGTCCTTGGTGTATGCACTTTTATCTGTGACCCACTCACTGTACTCACGCACACTGAACCCAAAGTTATCCTTTAGATTCCAAGCAAAGCAATTGACCAGACCATACTCTTTCAGCAACCACTCTTTGATACTGTGCCAAGTCATGGGCTCATACACCACCGCTCTCATATACTGACTCCTCTATCGATGCCACCTAAGGGCAAATAATACTGCATCGGCTTCGTCATTAAAATTAAAATCCATGTAATCTTCTGTGGGCTTGCACAGATACTTCTTGCCGGGCATGCCAAACATCTCTATGGCCCAAATACATGTTTGATCCCAGTCCCTGACTGTGTCGCCAAATTGCCACGGGATTCTTACTTGAAAGAATTTATCGGCCATTTTAGATAAAAGTAAACAAGATCTTCTTCACGGAAATGTCCTATCACTGCAACTCTATAGCCATAGGAGTATGCGTCTAACTCCATGACATAGGTCAGTGATTCTGGCAAAGCATGCTCCATACACCAAGTGCCGGGTTCACTTTTTTGCCATTCATATATGGGTTGAGCAACATATATTTCTGGATCGTCACAGTCAGCCATCATAAACTGATGCACCACAACTTTTTTATAAACTTGATTTTCGTTGAGCATAACTTTGTGAGCAAAGGACGGGGCGTCCGCACACCCCGTCCCCCACTGGCTTTGTTTCAAAGCCACCCGACTCACCGGGATCTCATTTTGCCTGCATGGCCGCAGTAATGTACGTACCATACTTCTTGGCAAACTCGTTGTAGGTCTTCATCTTAGAGCCTTGGAAGACCAAGCCATAATTCTGTAGTGCAACCTTGACCGCAAGAATACAAATTTCTGTGCTGAAGTTATCCATAATGAAACGGAAGAAGTTATCAACCATCTCATGCCATTCGGTGGGGTCTGGCTTGGACTTGTGTTTGATAAAGTAATCCTTGAGCTCATAGCACATGGAGATAGTCAAGGAGTAATGTGCAGACACTTCCTTGGTACCAATTGTACTGACCTTGCCTGCCAGCACGTCGCTGGGGTTGGGCAGTTGGCTGGCAAACTTGCGGTGTGCCATGAACTTAACTGCCAGGCCTTCGCCCACTGCACCGCAGATCAGATCCATTGCACTGCTGTCGTCAAGCTCAGGATCTGACAGCAACTCGCTGACGAACATCCAAGTACGTGGGGTGGCAAACGCACGTGACGCACTCTCGGGACGCATGTCAAACAAATCCTGCTTGGCAAAGTTAAGGTAACCAACAACGTCGGAGTGCGTCTTCTTGTTGACGGCCCATTCGTTCCAACTGTCAAAGTCGCAACGCAATTCCAAGTGAATGAAACGGTTGGCCAGTGGCGCAGGCATGCGATAGGTAACGCCACGGTCGCTTTCACGATTGCCCGCCGCCATAATAACAACGTTCTTGGGCAGTCGGTATTCACCAATGCGTCGGTTCAGTGTAAGCTGGTAAGCACTGGCCTGCACCGCAGGTGCGGCGGCATTCATTTCATCTAAGAACAGAATGACGATTGGATACTTGCTGGCAAATTCTTCACTGGGTAGTTCGCTGGGACTGGCCCAACGCATGGAGCCAGTGGTGGTATCAAAATACGGCATGCCCTTGAGGTCTGTGGGATCAAGCAAAGGCAAGCGGAGGTCAATAAGGGCACCGCCCATGTCCTCTGCCAACTGATACGCAAGGTCGGACTTGCCAATTCCGGGAGGACCCCACAACATAACGGGACGTTGGCAACGCATTGCGATGCGAACATCTTTCTTTGCTTCACGGATAGTTACCGTGCGGACTTCTGATGCAGACATTATAAAAACCTTTCAGTGAGTTGAAAAATTAACTTCTTAGTGTATGTAGTATACGCTCACTGTGAGCGTATGTCAACATCTTTTTTATGCTAAATTCAATTTAGGTTGCATTTCAGCAATCAACTCACGCTCACGTTTGTGAGCCCAAGCCTTGCCACGACCTGTTTCCAGGATGAACACTTCAAATGCCTCAGCGCCAAATTTACGCATTGCAGTGTACAAAGGCCATGTCTTGTCTTCTGTGCGAGCACGATAGGTGTGCTTGGCAAAGCGACTCAACACGCTCTTGTTGACTGTGGACTCTGTCTTGGCAGTGATCCCAACGTAGCTGGTACCATTTACAACAAGCTCATAAATGATATGTGTACGGTCTGTGCGTTTTTTGCGTGGGGTGTTTTTGCAGTTCATGTGTTTATTATACAGTCTTACGCACCAAAGTCAACCAAAATCTGCATGAAAAGACATCTTTTTTTGTTGTATTTTTGCAACAACTATGTTGTTAAAAAACAACAACTTGCAACGCCTGATTTGCTTAATTTTTAAGCAATTTTTAGCTGAGAAACGTCAACCATTGGGTAAAATTACTGCCGCAAAGAGCCCAAGCATTTTGCTTGTCAACGTCCCAATGATGCAGTTTATTTCTGTCTAACAAGAATGGGGTGTCGGGAAATACTCGTACAATGCCAATGATTGCCCCTGCATTGGAAAACAAATCACTGATTATCGTGTATCCAGGCTGTAGTTTGCTGTACCATACATAGCCCTCGGGAGAGAATTGCATGCTGTAATTGCTGTGCCAAAGTCTAAGGGAAAGTTCTTGATAAATCTTTTCATCCCAACTGTCGCTGCCAGTTTCGATGGAAAATAGCAAAGGGGCACTGACTACCCCTTCTTTTATACCTGTGAATATCAAATCCTGATAATAGGATTTACTCTTGAACAATTGTTCCATTGGTCAGTTTATACACTTGGAACTTATCTGTTTTGAATAATGTGTTTAGTTTAGTGGCAAGATTGAATGCATGCCCGGGATTGCTGAAACTGACTTTTTTATATTTTGGGCCAGGGTAATTAGTGAGGCTGTTAAAACTCTTCAAATTGATTGCTTTACCATCAAAAAATACCGCCCATACCCCCTCGCTTACCAAAACCTGATCAGTTTTGTAAGTTGATTTTTCGATATACTCTAATAGTATGGTTGGTTTAGGTCTACTCATTTTTCAATTCTCTGCTACTATTATTTAGCAAAAGATTGATTGGATGACCAGGTTAGAAATCGAAGTTAATGGTGTTGCCCACAGAGTCATTGACTGCCAGTCGGCTCTTGATTAGCTCGTTGTAACCACCAATTCGTTCACCGTCTACAAAGATCTGAGGCACACTGCGAACGCCTGCGCCCACACTTTCGTAAAAGGTTTTTCTTGCATCTTCATCGTCAAGGTTGATTTCTTCCCAGACATAACCTTTGTTTTTTAACCAGCTTTTGGCAGCCGTGCAATAAGGACATATAGTCTTAGTGTATACAGTAATTTTCATTTGAATGATCCTCCATCTAATTCGATTGACGTGACAGTATTGTCAGATAGTGATTTCCTAGCGTCTTCTAAAGTTTTTTGTAACTCAGACAATTCAAGCAACAAAAAAGAAAGCCCGTCTGCTACTCTTCTTGCATTTGCTACAGGAAGTGAAACAGAGGGGCTTTTCTTTTTTTCTGTGATGCCTACAAGGCTAATGTATTCTTCCAAGTCACGTTTATTCAGCATGAAAGTATTTATTGATTCAAAGTCTCCGCTTCAGATTCTGTATGGAACGGTCCCCAGAATTGATTGCGATTTAATGTCAGTAGCTTGGGGCAGAACTGAATACGGTCACGACCTTTGACCCTAATGCGATACCAACCTGCGGCAAAGAAACACTTGCTGTTGGGTTCGCTGGTGTAGATTGGCAGTCTACGATGTACTTCGATGGCAGCATTGAAATACGTTTCATGCTCAACTGGGTAGCCATTTAGGTCTGTGCGAATGTTACTGTAATATTCATCAGACTCTTTGCCAGTACCTGGTTCCCAATCTTTGATGTTTAATTGCTTGCGTACATTACGTGCTGAACCTAGATTTTGCACAAAGCCATTCTTGGCCAGAATGAATCCATCCTCGCTCTTATGCACTGCGGCAATTTTAACTCCGTTGTTGAGCACTAGCCAGCTTTGGCCTTCTTTAGTTGTTTTAAGTTCAAATGTCATTAGATAAAAATCTCCATATATTTTTGTGCGTTACTGCCAATATTGTCCATGCCAAACTTTCCGCATAGCTTCATGAAGTACAAGCCGCTTTGGGATTGATTACGAACCACTGCTTTGGCTTCTGCAATTGTTTTGTCCAGCTCTTGTTTAATACTATCCGGCTGTTGACTTAGGTCAATGATATGCCGATTAATATGATAGTCGTCAATGACTTGATGCTCGACTCCTTCATGGTCGACCCAACGTTGCAACATGAGATTGTTCCATTTGAAGCCTTGTGTTTGTCGGTCACCAAATGCTTCCAATAGTTGTGTTGTGCGAACACGGGGAAAAGCACTGAACACATTGTCGCTACTGTCGCCACGCATGCACTTTTCAAACAGCAACCATTCAGGATCACCGGGTACCTTGGGTAGCTTGGTCTTTTTATCGATGACTGTCTTGCCCTTGTCATCTACCACACCATCGAGACTAATTACTTCTTTGGTAATACCGTTGAAGATCCTGACGTTAGGAGCCAACAACTGGAAGAAGTCCGAGTCGCTGGAGCAGATGATGTGTTCGTCTTCGGGATGGGTTTGTATCCACCTAGCAATGAAGTCGTCCGCTTCGCACTGCTGGTGTCGCAGTACCAGTGCTCCGCTTTTGTCTTGTAGGAATTTGCTGAATTCATCGAATGCTCCCCAGTATGCTTTATCTTCCACTTGGTCTTTTGTGCTGAGACTAGCTCGAGCTTCTGCCCTATGACGTTTGTATCTTGTGTAGACATCTTTGCGCCAACTGCGACCTTCGAGGCAGTATACGCTTCTGTCTGTTTTAAACAGTTCTTGAGCACGTTTAACGCTACTGATAAGAATGTGAAGAGTCATGCCTAGTTTCATATCTAGGTCATCACCTCTTGCCACGTGCCTAGCACGGGAAAAGGTATTAGCAGTATCTACCAAAAGGTATTTCATAGTTCCTCGGATTCATCTAGTTTCTTTTTACGCTTTCTAGATTGTACACTCTCTGCCGCTATGCTGTCAAGTAAATCTTTGTCTTCTGCCGCGACACTTAGGCATAAATCACGAAACCAACGGTCAATCAAATCTTCGTCCGTGTCTCCCTTGTATCCAGCAAATCGTAGTTGGTCGATGAAGTACTCGTTCCAATCCAATTCAAAAAATCCGTTGCGTGGGTCTCTTGGATTGATGCTGGTGTCCAATACCGCAACCCAAGGCTCACGCTTTTCTGTGGCAATCTCTTTGGGAGTCTTGGCCTTTTTGGGCGTAGTCGCAGGTTTCTCAACTACGGGAGGCACCGACTTCTTTTTAAATATATCAAACATACCCATTTTTACTTCTCCCTAGTGCTTGTTTGGCTGCCGCTTGCCAGGCTTCATTGTCTTGTTTTAATCCAATGTCGAATGCCTGTTGAACAAGTCCTTGCATTAACCAAGCTCGGTTGTTGGCTAATTCTAATAGAGCTTCTAACTCACATACTTTTCCGAACAATTGATTGTCCATTATTTTTTACCTTTTTGAAATTCTTCTACGTCTTTAACCGCAGACTTCAGCGTCTCTGCATAGTTGAGTGCAGTTTGTTTTGGTAAGCATATAGTAGACTGTTGTTTAGTGTACCCAGAGGTGAGTATATCCCATAGCTGCCGCCAGCGACTTTTGCTCCAAAATTCGGTCTTAGTAGTAACATAGATGTTAACAGTAACGTCGTGATCATCTGCTTCTACCCACAAGTCGTGCGTACAATCTGGATCAGTACATTCGCAGACAATCTGATAGACTTTTGAATCACCCCAGTCGTTGATCTTTAGAATACCTTGCGCTGGCGATTGTGCTTGCATCAGGTGCCCCACGCATTGCGCCAGATGTCAACATGCAGTCGGGGACTGTAACGATAACCTCGTTCCAAGGCCAGTTCTGCCACTTGTTTTGTATTGAAGTGATACTGGTCTGGAATACCACCTTGTGGCATTAGGTAGACTGGCGATTCGACACCAGCGTCGCGATACTCTGCCACAGCCCTATCAACATCACCAACGTCATCACCATCGGCAACAACAAACTTGAGATAATACTCACTGCCCATAGGAACATCAAGACTAGCATAAGACTTGAATATGAGTGGCCTAATTGCCTCGCTCCACGACTCACCGCTGACTGTGAGTTTGGGACTGCATGACCAAGTAACGTGGAATCGGTCTTGGGTGGTGAGGTACTTTCTAAAATCATCATGTAGTTCCTGTGTTGTGTTAGTCTCAAAGGTTAGATTCTTTAAGTCTTGCATACGGGGATGATCGAATAGTTCTTGATAAGCACGTTGCCATCCCAGCAACGGCTCACCGCCTGTGATAACAAGATGCACATCTTGACCATTGGGTTGAGTCCAGGTATTGTTGGGCACCAGTGCCAGCATCCTGTCAACAACTTCGTTGACTTCCAGGGTGGGACTCAGCGACTTGAACGCAGGGTGCCAACTGGCATAGCTGTCACATCCAGCAGTGGCCAATGGCAAATCTTCAAACGTCTTGTACAGTGTGATGTTTTCCCCAATTTGGTCTGGTTCATCTGTGTGGGTGCCCTTGGGCATGCCAAAGCCGGCACACTTGAAGTTGCAACCAAATGTACGCAAGAACACACTGGGAGTACCACTCCATCGTCCTTCGCCCTGTATGCTGTAAAAAATTTCTGCTATCTTAAGTTTCATAAATCGTAGACCACTTTTTAAGTTTTTCAATTTTAAGAGCGCAGGCTGCTTCTAGTGCATTAAGATCAATTATATCGAAATCATGCATGAGTTTTATCATGCACAATACATCACCGACTTCTTCAGTCAATCGCTCTCTATTAGTGCCGCCTTCTTTACGATGGATGTTGTCAATGCCGAATCGACGACACTTACTAACCATCTGAATTACTTCAGCACATTCTTCTTGTAGGATATTTAGAATCTCGTCTTGCTTAGACATTTATTTCCCCCACCAATCTTCCCAAGGAAAATCTATCCACACGTTGTGTTCTGCTTTGTTAACTTCAAGAGCACTGTAATCATTGATGCCAGAGCTGGCAAGATTTTCAACAAGCACCGCAAACTTTACATTGTCTTTCCAAACGCTGTCCCAGGCCTCAACCTGATCCGGTAAACAACCGCTTTGCCAATCATTCTTGATCCATTCCAAGGTAGCGCCGGTGTCATTGATGTCGTCAACGATGAGAATATTCTTTGGTGGATCTATGTAACCATAGGCATCTTCTGCCATCCATAGATTACTTTCACACGCATCGCTGCCGCCATCTCTCAGAGATACTTTTAGTGTGTGCATGGGTACGTTAAAGTATTGGCTCAACATCACTGCTGGGACCAGCCCACCACGAGTAATGCCAACAACATAGTCCGGCCGCCAATTGCTATTGCTGATATCACGAGCAAGCTGGGCAGTCATGCCCTGAACTTTATCCCAACTGAGTAATAGCTTGTCCATCTAACACTTTCTTATAATCGATGCCTGCACGTTTAAAAATCTTGTTACGTTTCTTAAGAGCAAACTCTAGCTTTATTTTACTAGCTTTGTCTCTAAAAGTCAAGCCTTTTATGTGGTCATATTCATGTTGGAATATTCTAGCAGGCCAACCTTCCAAGAGTTCTTCAACTGTTTCACCATCCACTGTTTGATATCTAACAGCCACTGCATCCGGTCTCTTCAACCAAAGGAACAATGCAGGGAAACTTAGACAACCTTCTTCGAAGGTGGCGTCGGTGGGACTGTGACCCAGTAGTTCTGGATTGATGACAATCTTACTGCCTGCTGGAATGTCTCCCATGTTGGGCCATTGCATGACAAACATCTGTGCATCAACGCCCACTTGGTTTGCACTGAGTCCGGCGCCGGAACAGCCAACCATAATTTTCATTAATCGTTGAGCCAAGGCCTTGGCATCGATTGTTGCATAATCTAAAGGTGCCAACTCTTTGACCAGCAACGGGTGTGTCTCTGGTACTAGTTGTAGTTGATCAATTTCTTCATTTGTCATCATCTGTTTCCGGTGAATTGCTGCTCAAAATAGCTTCAGTGATTCTATAATTTTCATAGGCTGCTTTTACATCTTCCCAAGACTTCTGTAGTACTTCGTGCTTGGTCAGTAAATCAACATTAGGCAAAGGCAGACTGTTCTTGTCAATCATGTCTTTGACAATTTGCATCATACCGGCCAACTCGTCTAAGTTGATTTCACCACTGTCAATTGTTATCTTAGGATTGTTTCCTGAAATTCTTAGACTAGGTTCTGAATTGAACGTTGTGGTCAAATTTGGTGCAAATGTTATGGAACCAACAGTGTTGGCAGTGGTGACCCAGTTGTTGCTGGAACCGCCGGAAGTTAACACTTGACCGCTACTGCCGCCACCCAGTGAAATGCTATTATCCCACATGGTATTGGTAAGCGGAGGAATAGCACCATAGTTCGGATCTAATAAACTGTCGGGCACTGTAATGGTAAGAGTGTCGTAGTCAATGCCGCCGATGATGGTGTCATCGTCTTTCATAATTACTTGCAGCCTTTGTTGACAATGTTCATGAACTCCGAACGCACAGCCGGTTCGTTTTTAAAGCAACCGCCCAGCTTGCTGGTAACAGTGCTGGAGCCCACGTCTTCTACGCCACGACTCTTGACACAATAATGTTGTGCATCGATGACCACTGCAATGTTGTCTGTTTCTAGAATATACTGAAGTGCAAAATAAATCTGCTCAGTGAGTCGTTCTTGAATCTGTGGACGCTTGGCAAAATATTCAACGATGCGATTGATCTTACTCAAGCCCAGTACTTTGTTATTTGGAATATATCCAACTGTGGCCAGTCCGTCGATGACAACGAAGTGATGTTCGCAGTTGCTTTGAACGTTAATGCCACGTTCCACAACCATCTCATCATATTTCATTTTGTTATCTACAGTGGTGCATTTGGGAAATGCCTCGTAGTCTAGACCCCAGAATATTTCATTGACATACATCTTGGCCACACGCTTGGGTGTGTCCATTAGACTGTCATCACTTAGGTCCAGCCCAAGTGTTTCCATGATCTGATGCATGTGGCGTTCGATAATATCAATCTTATCTTTACGCTCTATATTGTTGGAGATTGTTGGAGTTTCTACACCGCATTTGATTAAGTGCTCGTGTACTTGTTGACCCAAAGACGGATCGGTTTTGGTTTTATTGTATGACATAGTTTTCCTTCCTTACTCGGATAATTTTAAAAATTGCTACCTTTGTGTAGCAAATCTATTTAGTATAGTATATAGACACTTTGCAGATTACCCACCAAGTTTCTACCAATGATGAATAACATTGGCAATGATGACAAAGCAAGTTATGGTGTGCAGTGCCACCCAAAATGTTTTTAAGAACAGTGCAATGCGAGCTTCTGTGCGAGTTAATATGGGTACATCCGGACGATCATCGTCGGTGGCGCCCATCAAGTGCCCAGTGGCTCGTGCCCAGATCTTTTCTAGTCCATTCACTTTAGGTTTTCCAATAGTGGAGTTGCCGAAAAGAAATTCTCTTCTAGGTGCTGTTGTTGGCGCTCAATGACTTCAGTGAGACTGTCAAAGTCTGCCATGGTTTGTTTGATCAACATGATCAATTGGTCTTTGTTGGCAAGATAACTATCCCAAGAACTGGTCCAGGCACTGGGGTACTTACTGTTGGGCAAGTACATTTCGCTGTAACTAAGTCTATCTGGCACCAAAGGCATTGCCCCAACACACAGTCCTTCATAGCAACTAATGCCCAAAGTCTCTTGTAAGTTTGCACTAAACACAATCTTACTTTGTCCCAGTAGCTTGTGATACTCTGCTTTGGACAATTGTTGTTCTTGACAAACTACCCACTGGTATTCAGGCATGGCTTCTGCCAAGTCCTTGAAGATCTCCACCTGCTTCTCGGGGGCAATACGATGCGGGAATAGGATTAAATCACGCTTGGGTTGTTTAGAATATTCCAGCAATACATGCTTTAGATATTCCATGGGCCAGCCTGTACGTACAATCTTCTTATTGATCAACTGACGATCTAGCCAGAAGTCCTCGGTTGTTTTGTACAGATTGGTTTCAAACATGTCAATGTGAAACTGCGTGGCAAAGTAGTTGTGATCAGCCGCTTCATAAAATGATTTCTCAGCATGTCTTACCCAAGGAGCATCTCCAATGAGTCTACCTAAGAAATCGTGAGGGTCATATGACCCAGCATGCCACAGTGCATGAATCGTTACCGGAATACCCAGCAACTCGCTCATGTACTTTAAGTTTATGATGCCGGGATGCCATGCATCAGTAAAGATAAAATGACTGCCAGCCTCGACGGATCCTGAGCAAAAAAGTCTTCCAAGCTGTTCAACTTGGTTTGCCTTATAGATATTAGTGCCCCCAAAATTGAGAAACGCACCAGGAGTAGTGGCGCTAGGAATATCGCCAGGGCCCGATATAACATGAACTTCATGACCTGCTCCTTGTAGTAGACGTGGGATGTGATCTTTCCATTGGCCGGTATAACGGCTTTCAACAGATTCTAAATCGATTAAAAAAATCTTACTCATCCCTGATCCTATCGATTGTTATGTTCTGCCCTTGCATTGCGATTCTTTCGGCGTAGGTACGCTTCATACTTGCCCCATGTACTGCCGGGCTTGTATAGATCCGCCTCGTTAAAGGGCTTACCTTCGAAACGGCACCAGTCCCGGTACGCATCTAGGTCCTCAAAGATTTTTGCCACTTCTGGCTTTAGTCGAAGGTATTTGTTGTTTACTTTAGTAGTCATACTTTCACCTGTTTGTATTATTAAAACTTAATGAAGCAGCCATTTTCGCCGTCTTCACTTACTTCAATCCAAATCTCACGACCTGGATACCTTGCTGAGATTGTTGCATTTAAATCCTCTGCAATCATCTCACATGATTTAAAGTCAAGTTCAAGGGTGCCATCATTGTAGCATTTCTCGAGCCAACGTTTAAACTGGATAAATTCAATGTCACGGTCATCGTGAAACACTTGAATGTAAACTTTAAAATGGAAAATATGTCTATGTGAGTTAGCCAGGAAGCTGACGTCATATTCTCCTGCTGTGCAGAGATTGGGATCTGTTGCCGCCGCCGGATAGCGATGAATGCCTTCCTTGCGAAAGGTAACCCAAATCATCTTGTTAGGTCTGATATCTGTTTTGATAATCATAATGTTGTGTCCTGTGTATATTGATCCCAGTGGGTATAAGTTTTGTTAGTCATGAGGTCATGCAGTTGATGAGTCCACACGCCGGGGTTTGTTGCACCCCAGGTACGGTCATCAATTTTAATAGTTGTGTTATAATTGTACAATCCAATGTAGGGCAGTTTAACACTGATCATTGGCACAAAACGATTGTGCTCACATAGTCCGCTTTCCAGTAGACCTTCCGCTTGTTGAGCGTCTAAGTCTAGGGTACACCAGAAGCCAGCTTCTAAACAAGCCTTGATCATCTGCTCCCAGGGGAACCAAGCATCATAGTTGTTGATACCAATGTTGGGGAAACTTTGGCTAGTGCCAAAATAGATGTGAGTAACTTTATTCTCACGGGCATGAGCAAGGATCTCTTCCACTGGCTGTACACCCACAACAAACAGTGTAAACATGTCATAGCATACAGTGTGTTCAACTTCGAACCCTGTAAAATACTTAACGGCTTGCCGCTCTTCTGTGTTTAGTCCCATTTGATATATCCTCTATTGTAGCCGCTTGGACGATCCTTACCATCCGCAAACGCTTGTTGCCATTGTGTACTACGAGTATAACACTTTGTCCAGAACTTGTCAACATTAATATGACCAGTCTCAATCATCCAAACTGCATCTCTCATACGTTGATGAAAATTTGGATTACGTGGGCTTGGCCGAATGGTTGTACAGGCTTTCCAAAGTTGTTGCTGTGCTTCATTTTTATTAATTGTTTTACCAACACCGTCAATTATCAGTGCATTGTTATTTAGGCTAATATCGGCACCCAGTTCATATTTTCCGCTGAGATCGATTACTACATCATAACTTTTGGTAGAACTCGAGGACAATCGATTGTCCCATAGATCAGAGTTGCTAGATCCTATGACATCAACAGTGATGCCAGGCCACATCATTGATAACTTGTGAAATGCCACCCACGCAAGAAAGCCACTGCCTAGGATCACGATGTTGCCATGCTGTCTATCTTTGATTTGTTCATATGCTTGGCTTACTATGTTGATGCCACAGGCCACAGGCTCGATGATGTATCTTGGATGCGCTTCGGGAATCCACACATATTCGTTTTCACGTACATTGTAGTAGTCTGCATAGGCAGGCTCGCCTCTTGTGGCAACAAAATCTCCAACTTCGATATTGAGAACTTTACTGCCAACCTTGACCACTTGTGCAAGTCCTTCATGACCTTGCATACTCAATGGCAGCGGACCGAAGTCACCCAGCATCATATCAATGTCACTGCGACACACACCTGTCATGACGGCCTTGACAAATATATCAGCGTCGCCCAAGTCGGGATTGTCATAAGTTACTTCTTCAAAGTAACCTTGCCCTGTGGTTTGTAAACAACGTGTCATAGTAGTTCTATTTGTTTGTGAATCCATACATCTTGTCTGCATTGGTCTTTCCAGTACTCATCATTATTTAGGTTCGTAACAGCAGACACAATCATTTTTTTGTAAGCACTTTCTGGACATAGACCTAGTTCATGCCTTATTGAAGATGACTTAGTTTCAAATGTAATACTACTGTCATCTGCAACATCATCCTTCCAGTTGGCAGTCAGTATCCATGAGGTATTACCATTTTTAAATTCAAACTCACAGAAATCATCTACGTTATAAATGCCATCATGATTGACAGTGCCGTAGTCTGTGGACGTGACGTCTTTTAAATTGTGTCGTTGTTCAGCCAAGGAAAATAACTTGTCACCATCTGCGTAGTTGGTCAATGCACAGTAGTAACTCAGCATGTGGGGGATAAGGTCTCGACTGACTCCACCAAACGCTTTGATCTTGGTGGTAAACCAACTACCTGGATTAGGTATTCTATTTTTACTATTCCACTTAATGGTTACTTTACTGGCATTACTGGCCAAATCTCGAAATGCTGAAATTTCATCACGGTGTTGATTATTCTTCACCATGGCGATGCAAGTGCTGGGGAAATCATTGACTAGTTTTTGCCAAGCAATGTTATCAACTACCCCAGGCTTTTCTACAAAGACAATGTCGGAACAACTGGCCACTAACCTAGCGATTTTATCATGCGTGAAGTTGGGTGTGCAGATGTTGACAATATTAAATTGTCGATGTACAGCCACTGCTTCTGTTACATCAGTAAAATCTGCACCTTTGTTGGGATCTGCATCAACAGTTATTACTTGGTAACCGAGGCTGGTCAACACTGGCTTGTACACAGCTTGACCAAATCCCATGCCTACTATAAGGCTTTTTTTCATAGCTTACTCGAAGAAGTTGTTGTAGGAGGTTGTTGCGTTGAGAGTTTTTTTGCCAATATAACCACGTGTACCGACAATGCTCATCCAGTATCTGCTGTATTCTTCCACCAATTGATCTGCACGACCACGGTCGCTGGTGGCAAAGATATCTTCAACAATATCTCGGAAGAATTTTAAGTCGCCTTCTGTTTGAACTAGCATGCTAGGTTTAGCACCTGCATCATATTGTCTATTGGCTTCTTGCACTGCGTAAAGGTGTGTCCACACATTGTGACCCATTTGTATGGCATAGCTAAAACTATCCCAGCTAGTCTTGCCTTCCTTGCCAATTTTATTTAGATCACCGGGTGCATAGATACAAATGTCTTTCATTGCAGTGCGTTGTATAATGGGACTGTTGATAAAATTAGGAAACTGTCCATCTTGCATCACTGCATCACGGAAGCGACGAGTGTCGGAGGAATACTTTTTATCATCAACACTGGGGCTCATGCGATAACTCCACTTTTGTTGATCAGTGGTGTCTACTTCGTAATATATCTGACCATTTGCTGTGGCCAAGAATGGACTTGCACAGTCAAAGCTGATGGTGAAGTTTTCGTTGTGATGTTTGCGAACAGCACGTTGGACATCTGTCAGCAAGGTTGCCCACTCTAGTTTACTAGTGCCCAAGAAGTGCATCCAGTCGTGAATGCCTTTTTCCAACAAGTTGTCGAATCTAAGAGCAACAAGACGTTTGAGTGTCAGGTGAATGTCACACATGTTCTGGCCGCCCATGGCCCAACCATTGAAGTGGCGACCTGGATACTGCTTGGGATCGCAGTACTTCTTCATGTGCTGATACCAACCATCTGCATCAGTGTGATTCTCGCCTTGGAGAACGTTTAGGAATTTACAGTTACCGTTACGATTATTAATGAACCAATCATTGTTAATAAACGTACCTTGCACGGCTTCGTCATAGGTAGTGATGCCTGTGGCCTTTTGTCCAGCAGGACTACGAGCGACCCAAGCTGGAATATCAAGTCCCATGCCATAGTCCATGTAGGCATCCATCCACGTCAGTACTTGTTCACGCTTCTTCTGTGCCTTGGGACAGTTGGGGTCTTTCCAATTGCCTTCCCACACGCCTTTACCAATTTGGAATCCGCCTGAGTCACCCAGCAAAAATGTATTTGCTCGGTCTCTGTTGCGGATCATGTCTTCCTTGGGAGAGTGCTTGTTGACATCTAATTCAGCATGTCCTGCCGAGTACAAACTCCACTTGTATGTAAAGTATCCTTGATCAGCATTGAGCCAATTCATTCCCTCTACACCATGTTCAAAGTCTGCAGGTATGCGAGCAGGGTCGACATAGGTAGGATCGTGTCGTTGCTTGCCCACATACGTGGCGTAGAAACCGCTGAGGGCTGGCAAAAAGACTGCGTAGTCACTTTGCAAAGCGGTTAAGTTATCTTTATCGAACATGTATGTAATATACTTTATATAAGAGTTAAAGTCAAGAGTTATTTAGACAATGCCATGATGTAGTAGCTGTAGTTGACTAGGCCACTGTCCAATTCAAAACACATGATACCATCGGCAATCTTTAGCTTGGTTGTCTTGGCATTGGCGCTTAGATTTAGAATCTTTTGGAATGTCTGCACAGGATATTGGACTACACCATTCAGCTTGCCACTGACGCCAGTGGCGAATGTAAACGAGCCGCCGTGCGTGGCTGGTGTACCAAAGGTAATGACCAGCTTGTCGCCATCTTGTTTGAGCATAAAACTTTGCTCTGAATTATTAGCACCAGCCTGCATGTTAAACCGTTGAATGCTACTCACCGGAGGAACAACTTCGATTGCCCATGGCACACTCTTTAACTTGACAGTCTTGACAAGAGTCTCAACCAATGTCTGGCTCATAAAGCGATAACTGTTGGTAAAGTCACCAGCGGCATTGCTGAACACTACCTTGCTCAACTTGCCGTCATCGTCGTTGACTAGGTTGATCTTTTCGTTTTCTTTGTACTCTGGGCACTTTAGAATATAATCCAGCAGTTCTAGTTGACCTAGACCGTAGACTAGTTCGCTGTCACCAATCTTTAACGAAGTGGTGGCTTGTACTACCGCAGTCTTGTCCACGGCCGCACTTTGAATAGTCATGCCGTCTGGTGCTTGTGTGATGTGCAATGCAGGGAATACACCCACACTGTGAACATATTTAATTAGGTCTTGTAATGCGTCTTTGATCATGATTGGCTTTCTTCCTTAGGGTTAGATATAGTAATTAGACGATCTAGAGTCTGAGTATCAAGTTTTTCGTAATTCTCAGGCACCATGCCGTAGATGGAGTCATTTCCGAGTTTTTGGAACAACATACATGTAGACCTCGGAGCATCATCTACAGTAATCTTTAATGGTACGAAATTTTCTCTTCGCACCAAATCTATAAATTTCCAGCGATCCATGTACGCCCAATGCTTTTGTTCGATCCAAGCATAGTCTTCGCTGTTGAATGCATCTGCAAAATTAATCATTGCTCTGCCACCAGGCTTCAGCACACGATTAATTTCTTTGAGCATGGCTGAAATCTCATCTGGAGGCAACATGGGAAAGGTTGCCCAACTGAATACAAATTCTACACTGGCATCGGCCATGCCCTGTAACTCCTTCATCTTGACAGTTACAAAGCGCATGCGATCCATTTCAAAAAAGAAAGGATTGTAGCCTTCACGCACGTAGTCAAACAATTGAGGATTGATGTCTGCACACACAATCGGACTGAAGCTGGCCAACTCTCGTTTCCATACACCTCGACCAGAACCTAGATACAAACAACTGTACAAGTGGTCGGAGTGCATGCGTAGCAGGTGTATTGCAAAGTCTAACTCAGTGGGTTTGCAGTCATACAATGTATCAAGGTATGTCACATGCCAAGCCGGACTGCGTCTGAACCAACTATCTTTGGCCACATCGCTGTGATAAAATTCTTCTTGTTTGGTCACTAGCCACTGTTGATATGGAATCAAGTCAAAGAATACTTTAGTCCTGGCTTCGGTGATACTCTGTCCATATTCAGTCAAATGCGGACCCACTGGTAATCTGTGTAAGTTTTTGGCCCAGTGGTCTACAAACTCATCAAACCTAGTTTGTTGATCTACTGTTAACAGCCATGCACGATATAACTCTGGAGGGGTCATTCGAATTCAAAGAAGTTAGCGAAAGCTTCGGTGGCATAGGTAACTTTAATTTGCCAGTTGAGCACACCCAACAAGTTTTCTAATTTGTTGTCAATCAATGTTTCTTCCATTTCATTGTCTGCAAACGGAAGCTCTTTAAACCACTGCGGAATATTCAACTCATCAACTGGATAGGCCACACTGGTATATCCCAAGGGATTGCCCAATAATTTGCACACGATGACCTTCTGTCCATCTAAGATTTGCATGCTATACTTGTCGCCATTCATGTTACGCAGAGTATTCCAATTTAGACTTGCTCGCACATGTCCAGGCATGTTTGCTTTGCCTGAACGAGCCTCGGCTTCACGGAACTTGGTTAGGTTGTTGACTCGCTTGGGTGTACCTTTGTTCCACGACGGCAGTAGTCTAAAGTGATTCCTGAATTCTTCGATGTGTTTGAGCACTTGAGTTTCTGTACTGCCAGTCAATGTTTTCTCCAGTAACTCACTTAGAAAGTTCTGTATGAACTCTGGAGTGTCACTGCGTTTGAGATCCAAACCCATGGCTTTGATCTTGCCTGGCTTGTTATTGATGTCCTGCCGCTTGCCTTCAAGGTCGTAAATTAATACAGCATATCGTTTTTTAGTAATGAACAATCCCATGCTGGCAATTAGTTCACGGCCGCCTTTGATGACGCCACCTCGATCCATGGGCACGTGAAATGCATCGTACATAAACTGTGGGAAGCTGTTGTTGACTTCTTCGGCAATGCCGTCATACAATTTAATGACAGTGTCTTTATTCCAAGTGAACTCACCTGCTTCAATGCGAGGCTTCAGTGTGTTGTATGCGCTGAAGTAACAACTGTCAGTGTAGCCATAGATAATGGCATCGCCTGTGTGATCTTTAACGCCAGTGACAATCTCATTAATACTTGCCGCCATGTGTTTGGCAATTTGCCTACCGCTGAGCGTAGTACTCTGTCCAATGCGTATGTCAAAGAATCTACAACCAGGATTAAGAATGGCACCATACAAACTGTTCAATTGAATTTTACGAACCAACTGTCGCTTGTCCCAGTACTCACGTTCGCTGTCTGTTGTGGCGGCCCTGGCCTTGGCCTGCATCTCTTTACGTTCGCTGTACCAGCGAGCCAACAGTCCGGGAATGATACCTTCTTTTTCGTAGGTGAACAATGTGCCATTGGCACTGAGGATCCACGGCTTGTTACCGTCGAAGATCAACTTCCACAAAGAGGCCGCACTGTATGTTTCAGAGATGCCAGTTTCCCAGTCAACGATTAGTTCTACACCTGCATCTTTGTTGTGTACTGCATCAAACTCACGGGCACCGAACTCACCCTCCCAGCTTTCAGCAAAGCTCTTCTTTTCTTTCTTCATGCGACCTTCAATCAAAGCCTGCGTCATACTGGGACGTAATTGGCCAATGATTGTTTCGGGTCCCATGTTCAGCGCACGAATGGCACTGGTGTACAGTGAGTTAATGTCAATGGCGCCAATCCATTCATGAATACCTTTTTTAGGATATGCAACATAGGCGCCCGCTGCCTGGGTCTGTTGGTCTTCTGTGCGATGAACACGGTTGGGCACTACCAAGCCACGACTGTGACTTTCAATAATAATTGCCTGCTCGGTGGTGGCCACGGCTCCCATGGTAGTTGGAATCAGCACTGCGTTCTGGTGTGCAATGACATTGCTGAGATCTAAGAACTGTAGTTTGGCATCCATCTTGACCAACAAGTTGACGTCTTGCCTGTTGTATTCAATGAACTTCTTGAAGTCGTTGTTGTATAAAGCATCCAGCGATCCTTCATAAGGAGTCTTGCGTTCGCCCAGTTCATACTCACCAATGGCATCTAGTCTGTAGCTGTGGCGCTCTTCATAGGTGTACTTGCGATACAAGTTCAGATAGTCAACGTGTACACGACCAACAAGGTCGTATGTCAGTTGTTGATTTCCGAACTTTTCGTATTCACGCTTTTTAGGATATTGATTCCAAAGACACATGCGACGTGTGTCGTCTTTGCTGAGAACTTGTGCAATACGATTAATAGTGTAGGGGATATCATATCCCTCGCTGTTCCATCCTGACAGTACATCCGCATCATCTATGAGTGCAAGGAAGGTTTCCAGTAACTCTGCTTCGCTGTCAAAGACAAATGTATTGTCAAATTCTGCGACCAAGGCCTGGGCTCGTTCTGTTGTCAGTGTCTTGGGCGGCACAGCCAAGGTGATAGTTTGACCAGTCCAGCTGAGATTGACAGTCAGTGCAGTAATGGGCATGAACGCCTGATCGCTACTGCTGAACCCTCGCTCAGGATCAAAGTCTACCTCAATGTCGAAGAACACTACATTGAGCGTGGGTGCTTCCTTGCCCAGATAGTTATCTTCTAAACAACGAAAGATAGGATTGATGTCAGCTTCAAACAATTTCTTGTCGCTGTTGACTTTACGTTCTTTCTGAAACTCTTTCCAAGTGCGAGTCACAATGCGACTGCATGGCGTGTTAAAGATAGTGTTATACTTGCCTTTGACATCTGCGTAATAAAAAACATACCGAGCAGGATAGTCAGTGTAGACTCGTTCTCCGTTTACACGTTCTACGACCTGTAGTACGTCTTTGTCTTTGTTGTGTAGTACGTCAACATAGCTCATAGAATAATCATCCGAATCAATCCAATTGAATCAATAGTAACTAGCAGTAAGTAGTTAGCCAACATGCCGAAGGACTTCCTAGAATAACTAGCCCAGCCATACATGGTACAGCCAGCGATCCAGATAGGATAAAGAATGATAAGAGGCGGACTAGGCACAGTGAGCATCATAGTGATTGAACACCCAATTGAAATTGCCCACGCTACAACTTCCACGGCAAAACGCAAAGGATGAGTTTTATAGTCAGCCTTTATCCAATTAAGAATTTCAATCAGGACTGGAATCAAAGTGTCTTACCAACAGTTTCTAAGATGGTCTCGAGGTCAGCCATTTCACTTTGTTGTTGGGTAAAGCTGGCCTTGAATGCCGTTCTAACTGCCTTGCTGAGAATAGACGGCTTAATTTCCAGTTCTTCCGCAATGGCCTTGACTGTGTCTGAAAGCCCGCCTTTGAGGTCATCAATCTCTTGTAAGGTACGCATACCTTCATTGACCAACTGTGTTAGCTTGGCTTTCTCTTCTGCATTAAATGTACGATCACTCATTTACTTCTCCTTGGTAATTTAAAATTAAACTCTTACTGATTATAGTATATTAACAGTCAATTGTCAATGACTATCTTAGACAGTTTCTTCGATATCTTGGACTTCATTGCCAAGATGAAAGGACACGCTCTTGACCTTGTCCCAGCGGAATGCCCGCCATTCTTGTTTGTTTACATCAAACACTCTAAGGCTTTCTTCGCTGACCTTGCGTGGTGTTGCTCCTTCTGCCAAGGGCTTGGGCAGTTGTGATTCAGGAATGGCAGACTCCTGTAGAGTACATTCCATGCTTCTGAAATCGCCGTTGACTTTTTCAAAATCAACAGTGACATTGCCCATGCGAAGATGTGAAATTAACCAAGGCTTAAACGCCTCGAGGTCAACTGTTGATGGCGTATTGTTTGATAAGTCGTTCATAATGGTCTTGTCCTTTGTGTATGTTGTCGCCGAATGATTCGGCTGCGTTGGCGTCAGCTTTGTCGCTGACATACTTGTGGCAAATAAATTCTACGCCTGCTTTCCAGCAAGCCCAGGCTATAGCATAGCCTTCCATGTCAACCAAATCTGCACCCGGGCAAGCACTGCTGTCTGTGACAAAGTTATCCCCAGTGCTGAGATGTAGTCCACCACCTCGTAGGTTGATTGGTGCTGTTGCATGTTCCTGCGACACAATACTACCGGAGACAAAATAGTCACGTTGACTAAACGTAGTGCAATGGTAGATCCCACCATGCTCTACTGTGAGTCCGCCGGCAGTGCCAAAGTTAAACACTCTTTTGGGCTTGTGTCTTTCAATCAGCATGCCGGCATTCAATGCCGCATTGACTTTTCCAACTCCGGTATAGAACACATCAATTCGAGATCTTAGCTTAGGTGCTTCGTCTGGCAGTGCAATTAAAATAATATCATTCATCATAGGTTACAGTGGTAAAAAAGTTTATCCCTTGTTGTTGTAATTTGGCACTGCCATTCAAGAACGGCAAGTCGACCACACAGGCATAGGATATATTGGTGACATCAAAGTTTTTTAACAGTTCGATAACAGCCAATGCAGTGCCGCCTGTGGCATTGACATCGTCGATTATGACCACGTTGGAGTTCTTGTTTAAGTTAGAATCTGCTTTGATATGCAAACTTGTTTTGGCATATTCATAATCAAACTCGTAGCTGTGTGTCGGTGGAGGCAATTTTCCTGGTTTACGTACTAACTGCATGGGCAGTCCCAATTTATAGGCCACAGCACTGCTCCAAATAAAACCTCTTGCATCTGGAGCAATAATGTAATCACACTGTGATTGTAGCACATAATCACTGATCAAGTCAACCGATAATTTGAATGCCTGGGGGTTGGAGACTAGGCCTGTGATGTCACGATAGACAACTCCCTCAATGGGCCAATTTGGAATATTTGGAATCGATTCTTTAATCATCTTAGATACCGTTAAATGAAAACAGGAGCCGGAGCCCCTGTTTCCTGTTGAGCTCTAAATTAAATTAGGCTTGACCAACCATACGACGTGAAACAGCGTAGCTGGTTGTACCAACTGTGTTCTTACGTGTACGAATCTTGTAACCTGCTGTGCGAAGTTCGCTAACACGGGCACGTAAGTTCTTGATACCATAGTTGCTGGCAGCAAGAGCTGAAGTAATTTCACGACCAGTGCCACGCAAGTGGTTGACCAAAAATTCGTTCTGTGTTGTTTTCAAAGTTGTAAATGACATCATAAAATCTCCTTGGGATGGTTAAAATTTGCAAGCATGTCTGTACTTGCTAATAATAGTTACACTCTTAAAGGCAGGCTGCCAATAAAAGTGCCAACCGATTAGAAATTCAATCTCATTGATGTCACGGTGCCAGCGTTGCTGGAGTTCAAAGTATTATCATATGCACGAGTAACAACTGCTCGCATAAACGTAATGTTACCAGTAAAATTAACGGTTTCAGTTGACGTAGTGGCCACTGAATATTGCTTATAAGTTGATGCGTCTGGCCATATTAAATCAAACCAGGAGGCAGAAGCGGAGTCGTCATTGAGCGTACCTTGTATTTTGATACGCCCTTTGAATGCACTCATGGTCCACGCCACAGTGTGTAAGCCAGATCGACTACCAAAACTGCCACCGGCACTGACTGGTGTGCCAGTGACTTCCATGGTACTGGCAGTGGATACTAATAATTGTACACTTGTGGCGGGCATGATTTATCCTTGAACGACTTCAACTACTACTGTATCGCCCACTAATTCTTGAGCAACCTGCTCTAGTGCGGCGTGTATTTCTTCAGTAATACTGGATTCATGTGCGTCTGCACCATCCTTGACAATTTTACTGAACTTGATAACAACCACATCTTCTATAATCTTTGCCATAAAAACTCCATTATCTTATAGTATTATTTAGCTTAAAGTCACTTTTGGCTTGAACTGATCCAGTACCATGTACTGCCGGCCCATGTCGAATCTCATCTGATCCAATTCCCTGGTGACTTTGATGGTGGTGTTGGCAGTGGGTCTAGTTTTCAGCAACAACCTACTCAGTGGCACCTTGATCAACTCATCAATTGCTCGAGCCATGGGCCTAGCACCCATTTTGTTATCCCACCCACGTTCGATCAACAACTCACGTGCATGTGAATCTACTTCAACAGCCAAATCTTGTTCGGCCAGCAGTGTATTCAATTCTAGGATGAACTTGTCAGCAACCATGGCCACTTGTTCCTTGCCCAGCTTATTAAATTGGATCACTGCATCCAGTCGATTTCGAAATTCGGGTGCAAAGAATTTCTTCAGTGCTTTACTTTCTTCACCACGGTCAACTTCCACAAATCCAATGGTGTCACGTTCGCTGGCTTCGGCACCTAGGTTGCTGGTCAAGATTAAAATAACATTGCGACAGTCTGCCTTTTTGCCATTGCTGCCGGTGATCCATCCGTTGTCCATTATTTGTAATAACACATTACTGACTTTGGGATCTGCCTTTTCGATCTCGTCCATGAGCAATACACAATGAGGAGTCTTTTCAATTTCTCCAATGAGTAATCCACCGCCAAGGTTGCTGTCTTCGAATCCTACATAGCCGGGCGGCGCCCCAATCAACTTAGACACACTATGTTGTTCTTGGTATTCGCTCATGTCGAATTTAATAAAATTGATGCCGAGGCTGGCAGCCAAGCTCTTGGCCAGTTCTGTTTTACCTACACCTGTGGGACCGGTGAACAAGAATTGTGCAATGGGTCTTTCTGTTTTCTTCAAACCAGCTTTACTGATGTAAATTCGTTCCAAGACCTTGTCAATGGCCTTGTCTTGTCCAAACACTTTCTTACGAATGCCGTGTTCAATGTGGTCAACTGTGTCTTCTTGCACTGTGCTGTTGAATGTTTCCAAAGGTAGCTTGGTCAAGCGACTGAGTTCTAGTAGAATTACTCCGTCATCAATAGCTGGGCCTGTGTTGGCCAGCTTGGTGCGAGTCATAACCGCATCCATGATGTCGATGCTTTTATCTGGTTGCTTGCGTTCATTGACCCAACGGGTAGTCAAGTCGACAATGTTTTCAATCTGTTCAGTGGTAATTTCTACATTGTGATATGATGTATACTGTGGTGCAAGACCTTTGAGAATGTCAATGCACAGACCACGATCCGGCTCGTCGATGACCACACGGTTGAATCGACGCATCAACGCACGATCCTTTTCAAATGTGTCTCTGAAGTCTTCCCAGGTTGTGCTGGCAATAACTTTGAATAGTCTGCGACTTAGTCCTGGTTTGAGCATGTTGGCCAAATCGTTGCTACTGTCCTTGCCAGCCGCACCCGCACCCGCCATCATGTGTGCTTCGTCAATGAAGAGAATAGCGTTTTTCTTTTTGGCCAATAGCTTGGTGATCTCTTTGAATCGTTCCTCGAAATCGCCTCGATACTTGGTACCTGCCAGCAATGAACTAATGTCTAAACTCCAAATTTCATAACCCTTGAGCGCATCAGGAACTTCACCGCCAATAATACGCTGTGCCAGTCCTTCTACAATGGCAGTTTTACCCACGCCTGGATCGCCAATGAGGATGACATTGCTCTTGGTCCTGCGACACAATACATGCACCATGTCGTCTACTTCATGGTCTCGCCCACTCATTACATCTAAGTTACCGACCTTGGCCTGCTCTGTTAAATTGACACAATAGTCCTTGAGTGCGTTGCTACGGCTTTGTCGTTCGGCCTTGCCTTCACCAGATGTTATAATCGATCCTGCCAGGGTCTTTTTGCTGACGCCATTATTCTTTAGCGTAGTTGCGACCCAGTTGTTCTTTTCATAAAAGATACTGGCCAATACGTCAACACTTTTAACTTCGTTTTGTCCGTAAAACATTGCCTGACCAAATGCACGATTTAGCACCCGCTCAAGGCTTTTGGTTTCTCTCGGCGGACTGTCGTCCACGGCCTTGGGTAATTCGTTGGTAATGTATTCCACCACTTGTTGTTTGATTACATTGACATCAATGGATGCCTCTGTCAGTAGTTCTACTAACTCTTCGTCATCTAGTAGAGCAAGAATCAAACATTCCAAAGTGAGATACTCACAGCGATGCGTGGCTGCAATTGCCGCCGCTTGTAACATTACTTGTTTTAAACTGTCTGCTGGGTTCACTGTCATATCCTTATTTAATTTCAAATTGATTAAACACATACTTGGGTTTAACTAATATATTAGATCTAGTGCCGTCGGCCATTAGATATCCTATAGAGTATAGCATACCTTGGCCATGCTTGTCAATGTTAATCGTTTTGGCCCCATTCCATTCAAATGAAACAGTGGACTGATTGACTGCATTTGCGGCCAGTATCTCGGGAGTTAAAACTAACCCCTCGCTAGTAATAGTTAGCGTGTCTGATTGGATGTTACAAATTATGTCTATGGTGACCAATGTGTGGTCGCTGGCCTCCACATCGATTATACGCAGAGTCTGAGCAGAGCTCCAAGCAAGTTTCCATGCTGGAACAGTGACGTCACATTTTACAATTCGGCCTAAATGGTCGTAAAACTGTACTTCTTTAGTTTGAGAATTCAACACCTCGGAGGCTGACAGCATCAGTTCAAACGACAAGTGTTTCTGTGGTTTGCGTATGGATATTATCGTTGGAGCAAGAACCAAGGCCTGTTCGTATGCTTCTTTTATTTTGAGAAAGGTTTCGGCATCCCCGCCCTTGTCTGGATGCGACTTCTGAGCTAGACGTCGCCATGCATCTGAAATCAATTTCAGATTATTAGTGGGAGTGATTCCTAATACAGTCCACGGGGCTTTTCGCATATTAACATGTGGACTCTTTACTTGACTATTGAGTCGGATATCTCTTTTTGTTTTTTATACCATTCGTTCCAAGCGTTGATCTTAGCTCGACATTCGTGATATTTGCCGTAGTTGGCCACAACCACTTTCATGAACTCACTGAGTTGTTCCTCGTTGGGTTTAACTTTGTCCAGTTGTGAACATTCGACAGCAAGATCGTCCGGCACTGAGGGAAACTTCAGCGTCACCGGAACAGGAGTTGCACATCCAGTTAAAAATAGCAAAGAAACCAATAGTAACTTTTTCATCTTATTTTACCTTCTCGACTAGCTGGTTATGTTTTTCTATTGCAGTGCTTAGACTCATGAATGGATCTTTGGCCGCTTCATTGTGAATCTCAGACACTTTTGGATCCAGCTTACATACTCGATCAATCTCTGTGGCAACTTCGACAATTTTATCTCGGTATACCACTTGTGTGTCACGAATGGTTTTAATTTTTGTTTTAATTTGTGTTTCAACAACTGTGTTGACCGAATTGCTTTTCTCTTCAGCAACTGCAACCTTCTGTTGCATTTCGGTTATCAGGTCCTGATAATGTTGATTCAATACTGCGCCACCGTACATGAAAATACCTATGACTGCCACAAACACACTCACGGGTTTGATAAAGGTGGAATAAGCGGATATTGCAGGAAGTCTAGATATGACGCTGGCAGCAAAGAAACCTGCCACACCGATTGCTGTTAAAAACAACCAAAATGCCGCAGGGAGATGTTGGATAATCCAAAAGAAAATTGTCATCATAGTAGTTACTCCCTCCGAGCCCAGGGGCTCAATATAACTACTTAGTTAAATGAAACTTGATTTTTGATTTTTATACCAACGAATTAATATCGTTGATCAATGTAACAACTTTACCAGCGATTTCTTTGACTTTATCCCTGGCATTGGCCTGTTGTTCTTCGGGTGCTAGCCCCACTGTTTGCTCTCCCAATACACCGGCGTTTAATATTAACTGCTCGTAGACCTGTACGTAACTTAATATTTCATTGGTAATGGTTGCAGTGGTTAGATCGTTGTTGGCTTTGGTCAACACCGCTTGTCCTGCGGCATTTAATAAATTAGCCCAAGTAGCGGCAACTCCGCCGGTGAAAAACTCAGCTTCGGTGGGCGTGGCGGCACTGATTTCAGTGCCCAGATTGGTCAACGCAGTGGCCAATGTTGCTCCGCCGTTGGCAGTAGATTCTGCGGCCAGGCTATTAGCCATGGCGACCAGTAATGCTTGGGCGTTGGTAAATGCAACAGTCATCGTTTATCCTTTATATCTATAAACAATACGACCTTTGGTCAGGTCGTAGGGAGTAAGTTCGCACTTGACCTTGTCGCCCAACAATATATTAATATTGTTGATTCTAATTTTACCGCTTAGATGTGCCAATATGGCAATGCTATTTTGATGTTCCAACTGTACTCGAAACATGGCGTTGGGTAGAGACTCGGTGACTACACCGTCCATTGATATTACTTCTTTAGACATTTATGGAAATTAAATACTTTTCTTCATGTCCAGGACGGGATAGTAAAAACTTATCATCATATTGTTCTACAGTATAGTTAGCACCCAAGGCCTTTTGTACCCAAATTGCCTGTGTGCTTTCCAAGGCAGAACGTTTTAAATCACCAGCACCTTCGGTTGATTCTAACTTCATAATGATTTCACGTTGTGGTGTGGGCAGTGCATAAAATTGTTGTAGTTTGATTTTATTGTTTTCAACGACCACTTTGTTAAAAGTAGTATCGTTGAAAAAGTTTTCAATTGTAGTGATTTTTTCTTTTTCTTTATGTTCGTTGTATTCTGCTGGACTCATTGGCACCATGGCAGCTATGGCAGATTCAGTGGCATCAGTGACCACCAATGATTTTGAATGTGTAAACTTCCAAGGCAACACGCCAGTTAGTTTCTCTATTAGATCCAGGGTATAACATATTCTCTGCGCTGCCTGTTGATTTCGTTTGATTTCAACAAACACCAGAAAGTGGTCCGAATGGTCTTCGCCAGAGCTCACGTCACAGTCTAAAATCCAACGTCCGTCTTTTTCTAGAAATGATTCCAAGTCTTGTGCTGGTGGCTTGCCCAATACTCTAAATGCTAGAGTAATCACATCTTCGTTTTGTCCAGCTTTGGCATCGTATAAATCGATGTTGAACGTGGGCAACACCACATCTTCTAAGTCTAGTGGTAATAAGCTACTCATTCTGTGAAATCTTCCGCGGTGGAGTCTGTCAAGCCTTCGTTGTCGAAGTCATGATCATAAGCATTGTCAATGTCTTCCATGTCCACTGCTTCGCCTGCAATGTTTGCATAACCTTCTTCAACGTCTTTGATCATAGCTTTGGGTACAGTGAGTTCGATGAGCCATACAGGATCTTTGACCAGTTTTGGATAATTTGTGCCTGAACGGAAATCTTCTTTAGTTTCAATTTCCAGTGGATGAGCAAACACTCCTTTGGTGACCTTGCTCCTGATGCTGTTATTTTCTAAACGTTCCAACATTGCTGGATCTGGCGGCAGTTTTTCTGGCCACATAAACGTAGCACTGACCCAATGTCTACTGGTGATGGGACCTTCCACCAGTTCGCCTTTGATCCAATTTGGAAAAGCATAGCAGTCAAGTTCGTCTAACACTCGTTCGAAATCCATGAGTGTTTCCAGCAAATTATTGCTGTCATGCACCCCTTGGACGTTGTCTATGAGCGTTTTAAGCTCGAATTCTTTTATAGCTTGCATAGGAATATTTAGCCATTGTTGACCTGTTTACATAGAAGTTTTAACTATACATTGTTTTTGGTAGTATCGGTTAAATACTTTTGAACGCCTGGGACCAGGTGCCCCAGGCGCTTAACACCTTAGGGAGAATAAAACTTGAGTAAGAACCGTAGAAACGCACAATATGCATCACGCCGCAGTAATAGACATGCTGAAGATACCTTCATCAATGATAATATAGTTCATTTAATCCCCAAACCCATTACAAGAAAGGTAGAACTTACTCCTCGTAACTCTAATCAACGAGTCTACATTAACTTGCTAAATGATTGGTCAAAGACCATACTGTTTGCCGTGGGCCCCGCAGGCACAGGTAAAACAATGTTAGCTGTTCAGGCAGCGATGCGTAGCTTTAATGCAAAAGAAGTTGACAAAATCATCATTACCCGCCCTGCGGTTAGTGTAGATGAAGATCATGGATTTTTGCCCGGTACGTTGACACAAAAAATGGAACCTTGGACTAAACCTATATTCGATGTATTTTACGAACATTGGAGTCACAAACAAGTAGAATACTTCCTAGAAGAAGGTAAAATCGAAATCAGTCCATTGGCATATATGCGTGGTAGAACTTTTAAACATGCCTGGATCATTGCGGATGAAATGCAAAACGCCACAGCCAGTCAAATGAAAATGTTGTTGACACGCATTGGAGATGACAGTCGAATGGTTGTAACCGGTGACCTTAGACAGGGAGACAGAATTGAATGCAACGGACTAGCAGATTTCTTAGGTTTAATAGCACGAACAGAAGGCAGTAGATCAATTGATATGGTACATTTCGATGTACAAGATGTTGAGCGACATGCTGCCGTGCGAGAGGTTCTCAAAATCTACGGTGAGGAATGAATAACATCATCCACTAAAATATATTCAATAATCTGGTGTATCAAGCTAGGACCTAGTGCTAGCTTGATCATCTCCAGCGCATCTTCTGTTTTAATCAGAATGTGTGCAGGAAATTTTAGTCTACCAGCGCCAGCCAGTAGTCCTACAAATCCACTGCTGAGTTTGATCAAATCGGCATCGGTGTAACCTTTGAACAATTCAATCAATCCCTCGGCGGCAGTGCGAGCTTCCCAAGCAAGATATACTCGATACTTGTATTGATTGTAGGGCAAATGGTCAACATATTCTTTTGTACTGTACCAAGTCTTTTCTTTGGCAGCGTCTATCATGGCCGGCAATATTAATTCTGACGAAGGTTTTTGAAATACGGTTACATACTCCGGAAATTTTTCTATTAGTTCTTGAGAAAATGTTTTCTCTTTGCAGTAGAACGCAATATTGCCAGCTTCTCGACGTGTGCGGCCAATGGCGTTGGGATGATTGATCATGAATTGAGAATACCAATCAACGAAGACATCCCAGCTGGCAAAATGAGATTTATAATCATCGATGATGATGTCATTGTCCGGTCTACTGTGTCTACCAAAGTAGCTTTTATTTGCATTCAAATCATTTTTAGAAATATTATGCATGTACGGCGGCACTTTTTTTAATTTGGTGCTTCTGTTGGCATATCGAATATTTTTATATCTCAAAGCTGGATGATCTATGGTTATCCCATAGGGATATTCTCCATAGATCAGTCTGGTGATTAGTTTTACCTTCATCGTCTAAACTTTGCTGAGTTCAATCATGCAAGCCGCAAGATTAATTTCTGGGTCAGCCACCAAGCCATGATTGATGAGACCTTTTCGAATAATCAATACTGCATTGTCCTGTCGACTTTCATCATCGCCCCAAAGGTCAATGTTGTCGTACATCCAGCGATAGATCTCTTCGTATTCTTCAGGACCGACTCGTCCACAGACCAATTGTCGTGCTTGACGGATCTTACCTGCTTTGAACAAGGCAGACATTTCCAGTCGCCAATCTTCGCTGTTGGATTCGCCCTTGCTGGGCAGAACTAAATGTCCATTGTTGCAGTTTTGTTGTAAACTGTTGATGGTCTTGCGTAGGTCTGGATATGTGGCACGTACAAAGCTGTCAAGCACATCTAGATCAAACTCTATACCTTCACTGATGAGAATGGTGGCCACTCGACCAGTAAACTCTGTGAGGTCTACTTTTTCAATGTGAAAACCCTGGCATCGACTGTGCAGTGCTGGAATAATTTTATTGGGATAGTTACAAGTGAGTATGAACCTGGCATTGCCAGCAAAGTCCTCCATAGTACCACGCAGGCTGGCCTGTGCATGCTGACTTAGATAGTCTGCCTCGTCCAGCAACACCACCTTGTAATTGCCCATAGGCATGGTGCTGACAAAATTAGTGACCTTGGTACGGAATACGTCCACACTGGTTTCACGACTGGCATTGATTTCTAATAC
>Ga0114975_10000354_pt1 | contig 34402 bp, 53 predicted proteins | sample S_130626_EF_Meta_FD_87031 | JGI IMG/M metagenome (GOLD analysis project Ga0114975, IMG submission 87031) | Freshwater microbial communities from Lake Simoncouche, Canada to study carbon cycling - S_130626_EF_MetaG | ecosystem: Environmental > Aquatic > Freshwater > Lake | place: Lake...
ATTGCAATTGCACCAGACATTGTGCCACCAGTAAGATCTAGCTTTAATGCATTAGCAGTGTCTACATAGCCTTTAGTAGCAGCATCTCCAGTAAGTGTGGGAGTACCTAATCCAGTAATTTTGAACGTACCCATTGCAATAGCACCAGCCATAGTACCACCAGCAAGTGCTAGTTTAGTTGCAAGGGAGTTGGTAACTGTTGTAGAGAAACTTGCGTCATTACCTAAAGCAGCAGCAAGCTCATTAAGAGTGTCTAATGCACCGGGAGCAGAATTAACAAGATTGCTAATTGCAGTATCAACGTATGTTTTTGTAGCAGCATCTGCATTATTTGTTGGTGTTCCTAATCCGGTAATTTTAAACGTACCCATTGCAATAGCACCGGACATAGTGCCGCCGGAAAGATTTAACTTAAGGTTATCAGCAGCATCAACGTATGTCTTTGTAGTAGCATCTGTACCATTAACTGGAGCAGAAAGCCCAGTGATTGTACCGGCAGAGCCACTAGTCATATCTAATGTGCCATTAATGACTACATCATTAAAGGAAGAAGAGCCAACAGTGGCTGTTACGTTTCCAGCTAAATCACCAGTGACGTTACCACTAACAGCACCAGTATGTGTTCCGCTAGTGTTTCCAGTGACGTTACCAGTTAAAGCGCCAGTAAAGCCAGCAGTGGCTGTAATTGTAGTGCCTCTAACAGTTGTTGCTGTAGTAGCACCAATAGTAGTATTATTAATTGTTCCAGCACTAATTGCTGCTGAAGCAATAGTGGCAGCAGTATTTACTGTTAAATTAGCAAATGTACCATCAGCAGCAGTTGTTGCTCCAATAGTGGTGTTGTTAATTGTACCGCCACTAATTGTTGCTGATGCCGCAGAAAGACTTGCTATTGTTGCTGTGCCAGCAAGAAAAAGGTCTTTAAATTTAAGAGCACCAGTTCCTAAACTAAATACGTTGTCAGTAAGTGGATTTAAGACATTCTGAGCAAGTCTAACTTGTTCAGAAGCTGCGCTAGACACACTAACAAAGAAACCAAGTCTATTATTTACACTGTCTACTACAACTTTATTGCGAGCATTAGTATCAGAGATTAAAGAAACATAAGCCCCTTCAGCAGCAGTGCCATCATGCTTATGACCAGTTGCTTGAGCAAAAGCATCTCTAAGAGCATTATATTCATTGTTAATTGGTGCAGCACGAACAATAGCTGAAGGCACTATACTTGCTGCGGATTGTCTTACATAACCAGCCACGATGTTCTCCTTATCGCCTATCGTTCATTGAGAAATTCAAAACAAATCCTTGAATGGTGTGACTAGCACTAATGTCATTAGTCACATAAGAAAGTGCAATTGAAAAACCACTACCATTCATATTTGTTTTTCTTACTGGTGTTGGATTACCATCAAATATTGCTTCTGCGTCATATAAAGCTTCATTATAATAAGCAGCAGCACCCACAGTAGTAATGCTAAAATTAGAAGGATTCCATACTTCTACTCTGTCTGTTGTACCAAAATCATACGATACAGCAAAGACAATATTATTAAGTCCTTCACCCCTTAAAAATGTAGTTACATTATAAAAGTTTTTTCTTACAGTGGGGTCTTCCATATAATAATATGGAGTTTGATAAACGCTTAATATTTCAGTATTATCAAAACTAGTACCGTCTTCTTGTAGAAAAACTTTACCATCTGCATTTCCATGAATGGTAAATTCTTGAGAGTTTATATATCCACTGTCAGCACAAGTGGCCGGTATACCAAAAAGCAAACTATATTCAAAACCAAAACCAGCTTCTGTTTGTCTAATACCACCTAGTATACCATATGTGCCATCATCTGGAATAAAAAATCTAAATTGTGATTTTTTTCTAATTACTACAGAAGACAGAGTTTCAACATCAACAGCAGAAGTTATAAGTTCTTGTAAAATAGCATTAATAGTAGATTGAATTCTTTTAGAAATAGTTTGAAGTTCTACACCGTCGTTATTAGCAGTACCAGAGATTGGTCTAAATCCATCTGGCCCTAAAAATAAAAGATTGCCGCCAAGTTCAAGAACACTATCTGGTACTACACAACCTAAATTCTTTGTTACTTCTACAAGCATAAAGTCAGTGATGCTTGTACCAGTAATTTTTTTAATTATATTTTTACCAAATACATACAAGTCATCTCTAAACTGTTTAAGTTGTACAATATCAAAGCCAACATTAATAACTCCAGAGCCATTAGCTGGACTATAGTTAGTTTCATCAAGAGGAGAAGAAAAGTAAAGATTGTATGGGTCTGTTGGGTCGCCACCTAAAAACATGTGGTTTTTAAATTCAGCAGCATACTTAGGAGAATTTGGAGCGTTAGTATCTGTTATTTGTGTATATGTTGTGCCGTCATAAATGGCAGCAGGATTAATACCGTCTACCAGTAATACTTTTTTAGAGGCCCATGTATATTTTATAAATCTTACTTTCTTTACACCCGTCATTGTCACTGTGCCGGGAGTAGTAATTGCAGACCATGTACTGCTAGAGTTTACCCATTTATAAAAATAATTTGTACCTGCTGAAGGAGCGCGACAAGCAAAAATGCTGTCATTTAGTCCCTCAATAACTGCTACTCCTAATACCTTTCCAGTGCCGGTTACAGTGCCGTAAGCATTAGAATATCCGCTAATACGCCTATATCCACCACCACTAATAGATGGTTCATAATTAATAAGTTGTATTGCGCTACCGGGAGCAACTTCTGGCTGAGCAAGTAAATCCCTGTTGGTATCTAACCCACCAACACAATTCACTTTAAACCCACTGATTCTATCAGCCACTACATCACCCTAAGAGAGACATACGATCTTGTAATAGCGGTAGATTGTACACTAATTGGTTCATCAAGAAGAAGTCTTCTCATAGATCTAATTCCTTGATCAAACTTTTCAGCATGGATGTTAGCACTTTGTTCATTAGATCTAAATAACATCATGTATGCCATTGCACCATCAATAATAACATTCTTAAATCTATCTGGAATTATACAAACATCTGTATAAAGCACTAAATCATCAGGAAAAGACCAGTATTTATATTCCACTTCATATGGATTTAAAGGAAGAGGACTTACACCAAATTTGCTTTCTTGTGTTTGATAGACATAAACTGGAGGAGCGTAGCCGCCAGTGCCAGCATTGTCATCTATAGGTCTACGTTGTTCTGTGTAGTAATCAAATGTAATAAGTTTAAGCTTGCCGGGACTGTTGTTATATGTTGTAGATTTTTTTAAATAAAAGCTGTCCCAATCAACGCTAGAAGTTGCTGTTGGAAAAGCATAAGTGCCTGTTCCAACAGTTAATGTTTGTGTGTATGTTACAAGTGTAAACGGCCATTCTTGAGCAGAATGAAGAATTTCCCTAATAGCTGAATTAATAGCGTCTTTAGCCAATGCTTGAATATTTTTAGCATTAGCTAAGTCTGTACTATCCATTGTTACTTCGTTAAGTCTACGAAGCAATTCATTAGTTAGAGAAAGATAGGTAGCCATAACACCCTACAAAAATAAAGGGGCAACACCATTTCTGATGCTGCCCCTGTTACTAGCTTACATTAAGCAAGCTGATCGCGGTCAACTGACAGACCCAAGATTTCTCTACGGTCTTGAACATCGCAAATAACAGCGAAGACGCGGATCTTACCTACACTTAGCGTGGTGGTTTCAGTAACCAACAGCAAGTCCAAGGTGTCAGCAGCTTTAGTCACAATAGGATAACCGGCAGTAGCTGGGGTGGCATAGTCACCCACAGCAAGAGAGCCAGTCACACCAAAAGCAGACACATAAGCAGCAGCCGTTACACCAGTAACACCCAAGCTCACCGTGCAGTTACCCGTTACAGCACTGATAATTTCAAAGCCAGCAGACAGCACAACGGATTGTGCAGGAATCTGAAGAGCTTCGATCACATCAGCAGCAGCCAAAGCACTGCCTTTTGCCGTAACAGCAGCAGCCAAATCAATGACGTTTTCTACAACATAAGGCATTTGACGAATACCGCGTGAAGGATGCGTACCTGCTCCAACGGCATTTGAGAGAGTGGAAATCGTTGCCATTTATGTTCTCCTTAAGCAGCGTTATACTTAGCAGTGACAATGCCTTCAGGACGCAAAATCTTGCGACCATAAAGATGCATACCACGCACAATGTCAGCAAAGCTGTCAGGATCACGATAGGTTTCAGTCTTGGTGATTTGCTGAGCAGTTGCAATAGCACTGTCATGACCAGCAACCATTACACCAAAGTTGGAGTTTTGGTTAGCAGTACCCGTAGTGGCTGGACCCGTTCCCAATTTAGGAAGGTTATTAGAAACATATACACGGAAGCCGTGCAGATTGTTAATAATCAAACCATTTTGTAGACCTTCTCCACCAAACAAGCCATTCAAAAGACGGCTATCTTCGTCTTTAAGAAGCTCAACAAACACTGGATCAACAACAAGCCAGCGCCCTTGCGTGTCAACAAACTGTTGATCAAGCAGACGGCTCATCCGTGCAATAACTTGCAATGGAGTTGCGGTTGAAGTAGAAGCAGCAGTAGCTCCGGGCAAACGTGGTGACAATGGGATTGAATGGTCGCCAGCAGAAGCAGTGGTAATGTTACCAAAGTCGCTTTTCTTCAATTTCATTGTTGAAAGCAATTCGTCTGAGCCAGCAGTGGTAATTGCTTTAGTACCGGGATAAGTGGTGCGAGCAGTGTCAGGATTGACATGCTTAGCAGACTGGTAGTAACCCGACAAATAGCCAAGAACGTCTTGGTCATACTGGTCACGCAAACGATAGGCTGCACGATCAGAAGCCATTTGCATGAAATTAACATGCGAATGTGCTGCTTCAATATCGTCAATCTTGAATGCGTAGTAGTTAGCTTGGTCAACAACCAGCGTAAAGTCTTCGTCAGTTAGGTCTTGTGCAGTAATTTGCGTACCGCGAGCATACGTCGTGACAGAAACTTCTGGTTCTTTGATGATTTTAACGCTATCGCCCATGTTAGCGATTTCGCCAAAATAATCACTGTTGGTGATGTCTTCAACAGTCGAAGCTTTGCGGAACGCAAGCTGGACTTTTTTACTGTAGATTACAGGACTAAAATTACCATTAGGTAGGTTATTATATCCTGTGGCCTTTGGAAATGCCATGATAGTTCTCCTATAGTGTAGGCATAAATTAATACGCTCAACTTTCTACAGGGGCTGTGTTATCTAGGTGTAACGCTAAAGCGTTAGGCTAGAAAAGAACAGGTGTCTCTGAATTTTGTTTTGTGCGTTGTACAAATAACGTAACTGAAGGTAGGTAAACCGGCTCCAGTTACGTTGATGAAAAGAGATATAACAATATTTTGTTGTTATGTCAATACTTAACGAGCCGCTCCGCTCAAATCATATACAAATTTACCAGAAGCTTGTGCTTTTTGAATATCTTCCATAGCAGCTTCAAATTGCTTAGAAGACATTTTAGCCACTTGAGATTCGTAAATAACTCCTTCAAGACTGCTCTCATCTGGAGTTGATCTATTTCCTCTAGTAACTATACTTTTAGCCGCTTCTTTGTAGTCAGATGTTTTTTTCTTGCCTATGCCCTTGTCTGCTTTGTACAAGTCAATAGCTCTGGCAGCAGAGCGAGCGTCGTTATCATTATCATAAAGAGCATTTTGAATCCATTGTGGTTGTTCCTCTACCCATGTATGAAAATCATCTGAATTACGAATGTTATCAAAGTCTGGGTGGAGTTTCATAAGCTCCATTTCTGCTTTGCTTCTAACTGTTTCTTTTTCTCTTTCATCCAAAGCGCGAAGACGTTCTTCAATGCTGGCAGATTGTTCTTTAGCTTTTTTAATTGCAATGGTTTCTACAATTTTAGCTACGTCTGGATATGTTTCTGCCCAAGCAGCAAGTTCTTCTTCACTTTTAGGAAGTTGAATTTGTTGTTCAGTTGATTGTTGAAGTTGTTTATTTAAGTCATCAATTTGACGCTTAAGTTTGTTTTCTTGTTCTTGAGCATGTCTACGAAGATCGCCATAACGCTTCTTAAATGTTTTTTCTTCAGCGTCTTGTGGCTCTTGTTCTTGCTCTTCTTGTTCTGGAACATTTCCTTTTTCCAAAACAGCAATTTCTGCTTCTTCTTGTTCAATGCGTTCTTTATTGGCATTTCTTTTACCAAATGCGGAAGCAACTGTTTTCTGTTCTTGTTCGATTACCATTTCCATAAAAGTCCTTAAAGTTGGGCTGCACTTGCAGGTCGCAAATGACGAAGATTATTATTAAACATTTAACTGGCTTCGTCAACAGTTAAATTGATTTGTATCCAGTAGGTACAGGTAGTAAAGATGTTTGGTTAATGTAGGGAATGTATGTAGTGAGTCCTCCTTCATTTTGCATTTTTTGCATTCTAAACCCTTTAATTGGGGCGTTTGCATAAGTTGCTTTTGCTGAAGATGTTGGAGTAGTTATTGTTTTGTTTGTAGAATCTAAAGCTGAACCAGCCGCAGCTACACCTGCAACTGCTGTTCCAATTTTTACAATGTTTTCTCCAGAGATAGTAGCTTTTGAAGAAGGAGTACCAAGTATATTAGATGTAGTTTCATTTAATTGAGAAGTGCCTAAAGTTCCTCCCAATCCTTTATTTACACCAGTAACATCCAAAGTTGCTACATTACCAATAGACGTATTTCCCATAATATTAGAAGCGCCACTACCAATTTCTCCCAACATTCCACCGTATGTGTTGGTAGCACCTAAATCAGTAACATTACCAAGAGTTGTATTTCCCATAATATTACTTACACCACTTCCGACATCTCCCAACATTCCTTCTTGTGTAGTTGGTGTAAACGTAGAGGCAGTAGTTGTTTTTCCCGGCATAAAAGCTTCTTTACTAAAGGGTTCAAACAATTCATTTGTTTGATCATTTATAGAAGAAACAGTAGTAGTTCCTGCACCAGTAAGAGCCGCATTTGTTTGATCGTTTACAGTAGTAATTTTACTAAGGGGATTATCAACTGCAAATGTTTCTACACCTAACGCTTTAGCTAAAGCATCTGTATTTTCAGGAGCAGATGTTAAAGTTGTTGGTGTTATTTCAAATGAACTTTTAAAAGGATTTACTTCTTCAATTGGAGCAGCACCAGCACTTCCTGTACCAATAGGGGCTTTTGCCGTGTATCCTTTAAAAGCTCCTCCTAACGCACCCAAAGTGACATCTTGATCGCCAGCTACAGCACCCAATGCTCCTTGAAGACTACCTGCTAATGTGTCTGCTACTTTTCCACTAACTCCTGTAATTGATTCAAAAAGTTTACCAGCATCTGTTTTAGAAACAAAAGGACTAACATCCGGGCCTAATCCTTGTAAAGCCAAATCTTGTTGAGCCAAATTAGCAGAATTAGCAATATCTGCAAATTCACTAATACCAAAAGTTACAGCAGAAGGGGCAACAGCTTTTAACACATCGCTAAAATTATTAATGTTACCAGCAAGGCTTTGCATACCAAGATTAAGAGCAGCAGAACCAACGGCTTCAGCAGCAGCAGCACTGGCTCCCGCGCCTAGCATACTTCCCCCCACAGCCGCCCCAGCACCAGTAGCTATTAATGCAACAGCAAGAATAGGCATAATAGGAGCTATTGCTTCTTGAAAAGCCCCAAATCCAGATTTATTGTAACTTTGTATTGGTAAAACAATAGAACTACCGTCTGCTTGTTTTATTGCTTGTAAATTATATTCAGAATACCCGTCGCCTCTTCCTTCAGAAGCAAATTTATAACCGGGAATTACTTGATCTGTTTTTTTATTAAAATATTCTGGTACTGTTTCTTCGGGGATGTAAGTATAGGATTCATCGCTTCCTGATGCATATCCCGGTTTTATTGCGTCTCTCACACCAATATCTCTTAAATCAGATACACCATAATTTGTAGCTAAAGCAGTGGCAATATTTGTAATGTGTGTATCAGCATCTAATGGTGATCTATTTTTATAAATGTCAGTACCGGCTTTTGTGCCAATAGCTTGCAAACCCCCAAGCTGAGCGCGAAGGGTGTCAATATTCTTTTGAATATCTACATTATTACTCATTGTTTAAAACCTTATCCACTTCAGAAGAAAACATTTCATCATCCATTTCTTCTTCTCCATGTAAAGCTTCTGGATTATCCACTTCATCAGAATTACCCATTTGACCGATATCGTTCATGCGCTGCAACCCTCTCTTTGCCATGTCACGAATTTCCATTAGTTTTTCTAAACCAATGTAACGAACAACATCAGCAGGAAATACAAACTCCCCTTCGCTAAGTTTTGCATCAACATCATCTCTCACTTCTTTTTGAAGAGCGCCGGGAGGAACATCATTACCACTGGTTTTATCTACAGTACCACCATCTTGTTTAAGACCACCAGCTTTAAAAAGATTTTTGCTTTGTTTAATTGCATCCATTTACAACATCCTTAAGATTTTGAAACTGTCTAAGCGTTGCTAATGCGCCTTGAGCTTTGTGTAGTTCTGCAACATTATTTGTTTGTTCCATAACTTTGTGTTGTCTATCAATGTAAAAAGCAACAAGATCAGAAAACACTTCCCATTGAGGAGTGGAATTAACAAACGGTTTAAGTTTTTGGTACTGCTCTGCATTAAACATTTATATTAGCCTTGTGGTGGTGCTGGTGGTGCTGCCGGTGGAGGAGCGCCTTGTGGAGCGGCTGAGAATCCTTGTTCTCCGGGCACAGGAGCGGCTCCAACACCAATGTTGCCACCACCCCCTCCAGACATGTCAGCGACTGATGGTGGGCCTCCTACCCCTTGTGGGGGAGTAGCTCCAGCAGGAGGTGCTGGCGGCTGTGTCTGCCGCAAGATTTCTGCCTGTCGCATTGCCTCGTCCATATTGTTTGTAACTTTGTCTGGGTCCAAATCCATTGCTTTTGCAATTTCTCTAATGATATACGGAAACTTAGCAAATGGCATAAGAGAAGGACTACTAGCAATTTGTAAGAATTGCATAAGCCGTTGACTTCTCACTTCATTTGCCATCAAGCTTTCTGTACCTCTAGCATTAATTTCCAAATCGCCTTTGATGGTTTGATCAAAGTCAAATTGCATATTAAAACTAAAGAATGCTTTTCCAATTGGTGAAAGCAAGTAGTCATCAAAGTTTTTAATAACTGTCTTTATGCTACCGCCAGCGGCATTCATCAACATACTAATACCAGATGCTGTTCTACCTACACCACTTACACCTGTCTGTCCATGTGCGAAGGAAGGCATACCTGTTGATTCATCAGCCAATTGCCTAGCTTTATCAAAAAGCTGCAAATTTTCTTGCGAAACATTAGGAAACTTTGTTCCAAAAATAGCCTGTCCCGGTGCGCCACCTTGTCTTCTAAACACTTTGCCGGGAAACACTTGCATGTCTTGACCCGGAACCAAATTGGTTTCATCTACTTCAAAAACCAAATTACCAGAAAGAACAGCATTATCTACAGCCATACGCATAAACCCATTCATTAGGGTTTGGGTGTCTTCCATATTCTCTGCAATGCCAACACCAGCAAGTGAATATGGATTAAGTTCATACGGAACAGCGTAATAAGGAATCTTTGCTGGTTTAAACGGGTTAAGTACAAATCTGATGATTTTTCCATTACAAAACCAAATGTTTGCTTGAAGTTCTTCTAGCTCTTGATATTCATCTGGAATATTAATGTCATTTTCTTCCAGCAAGTCAATATCAATATTGCCCCAATACTCTAGCACTTCAAATCTATCAACCCCAAAATTGGGCTGGTAGTCGCGGATATCGTCCTCCCAATACTTCTTAACATAGCCTTCGCCTTGTTCGATAATGTTGTCGATGACATTGGCTCTGAAGAAGGGGCGACGTTTAAGAGCGCGAAGTTGGGTCCGACTAAGCTTATGTCTTTCAATGACGTATTGGCAGTTTTCAGTGTTGTTTGTGTCCGGGTCCCAATAGAAGTTCCATATACTGACATGCGAAGCTTCTGGCACTGTCTTGATACTAGGATTGTATTTACCATCCTCACCCCATCTTGGATATTCTTTATTTGTTGCAAACGGTCCTTTCATAACGCCAGTGCCAAACAAAGCACATTCAAAAGCCGCTGCTCTCAAATGTTTAGTTGCTCCGCTTTCATCTAGCTGGTCATGAATTTTCTTTTCCATTTTCTTTGCAGCAACCATTGCAGGATAGAAAGTTGCTGCTGTTGGCGTAGATCCAATACCTTCTTTAAGATTGGGAATGTCTCCCAAATCTTCTTTAAGCGATCCCAAAAGGGTTTCCAATTGATCAAGACCAAACCCTGCGCCAATACCGGCGCTTCCTTCTTCTCCAAAAGGGATTTCAGTTGGAGATGTAGGAGCCGGTGGTTGATTGGTAGGGGCTTCTTTTGGATCAAAATGAACAGCCTCAACAACGCCTTCTGGAAGGACAGATGGATCTACACTAAGAGGAAATTTATTGTTTGCAAAAAGAACATCTACAATTTGACCATAAGCAGCCAATACTTTTGTCTTGGTCACTTTAATAAATACACGAGATTTTTCAGTTTCAGTGAATTGAACATCAGAACTATAAATACCACGATAATTGCGATAGGCTCGCAACCACCTGTCTTCGTCTTTACGTCTGCTTTCTTCAGCTTTGCTATATCTTTGTTCAACAAAACTAATAACACTTTGAGCTTCTGGTGTAGCAAAAGACCCATCAGAAATATCATCTAGGGCCAATTGTTTATCAGTCATCATATCTGCCATTATTTATTCCTAATATCCAAATGTAGCATCTGCAATTCGCATTCCAGAACCTCTAGAAGCTAAAGGATCATAGTCCCACAAACTACTTCTAGGTCTACTCATAATTCCATAACGTAATGCATCATACAAATGATCTTCAGCATGCGTATCAATATCTTCTGGATTCTTTTTATCTAACGGAAGTATTGGTAATTGTGCAATAATATTTGTGCAATTACTTGTTATAACCATTCGCGGTTCTTCTGTAAACGGATCGAGTTGTAAACGCCTATGCAATTCATTCTTTCCACTAACTCTACTACCAGCACTTCTATCAGACGGTCGCCATCTACAACCCTCTAATATCATTTGTTCTGCCAATGAGGGACCAGTGTCTCCTCTTTTATGCCAACAACTGCTATCTAATACACCATATCTAATAGTGCCGTCGTTTTCTTCTGCTCTCAATACCATATGGGCAAGGTCTTTTGCCAATACTTTTCTGACATATAACTCTCTATATACCACAAGTTGTTCAGAAGGGGACACGGCAAACCACACAACAGCACTGAAACTCCCGTAACCATAATCGCACGAACGAAACTTTGTCCAATTTTTAGGTATGTCGAAAGGGGATACAACATGTATTTGCCTATTAAATTCAGGAAATGCCGCTCCTTCAGCAACATCCCAATTACCTTCTAGTAATTGTTTTCTTTGATATTCTGGAAGAGACAACAACATTGTCTCATAATCACCGCTCTCAGCCAAGTAAGGATTATCAATCAACATTGCAGGTATAAACCTACGTTTAAACAGCGGCAATCCTTCTTTTGAATGTCCAACAGGATATTGTAGTGTTGACCCACTTTCAATATCTGTTGCCCAAAAAGATTTACCAGCCGGTGCTGGATCAATAAACATCTTTTTAACCCATGAATGGCCGGGACCACCGGGGTTAGTTGTTGCTCGCATGAAAATAGGCAAATCACTAGCGGGAGTACGCAAGCGAGAACGCATATAATTCCATGCAAACGGAGTAGACCACTGCGTTAATTCGTCAAAACCAATCCAGCTAAACGCCAATCCCTGATATCGAAGTACATCCTCGTCTCTATCTAGGTATGACATCCACAACCTTGCACCAGATGGCGCTTGCCATTGCATTTTTCTTTCGCTCCACTTAATACCGGGGTATATTTGTGGATACATTTCTTGGCTTTTCCAGATAAGTTCTCTTAGTTCCTCTGTTGTATGGCGTAAGAGAAGGCCAGAAAATTGAGGGTGGCCCAAGTAACGTAAAGGGTCAGCCAACATTGCATATGACTTACCGCCCCCTGCTGCACCACCATATAACACTTCTCTTTCATTAGCTGCCAAGAATGATGTTTGCGGTCCTGCGTTGGGTTTAAAGATGACATTTTGTGTTTGCTCTTGCTCTTTAATGCTCTCTGGTTGGATCGAAACTATTGATGGCTTTCCAGATGTCTGATTCAAAGAACTCTGGCGGTTTTGTACCAATTCTTTCTTCGTACTGTTCCGCTTTCTGGAGGGCTTTTTGATATTTTCGGGCAATGTTGCGGTACGTTGCAGACTTTCTTTTGTGGGATTGCTCACTTTTTATTCTTTTTGATAAGCCAACATGGGAAATAGGGCGACCAGTTAGTGTTGTTAGCCAATTAGCTACTTCCCGTAATGAATATTGCTTTAAATGTTTCTTTGCTTGTTCCAAAGCCTCAAGTTCTGAAGAAATTGGAAGCAACCATTCATCATCTTTATGTTCAACTCTGTAACCAAATGGAATTGTCCTGCTAATTCTTGGTATTTTAACGTATTCTTTGTTTTTAGGTTGGGGCAATATCCACTTCCCCAGTCCTCGCTCAGCCATAACACTCCTTAGTCTTCTGAAACATCCTTAGTTGGCAATATCATAACACCATTGGTGCTTTCAACTTGCACTTTTTCTGTTTTAGTAAAGCCAGCCCTGTCTAGCATGTCTTTAGCAGCGTTAAGCTTCTCTTTAATTCCCAATTCTGTAGGAGAAACAATACCGCTAACAATTGCTGCTGCTGCTCTAGGCGCATTCATAGCAATGTATAGTTGTGTAGCTTCAGCAATTTCATCTTTCAAACCGCTAACAACTTCTCTGGTGCTGTAGTCTTGAGTATATCCAGCAAGTTGTTTAGCAATTAGAGGATTGCCGCCAGCTTCATCAAACAATACGGAGAGAAACTTTTTTTGTTTCTCATTAAGTTCTCTAGCCATTTTTCATTCCTTTAAGCGTGATAGCAAGCCTTGCGCGTTTAGCAGTTTTTCCACCACCTTTTGCAGCTTTTTCGAGAAGTTTTGTAGGAATTGTTTCATCTTTTTTCATTTTTAAAGTTTTACGCAAAGCACCGGGTTTTTCGATAGCGTCTTCAATCCAATTTTTTTTAGTAGCCATTTTCTTTCCTTAATTAACCACAGAATATTCTTCTTGAACGCGAAGAGTAATATTAACAGAACTATTTGCACTAGCCAATCCTTTAAGTTTATCTCCTGCTTGAAGAATAAGAGGATCTGTAATTTGAATGGTGGTGTTAGCTGGTAATACACTATTATAAAACATGCTATATGTTACAGCGTCTGTTGCTGAATACCACTGCAAAGTGAATGTAACACTACTACTAGTAACATTACTAATAATAATAGAGTCCATATGAGAAATAAAACTATTAGGAATAGAATAGATGTCTTGACTAGATGTAGTCAATACTTTTCCTAGTGTTCTGTCGCGTAATGATGACATAATTACCTACTAATTTCTTCCCAATCCATCGACCCATAAACAGGTTGACCAGAACTCCCTCCTGCCACTACCAAAGCAAGTTCATATGGAGTAGAAGTAAAATAATTTCTTTCTAGTTGAAATGAAAACAAAGATTCTTTTAAAATATCTACAGATGATGTTGATTGATTACTACTAGAAAAATAACCACTAGCCAATACTCTACCAGAAGTAGTAAGTCCAGTACCAGTTATATTATATTCTACACTGCTATTAGCTCCAGCACTAACCCACGTACCACTAGTAGTAGTTGGATTACTTTGTACTTGCCAATTATAGTTATTACTATTACCTCCACCCATAATACTAATTGCTGTAAGAATAATAATAGCATCAAGCCTAGCTGATTTAAGACGTAAGCTTACAACAGGAAGAAAAGCGCCACTAGCTAACGTACTTCTAGAAGTTGTTATAGGAGTGCCGATAGCTTGTTGAAGTCCTCTAAGTTCGTAGCCTCCTTCAGAAATAACAGTGGAACAAACTTGCTTTAATGTGCTGCTACTTGCTGTAGTACCAATGTTGGTCATTTCATAACGCAAAGGCAACGAAGCAGTGGTAATGTATGTCGTAGTTACAAGATTAGCATGGTGAAAATTATGCGCTGGAACAAATACTCCATCAATAACAAATCCCATTCTAACAGTGCCAAGCCCTAACCATTCCATGTCCGAATATAAAATTTGAGCTTTAGACAAGTCTAATGTAATTTTAGAAGGACCAGTACCATCAAGTTTATCTTGATTCCAATCTGCTTGCGCTACTCTGGTATTTACAACAGAACTAGTGACAATGCTTCTTTCTACAAGATAAACATTGCTGCCTTCTCTTTCTAAATAAAAACCATTATCATTACCAAAATATCCCACTCTTTGTCTTAAGTTTGTTTTAGCAGCACCCATGACAAATGTATTCATATTGAGTAAGCTTTTTCCGGGCTGATAAGCAAATACCCGAACAGTTTCTCTTATGATTTGATTACCGTTAACTGTACCAACAGAAAGATTTACAACTCCTTCATTTGCTGAAAAAGAAGAACTAGCCGTTCCTGTAATACTTTCAACCCACAATCCGTTATCTGCGTATCTATGAGATGAATCAAATAGAGTGAAAGCTTCTGAAATTCTAAGCCTTCCAAAAGCATCGCTGCTAGTGGAAGGAAGCTTTACATTTACAGCAGTGGTATTGCTACTACCTAACTCAGGGTATACAGTAATCATTTAGACAAACTTATTAATAATACCTTTCATAGGCTTTTTCTTTACAGCACCACCTTTAGCCATTCCAAGCCCCATTCTTTTTGCTTCTTCTCCAGATAACTGTCTTGCACCAACACTTGTACCGGCTGTTGCTTGTTGAGCATTAGCTTTATTAAAATTATTCAACATAGCAGTTTGTTGTTTAATGCTTTGTCTAGCATTCATTGGTTGACCAGTATCACCACCAAAAGCCATTTTCTTTTCCTTTTTTTCTACTTTCATTGGCTCTTTCTTTTCATGCTTCATCATAGCAGCTTTAGAAGGATATGTTTCTTTACCACCATACTCGCTGATGGCTGTTCCTACTTTTCCACCTTTAGCCATTTTCTTTGTTGGAGAAAGACCAATCATAACAGCCATTGCTGGCTTTGCTTTTGCTGATACTTTTCCACCTTTAGCCATATTCAAGCCTTCTTTCATTTTCATCTTCTCATAACCAGAGCGTTCAATCTCGTTTGCCCTGTCCAGATAAGTGTTTCTAACAGCTTGAGGAAGAGTTTTATCTTCAGCAGCTTTCCTAAGCTCAGCAATTTTCTGAGCATCAGTTTTCTTTTCGCCAACAGCCATTTCTATCTCCTTAAAAAGACTTTTATTTCTTAGCTTTTTGCGCTGGCTTTACTGAAGCACCGCAATTAGCATACACAACACCACCTTTCCGATATTTCTTTTCTTCAGCTTCTTTCATTTCCTTTATTGTCTTAGGAAAATCTGCTGGTCTTTCTTTAGCTTTTTTTTCTTCAGCCTCTCTCATTTCCTTTATTGTCTTAGGAAAATCTTCTGGGCGTTTACTAGCTTCCATAACACTACCTCCTTTGTTAAGCCTTGAATGAGGCTCCACCATATTGATTGGAGGAATAAACGTATTATGAACTTCTGCTCCCATAATGGGAGGATCTTTGTTTATTTTTTTCAATTGTTGTTTTGTTAGTTTCATTTGGCTTTTTTTATAAATTTACCCATATCAATAGAGTTATATTGCATTGAATGAGAAACTCTATTTCCATTATGAGATTTTACCATTCCACCCTTAGCCATTTTTTCTTTGGTGTTGTAGTCTCTACCTTCAAAAGAGAAAGTGTCTTTACCTTTTTCTTTTGCACTTGCAAATGCTTCTCTAAAAGCAGAAGCACTTTTAGTATCTGGTTCATAAACAGGGTAGTCTTTTTTATTTACCCTTTCGTCGCTGCCTTTGCCTTCTTCTTTTTTAACGTCTCTAATAGCACCATCAATTAGTTTAGACAATTTACTTTTACTATATTCAGAAAGCTCAGCTTTAGTGTGTCCAACAAGAGCAAGCTTATCAATAACATCACCAGCAACAGCATCTACAAACTTACCACCAATGCCAGTCTTTTCTTCAATGTAGTCGCCAATAGTAACACCTGCTTCAAAAGCCGTTCCTAGCAACGCACCGCGACTAAGGAGCCTTGTTGCTGCCCTACCACCTGCTCGCTGTTGTGCGGTGCGCGTGAGGTCATTAGTGCCTGTTGGAGACAATCCTGTACCAACTCTTTGCATGTCTCTACCAACAGAAGTTTCAAAATTTTCTCTTAGCGAAGGCAAAGCCCTAGCAGCATTACTTTGACCGGGAGAACGATTGGCAAAACGCTGACCAGCTTGTTCGTCTACGTTTCTTTGAACGCCTTTCTCAGCACCAAAGATTGTTTCATCTCCACCACTACCACCACCTGTGGGTCTACGAGTTGCCATCATTACTCCTTAAATGACTTATTTACCAAATGTTTTCTTCTGCGAAGCTGGAGGTTGTTTAACATCTCCACCTTTCTTCCAAAGCTGTTTGTCAGCCCAATATGCTGCTGACATCTTGCCTTTGGCTATGTTTTTTCCATGTCTACTTTTAAAAGCTGCTCTAGCTTCTGGGCTGTAGTTATGTCCCATTGAGGAATCGCCAAAGTGAATGAGTTTAATTTGCTCACCATCTTTTGCTAACACCATACCAACCTTCCCTTCGCGGTCAGATTTGATTGGCTTGTTATAACCCGGAAACGTCTTACCGTGGTAGTCAATTGGCATATAAAAGTCCCCTTTTTTCTATAACAAAAAAAAACTTATTACAAGTCTTTTCCCAAATAAACATGTCTTTGTTCTCGCCAGCCTTCTAACCGCATGGCTTCTTCTACAACATTTAAAGGAAAGAAATAACCACTCTTACTTTCCAGTGCAGCTCTAACAAAATAAACATCACTATGTGGTAGATGTATTTTTGTTTCTTTTCCTTCATGTAATAGTTTATATGCTTCTGAAACAACAGAATATGGAAAAACAAAAGCTTCTCCTGTTTGTTCTACTTCTTTTCTTGTTCTAAATATTTTTTGTTGTTCCATTATAATGATCTATGTAGGTTGCTGTCAGCGTAACATCAGCATATAAAAATGTATAAAATAATTATTCAATTTTACAGAATGATATTGTCTACATCAACTATGTAGATGTTATAGTAAAAAGAAAGGGATGTGTAGTAAAGACTTTCCAGAATGTCTCATTTATACAACAAAAGCAATAGATATGTGTTTTCCAAATAAGAATCGTTCTCATCTTCATTGTTTCACATGAAACATTTTGTTGTGTTGCCGACCATATACACACTAGCAAAAATACAAAGTGGTTAACAGGTCAATTTTACCCTTCTGTGTACGATGGCATACACAGCTAACGCACCATCCCCCGGTGGCCCACGCAGGGTCATATCAGAAGCTATAACGACTCGTACCAGAATTAATAACGACTAGTTATGCGCCCAATAACTATCATCGGGAAAAGTATTATTATTGGCGGCATAACGATTTTAGCGGTAATAACTATAATGCCAAAAATAACTATAATGAAACTGATAACGATGCTATAGATTATTGTAATAAAATTGTCATAATAGGAAATATAATGATGTGATTACAAAGCCTAAAGGTGGTATATAATTCAATCATTATAAAAAGCATAAGTAACTATCACGCAATTGCCTAGAAAACAATCTATAAAAAGCATATCCCCCATTGCATAGTGGCTGATAAAGATTCAATGAAGACAAACCACCCAATAACATAAAGTTTATGTCGCTATTGCATAAAACTATCACGACAAAGCCATAAAGACTATTTAAAGCTTTTATGTAATAAAGATTTAATGCATTGAATAATACTGTAAAGATATACAGTAAAAACGGCAATCTACCGGCAACCGGCAAAATCTACCATACCGGCAAGCTTTGCCGCTATCGTCACGGCATCGATTGCCGCTATCGTTCTATAAAGTAGAAGCTTCCCACGGTAGCATGCGGGTTCCAGAGCATGCCAGCGCTGGCACGTTATCTGCTATATAGTAACTGCCGAAAGGCTACCGCTTTGACTTCCCGGCTAGTGACTGGGAAATAGTGCGAGACTCGATTGAATTAGATTGCCGCATTAATAATGCCAGCGTTTAATTCCGGTAGATTAATACCGTTAGGATTAATCGGAAAGTAAAAACATTTACTTTTCATTGTTGCGATGACATAGAGCGAGCTAATAGACTGTTACGCTATGTCATTTTATCCAATGCATGTTATCAATTAGCATGCATTGGCGGTGTTTATAGGCTACCGTAAAATGCTTATAATTGATTCGGAGAATATATCATGGAAAACAAACCAGAAGTAATCATCCTTCTAAAAGCAATGGTTAAAAGAGGGATGATTGATAACCCTGCAATGAAACGTCAGATTCATTACATCTATAATGAATACTGCGAGAATAAAACATTGAAACCCGGACGCCAATTGATTCTTAATAACATCGTAAAGCTTTTTTATTAATCGGAAATTTTATTATGCAAACTCAATTCAAAACTCTGCTCTCTATTGATTCCAATGCAAAAACCGTTAAGGGTCAAGACATTGGGTTTTTAACTGGCATTCTTTACATGGCTCCCGCTGATTTATCTGGAAAGAATGTTTGTGCAATGGCAGAAAAGGCAAAATGCAAAGCGCCTTGTTTGTTTTTTGCTGGTCGCGGTGCTATGTCAAATGTTCAAATTGCTCGCATGAAAAAGACTGAATTGTTTTTCAGCGACCGCAATTACTTTATGCAATGTCTGGTTGAAGACATTTGCAAGCTTGTCAAAAAGGCTCGCAAAAAGAATTTGATTCCGTTGGTGCGATTGAATGGCACTAGCGATATCAAATACGAAAACATTAGTTTCACTGATGTTTGCGGTACGTTTTACAATAATATAATGGAAGCGTTTCCCGGCGTTCAATTCTACGATTACACTAAGCTTTGCAATCGTCGCAATATCCCTGCTAATTACGATTTGACATTCTCTTATTCGGGTGTTGAAGAGTTTAGTCCATATGTTGCAAAGGCAATTCAATCAGGCATGCGGATTGCCGTTGTATTCAAAACGCAAGCAAGCATACCCACTATGTTTATGGGTATGCAATGCGTGGACGGTGACAATTCTGATGTGCGTCATTTAGATGACAAAGGCGTTGTCATTGCATTGTATGCAAAAGGCAAAGCAAAGACTGATACCAGTGGTTTTGTTGTAGATATGGCAAAGGTTTTCCCTATTGCCATTGCCGCTTAAAGCTTCAATGAATGGGCCGTTAGCAATAACGGCTCATTAGTGGGCGCTTTACTTTTTGTTTCTTTTCGGAGTTTATTATGCAACAAGTCGAAATGTTGAAAAATGTTTTCCAAAAACTATCACAATCGGATCAAAACTTCGCGCAATCCCTGATTGACGGTTTTACTAAATACAATCGTTTGTCAGATAAACAACTCTATTGGGTTGATGTACTAACCAAGCGAGCCAATGGTGCAAAGCCAATGGCATCAACTGAATTGGTTTCCGTTGTCGAAATTAAAAACCTTTTCGCTAAAGCCAGCAAGTCTTTAAAGCGAATGAAAATAAGACTTAAGACAACATTTAATCAAAATGTTGTTTTCACAATTGCTGGCGAGCGTAGTAAGTATGCTGGTCAAGTAATGATTACTGACGGTGGGCCATTCGGAGATAATATCTATTTTGGCAAAATTGACATGGAAGGTAATTTGCTAAAGACTGGGCGTTGTGATGACAATGTATTGGAATTGATCAAAGAGTTTGCCAATGATCCAGCCGAAACAGCCGGTAAATACGGTCGATTAACTGGCAATTGCTGTTTTTGCATGCGCGGTTTGGATGATGAAAGAAGTGTTTCAGTAGGTTATGGGCCGGTATGCGCTAATCATTATGGTTTACCTTGGGGAGAAAAGCAATGAGTTTACGTTTAAAGTTTACATTTAAAAGCGACGACGAATCCCTTGTAGCTAAAGTTTATAGGGACAACGAATGGGATGAATGGCGAGTTAAATTCTATCTCGATGGAATTCATCAAACCCTTTGCGATCATCATACCGATTGCGTTGATGATGCAAAAAACACCGCATTAATTATTCTTGAAAGGGGCATGGTATGAAGCTTTATATCTACACACAATACGCTGAGAATTACGGATATCGTTGGAAATTCAAAGGTGGTAATGATTATTTCATTCCATGCGGTCAAAGCATTACACCCGCAAGGGCTTATGCAATGGTTCAGTTGGCGAAAGCCAAAATTGAATATAAAAACGACGAAGCATCTGAGACAATTATCGGATTTGAAATTGTCGAGGATGACTTTCAAACGGATTTTGTCCGTAGTCAATTAGAGCATGACGGTAAAATTGATTTCCCGACAAAAACTATTTCAGTTAGTTTATTTTAAGGAGACATTATGTCAGACACTGAATTAATTATATCGGTGGTTGTTTTTGTTGTTGTATTCATTGGCAAATGTTATGCCATTTCTAAACTGGGAGAATGAAATATGAATGAATTTGAATTGTTGGTTAAGGCCGTTGTCAAACGTCAAATGGCAAGAGATGGCGCTAGTCATTTAGATGCTCAAGCATTTACTGTTGGGTATTTAGCGGCTTTTGTTAGTGATAACCTAATTGAACGGGCAAAACCCGCTGAACGAAAGCGTATGCAAAAGGAAATACTTGACCGATTGGATACAGTGTTATCCAGTCGATAAAGCCTCAATGAATGGGAAAGTGTAAAAGCTTTCCCATTGGTGGATGCTTTGTTTAACCTTGCCGGAGATTTTATTATGGCACAATCAGATCGCACCATTTACGCTCGCATTAAAGCTTCGCCACAAGTATTGTATGCGTACAATACAAATTACAAAGAGCGTGTCCTTTATCGCGGCATTCTTTTCAATGCAATGTTGCGGGAATTTCACACACTATTAGACTTCGACAAAGACGTTACAATCAGGCTTTGTAAAATTAAAAGTCGAAGCGTTAGCGGTCGCTATTTTTCCAAAACTAAAGTGGTGGAATTGGAATATACAAATTGCATGGCAGAAATGACTGAATGGCTTGCCCATGAATTAGTCCATGCGGAGCAATACCACACTAAAAAGCTTGAAGCTGTTTGGGTTGCTGGTAAAGGCTGGAAACAGACTTGGAATGGCAAAGTTTGCAATAACAAAGGCACAACATATACTGCCTATCGCAATCAGCCGTGGGAACAAGAAGCATTTTCCCGTCAAAAGAAATTAGCAGACACTGTGTTTAATCGTTTGGTTAAACAGGGATATAAACTGGAGGCATAAAATTAAAAAGAGAAAACGTAAATTGACAAAGCCCGATGCCAGAGCGCATTGGGTTTTGTTTCATAAGGCTTCGCCGTTCAAGCCTAAAAAGACTGGCAAAAAGGATGTCTTTAAATTTAAAGGGAAAGATGATGATGCAGATAGAAGTTAAAATCAAAAACGTGTATGGCAATGAACGCATTTATCCAGTGTGTACAAACGCTAAACTGTTTTGCAATTTGACCAAAACAGAGACAATAACTTTCCAGTCATTGGATGTTATCAAAGCATTGGGTTATAAGATTGTTGTAGTTCAGGAGCAATGGCAGCTATGAAAAAGATTATACTTGAAGAAGTATTGACGGGCATTATGTTTTTTCTCACGTTGATAATGGCAATTGTCAACATGTTTTTAATCATGCAGATATTGGATAAATGATGAAATACATTAGCGCATTGGAATACGCCAACAAAGAATTGGAAGAAAAGCAAAAAAACTATCATCAAAGACTAGAGGAATTCAAAGCCCATCTTTATTCCGATAAGTTTAAAAACGATGACAACAGCGACCGCAAAGACTGGATTGCTGTTGCTGATGTATTGCGGTGGATTGATTACATCAAATGGGGGAATTAAAATGAACACACAATTCAGAACATTAGCGCGTAAAGCAATGGTTGAACGTGCATCTGGATTTAGAGAATTCGATGCTAATCTATTTGCTGAATTGATTGTGAAAGAATGTTGCCAAATGATGGTAGATTTGGAAAAGCAATACCCTGCCAATCTTACGGTATTGGAGATTAAAAAGCATTTTGGAGTTAACGATGACCAATAAAATTAAACACTACGCATATCTGACGGGTGTTATTAATAAGAAAAACCCAACTGAAGAGGAAAGTTTCGATGCAATAATGTTTGCTCGATTGTTATTGGTAGAAGCTTTCTACAATGGGAATAAAAGCGCCAAAGAGTTTGAGAAACACTTTGGAATTAAATTGTTTGTAACTACAGAGGATGATGATAATGCAGTATCAGAAAGCATTTGATATTTGGGCAATGCCAAGTTCTTTTTATAAATTTATCCAGCCCGGACAATGGGTCTATGCTGGTGATAAGAGCAATATCGGTAGGTTTTATGGTGTAAAGAATACCGGCGTTGTGGTGGTTGCTTGGTTAAACAATGCTCGCAAGCATAAAAAACCAAGCGAATATTTTAAAACTATCCATACTTTTGCAGGAGCAAAGCATGTCCCTCGCTACCATATTCTTTGAGGAAAACTTCGACAAAGACATTCATATTGAATTGGAATGTATTGTCGCTGGTCTTAAAGTTGTTGAAGGCTTTGGAAAGGTTTCATACATCTTTCCTGATGGCTCTGCCATCACTATGTCAAACGTAACATTTGTGGAGGATTTAAATGCTGAATGATGACTTCATCAAGGCTTTGGAAGAAGCCAAAAAGAAATATGAAAGTTGCAACCATGTTTGGAAATTTGACGTTAACTTAGGTCGATGTTATAATCAATATAAATGCACCAAGTGTGGTGCGATAGATCGCGTTGATAGTGGTGATTGAAAAGTTATAGTTTGTTTTTTTTTTATTTTTTATCCGGAGATTTTTATGTTTACTACCCCTACCCTACCCGCTTCCCTTGACTTTACCCCTGTCCGCGAGCCTGTTACTCGCAATGGTAATGTTGTGCCTAATATGTTCTGGGTTATAAACCCTCTCAATGATGCAATCATTGGTGATGGTAAATCCCGGCATGCTGTTACCAATTACACCACTATGTGGGATAGTCTTTGGGATGGTTTGAAACAATCAACCCTCGATCTTTCTAATGCAGTTGTCAAAGCTGATGCAATTGGCAATGGTGCGGCAATGCGAGCAGAGATTGTATTGCCCAATCACAACTTTGAAAAGCGTTTGGGTGAAGCCGCTCAAATGAAGATTGTTATTTCTGATTCGCATGATCAAACTGTTCGACGCCAAGTAAAAGCAATGATTATGCGTTTGGCTTGTCTCAATGGCATGATTAGTGCTAAGGAAAACATTGGCTTTGCTCAAAAGCATACGACAATGAATGATCCTGAATTGATTGGCACAATTGCCAGTGGTTGGTTACCTAAACTGGAATCTGACGCAGACCTAATGCGTGAGATGGTTTCAATTCCAATCGGAAAAGATTTGGCTGTAGAGTTCTATCGTGAACATGTTGCCAAATACAAAACCAATACTGGTCTTGTAAAGATCAATGAGAAAATGCTTGAACGCATTGTGGCTATTCACAATAGCTACGAAATGGGCAACAATGCATATCGTGTTTATAACACGCTAACGCATATGTCAACTCACGTTGATAAAGCTCGCGGTGAAAGCGATGATGGTCGCAAACGTCTTCGCATTGAGCAAGACATTGAAGCTGTTATTCGCGGTCCTTTTGCTGAATTGCTTGCACATTAATTAAACCGGAAAGCCGTGACATTGTTGCGGCTTTCCCCACTTTAAAGGAAAAGACAATGGCTCCATACATTTTACATTGGAAGTTTGAAAGCGGAAATGCCTATTGGAAAACATTTGAATCCATGTGGGAAATGCACCACTTTATTGATAGCTGTGGCCTTTATAGCCATCCTTATATCGTTAGCGTGGAGATGAAAGAAAATGAAGGGTGATAATCCACAAGACTTAGCACAAAGACGCAAGCAATTAAAGCGCATAGAAATATGGCTTGCCGCTTTCATAAAGAAAGCATATCCACATCCTTTTAATATTGCAGGAATAACTAATGACGTTAGATGAATCTATGGGTTGTTTTATTGGTGGTGCTATTGGTGATGCATTGGGAGGGCCTGTAGAGTTTAAAACTGGAGGCTCTTTCCCACTTGTTACTGAAATGATTGGTGGTGGTGCTTTTAATTTAGCTATTGGTGAATGGACAGACGATACAGCAATGGCGATATGCATTGCTGACGCTTATATCAAATCACGGCGATTTAATTCTTCTGCTATTGTACACAATTTCCAATTGTGGTTGGATAATGGAAGCTTTGGAACTAGAGATCATTGTTTTGATGTAGGCGTTACTACGCACAATAGTTTGTTTAATGCAACCGAAAGGCGTCCTTATGCCGGGGAGAATGTCAAAGATGCTTCTGGTAATGGTTCTATTATGCGTTCCGCACCTATTGCCATATTCAATTGGAGAAATCCTTATGACGCGGTTGCTGATGGTATTGCATGCTCTTTAATCACTCATGGTAATACTGACACAATTCGTTACATGACAGCATGGATGGCAGAATTGTTAGAAGGAAAGCAAATAGAACAATTCTATCGGCTTCGCCCATATAACTTTAGGCAAGAGAACGGAAAGGGTTCTATTATGTATGCATACAATAGAGCATGGGATTGTGTTTTGTCTACAAGTTCTTTTGAAGAAGCTGTTGTCAAAGCCGTTAATTTTGGTGATGACGCTGATACCGTTGGTGCTGTTACAGGCATTCTTGCTGGTAGAATATATGGATACAAAAACATTCCACAACGCTGGCTTGATAAACTATTTCAGCTAAAATATCTAGAGAGGATTACTCGCATTTTACATTCTATAGGACATCTATGAATCAACTTAAAGACAATAAAGGAAACACTTGGAATCCTTATGTATTAGGCTATGAATCAGAAGGAATGCATTTTGGTATTGTTTTTTATGCAATATCAAAAGAGCATGCCTCATTGGTTTTGGAAGACATCAAAGACACAGGACAATTAGTGGGTGAAATTAAAAAGCGCCCAATCGAAGATGATAGTTCTGCGTTATGAAAGTGTCTAGACTTATTACTAATTACCTACTTTCTGATACATATAAAAATCTTTCTCCTAAGACTCAAAATGATTATGTATTTTATTTATCTAAATGGTATTCACCAGAACTTTTAGATAGAGCAATATCCACAATCAAAACATCTGAGTGGCAAAGTCTTTATGATGATTTGTGTATAAACACACCATCATTGGCAATACACACTTTGGCTACATGGAGAACGGTTTTTAGATATGCTGTTGGTAAAGGCTATTTAAAAACTAACACTTTGAGAGAAGTCGTTAGGAAGCCCTACAAGCGTCGATCAGTATGTTGGACTAGGGAAGATATTAGCAAGTTCTTAAACGTCGCCTATAGCCGGTTTGAGGGCCGTTCTATAGGGCTTATGGTACAGATGGCTCATGAGTGGGGACAAAGAGTTGGGGATTTGAGAGTTTTGCAGTGGGATAATTATTGTCTACAAACAGGAGTGGTTACAATACCCAAAACAAAAAGAAAAGAAGCAACAACCATACCATCAAGTAAGCAATTGATGGAAATGCTTAGTAAACAATATGAAGACTACGGATGGCAAAAATATGTAGTACCATCTGCTAAACCTGACAAAGAAGGAGGTTTATTACCTTATACAGCCGTTCGCATCTCTCAAATTGCAAATAAAATAAAGGAAGCCGCTGGTGTTGCGCCAGAACTACAGATTTCAGATTTAAAGCGCACTGCCTTGACAGAGATGCTAGAGTACGGAATCCCGCTACACAATATCATGTCAATAACAGGACATTCTAGTCCTTACGCATTAAATCCTTATATTAAACATTCATTAGCATTGTCATCAGAAGCAATGCGAATGAGAAAATTAATTGAATAATTTTATGTTTATACAAACGCATCAACCTTGTAGTCATTGCGGCTCTAGCGATGGTAGAGCCATTAATACTGATGGAAGTAGTAAATGTTTTGTTTGCAACGTATTTACTATTGGAAATTCAGAAGCTGTTCAACAACCTAATAGGAAAAAACCTATGTCAGCATTACGTTATGAGAAAGGTATTTCAGTTTCAATTGCTGATCGCAGAATAACAAAAGCATCAGCAGAACGCTATGGTGTTGTAAGAGAAAACAACGCATACATTTTTCCTTATTACAATAACAGCAATGCCATTGTCGCTGTAAAGTATCGGGAAATTGCAGAAAAGAAATTCACTATTGATGGTGAATGGGCAGATGGTTTATTGTTTGGTCAACAATTGTTTCCCGCTGGTGGAAAATACATCACCATTGTAGAAGGTGAGATGGATGCATTGGCATGCTTTCAAATGACAGGAAGCAAATATCCTTGTGTTTCTATTCGCAATGGTGTTGCATCAGCAATTAAAGACTGCAAGAAACAATACGAATATCTTAACAGCTTTGAAACCATTGTTGTTTGTTTCGATGGTGATGAGGTAGGTATTAAAGCTTCAAGAGAAGTTGCTGAATTGTTCGGAAGCAAAGCAAAAGTATTTAAACACCTGCCGGAGTATAAAGATGCATCCGATTGGCTCAAGGATAGTAAAGAAGCTTCGTTCGTCCAGCGTTGGTGGAGTAGTGAGCAATATGTTCCTGATGGTATCGTGTGTGGCAGTAGCCTATGGGATGCTATTGCTAAGCCGGTGGCTCCAGCAGATTGTCTATATCCTTGGGTTGGATTGAATAACCTGACATACGGCATTCGCAAGGGTGAATTGGTTTGTGTTACCGCTGGTTCTGGATTGGGTAAGAGTCAAACATTGAAAGAAATTGTTTGGCATTTGCTTCAGCATACAGAAGATAAGATTGGCTTGATGTTTCTTGAGGAGAGCGTAAAGAAAACATCTTTGTCTTTAATGTCACTGGCGGCTAACATGCCATTGCATCTACCAGATGTTGTTGTCAATGATGAAGAAAAGCGTAATGCTTTTGATGTTACATTAGGAACAGATAGAATTTATTTGTTTGACCACTTTGGTAGTACATCAATTGATAACATCATTAGTCGTGTTCGTTACATGGCAAAAGCCCTTGATTGTAAATATGTATTTGTCGATCATATTTCAATCATCATCTCTGCTCAAGAGAACGGAGATGAGCGTAAAGCAATTGATGAGATCATGACTAAGCTTCGTATGTTGGTACAAGAGACTAACATTGCTCTCATTATTGTTTCCCATTTAAAGCGTCCAGCAGACAAGGGGCATGAAGAAGGTGCAGTTACGTCATTGGCTCAATTGCGTGGTAGCGGTTCCATTGCTCAGCTATCTGATATGGTTATTGGTTTGGAACGGAATGGTCAAGCACCTGATGAACAAACACGCAATCTCACGCATGTCAGAGTATTGAAGAATAGATATAGCGGAACCACTGGACCCGCATGCCAATTGCTTTACAATAAACACACAGGGAGAATGCTGGAATATATTGAGGAAGAACCCGCTCTTTGATTTAGTTTTTTAAACCCTTTTCTATAGAGATCAGTAGATGATATTCTTAGATATTGAAACAAACCTCGCCCATGACAAGATTTGGCTTTGCGTCACTTATGACTCCCGCAAAGACAAACTTATGCGTTGGCTTTCCCCTACTGGATTACAGGAATACCTAAATGATGTATCAGTGTGCGGGCATAATATTATTGGGTTCGATGCTCCTGTTCTTAGTCGTGTGTGGAATGTCACCATTCCAGATGAACTTTTGGTTGACACTCTTGTCATGGCTAGGCTTTATAAGCCTGACATTGATTCCATCATGGTGGATGGAAAACAAGAAAAGCATTCGTTAGCAGGATGGGGTGCTAGACTTGGGCATGCTAAAGGAAACTTCACTGATTTCGATAGCGGCTTTAGCGAAGAGATGTACACTTATTGTGTGCAAGACGTAAACGTCACTTACGAACTATTCAATCATCTCCAAGTTGAGATGAAGAAGTTTGCCCAACAAAGTATTAATTGGGAACATGACGTTGCAGTCATCTGCAATAGGATGCAAAACAATGGGTTTGCTTTTGATGAGCAGAAAGCCATGACATTGCAAGCACAATTGTCTGGGCGCATGGCTGACATTGAAAACAAAATGCAAGAGGTATTCCCTCCCATTGTTGAGCAACGTATTTCAGAGAAGACTGGCAAGCCTTTGAAGGACAAAACCACTGTCTTTAACCCCGGTAGTCGCCAACAGATTGCGGATCGCCTACAGGGGCTGGGAGTAGTGTTTTCAAAGCATACTGAGAAGGGTTCCATCATTGTCGATGAAGCAGTGTTAGAGACAATTGATTTGCCAGAAGCAAAGCTAGTGTCTGAATATCTTATGCTTCAGAAACGTGTTGCTCAAATCAATAGCTGGCTTGAATTGGTTGGTAAAGACGGTCGCATTCATGGACGCATTATTACTAATGGTGCTGTTACAGGACGCTGTAGTCACCATAGCCCCAATCTAGCTCAAGTACCCGCTGTTGGTAGTCCTTATGGAGCAGAATGCCGTGAAATGTTTATTGTCCCCAAAAGAAAAAGTCTTGTTGGTGTTGACTTGTCTGGTATTGAGCTTCGATGTCTTTCTCATTATATGCAGGATCGTGATTGGCAGTTAGAGCTTTTAACTGGCGACATTCATTGGCGTAATGCTCAGAGCTTTGGTCTTATCCCTAAAGGCACTGTCAAGGATGAGCATAACAGCGAGCATAAGAAAGCTAGGAACATCACCAAGACTTTGACATATGCCATGCTATATGGCGCTGGCCCTGCAAAGATTGCATCTACTATTGGTGTAACCACTGGGAAAGCAAGGACACTAATCGACAACTTCCTTACCAATACACCAGCATTGGTCAAGCTTAAGTCTAAGATTGCATCCACTATAGAAAAGAACGGTACATTGCCGGGGCTTGACGGTAGGCAATTGTGGATAAGAAGCCAGCATGCGGCGTTGAATACTTTGCTTCAATCAGCAGGAGCTATTATTGCCAAACAGTGGCTCATAAAAGCAACACTGTTGTTGAAGGTTAAAGGTATCGATGCTAAACTTGTGGCTTTCGTACATGACGAAACGCAGTGGGAAGTTTCTGAAGCTGATGCTGATGAGGCTATGCAAACAATCATCCATGCGGCAAGTCTAGCGGGGAATACTTTACAATTTCGTTGTCCAGTTGAAGCGGAAGGGAAGATTGGTAACAACTGGCGTGAATGTCACTGACGTAACTAGTGAATTTTCTTTTAACCTTGTGGAGTTTATTATGTCTAACGACAAACAGCGTGTGAAAATTGCTTGTGATATTTTTTGGGCACAATTGAGCAAGCCTAACGAAATGTCAGGTAAGTATCAGGTTAACCTTTGCAATCTTTCTGAAGCTGCTGTTGCGGCATTGGAAGGGATGGGCGTTAGTGTTTCTAGCCGTGAAGACAAAGCAGAGATGGGTAATTACGTTACCTGTAAGTCTGCCAATCCTATCCGCGCTTATGATGCTGATGGTATTGAAATTACTGGCAACATTGGTAACAATAGCAAAGGTAGGGCAGTTGTTTCTAGTTACGAATGGAAGTATAAAAACAAGAAAGGAGTTAGCCCCTCTCTTGTTAAGCTTGTCGTAACTGAATTGATTGAGTACGGTGTTGAAGCCGTTGAAGATGAAGAGGTGGTATTGTGAATGATGAATTGTTTAAGTTTGAATTGACCGAAGCTCAAGTTGTTTTGATCTTAGCTGGCTTGTCTAAACTTCCTCTTGAACAATCTTTTGATTTGTTTTCCGCTATTCGCGGTGCGGCAATTCAAAAGCAACAAAGTAAAAATGCACCCAAACCAATGGGTGAATTGTTTGATGAAGAGGAATCTAAAATAGGAATGACTGAATAATGATCGCTCTTCTGGACTCCGATATAATTGCATATCGAATTTCCTTTGCATGCAAAGATGATGATTTGGTAACAGCCCTTTCAACTTTGGATGTATACATTGCAGATATTCTTTTATTAGGAGTTCCAGAAGTAACAGATTTTAAGTTGTTCTTAACAGGTAAAGGCAATTTCCGAAAAGAGATTGCCGTTACCGCTGAATACAAAGGCAATAGAAAAGATATTGAAAAACCCCATCACCTTGAAGCAATTAGATCTTTTTTAATTGAACATTGGGGAGCAATAGTTTCTATTGGACAAGAAGCAGATGATGACATAGCTATAGCTGCTACCACTATTGGTGAAGAAGGTTGTGTCATTGTTTCTTTAGATAAAGATTTAGATCAAATATCTGGTCATCATTACAACTTTGTAAAGAAGACTAAATATTATATAGATAAACCAACCGCTGTATTAAATTTCTATAAACAAATATTAACTGGTGATACAGCAGATAATATTATAGGTATTAAAGGTATTGGTCCAGCTAAAGCCGCAAAGCTATTAGCAGATTGTACTAATGAAAAAGAATTGTATCAGGCGTGTATTGATGCATATGAAGGTGACATAAATCGTGTGCATGAAAATGCACAACTACTTTATCTACTAAGAAAGGAAAATGAAAAATGGACCAACCCACTTTGAAGACAGAACCCAATGACGTATGTATTGTGTTACGTCCTACTAATTATAGTGATAATTGGGATGGGGAATTTGAGGTGATCATTGGAACAGTAGAAAATAAAATGTCTGAAGAAGACGCAGATAGTCTTCTCAATACAGCCATGCTTATGGCAACTGTTATTCCTTTAATGGACTCAGATGAGCGAGCCGCTAAAATTATTGAACGCTTCTTTCATAAGTTTTATGAAGAAAGCGAGAATGTCGAATTTGGTTATGATGAACCAACTAAACTAACCCAACGCACTAAAACTGTAGGGGGTAAACATTGAATATTGAAGAGACACTAAAAGATAGGGGATCTCTTTATGGTAATTACGAAACCCTTGCTACTACAGCACAACAATTAAAAGACGTTGTGCGAATGGGTGCGAATTATGATAGTTTGTCGATGCCAATGAAAGAAAGTGTTGATATGATTTGTCACAAGATTGCTCGCATTGTGAATGGAGGCCAGCCGCAAGAGATTGATCATTGGCATGACATAGCTGGTTATGCGAAGCTTGTTGAAGATATTCTTTATTAAAGGAAACTAAATGATTACTATTACTACTGAATTGGAAATTGCTATTCCTAAGTCTGAAATTCCTGCTGGCTTGCTTGCAGATGAAGAAGTGTTACATGAAGCTATAGTGGAAGCTTTGTCACAAGCTTTTGCTGGTTTGGGCGCAACCGACGATGATGTAGTAATTACATATCTTGACATCGAAGGTTTGCATGACGAAGAAGACTAGAAATAGTGGTCAATGGACTGAAGCAAGGTGGAGAAGCTTTATTGTCTCTGCCTTGCGAATGGCATCAAGACGCTGGCCTGTAAAGTTTGATGTATTGAAGAAGGCTAGTGTTGGAAGGAAAGTTAATCCAAAAACAGGAAAGCTTGCACTACATTATCAATGCGCTAAATGTACAAAAACATTTGTTGGATTGGACGTACAAGTAGACCATATCATTCCTGTTGTAGGTAAAGAGGGATTCGTTAGTTGGGACGAATATGTAGAGCGTATGTTCTGTGAAGCTAATAACTTCCAGATTTTGTGCAAGCCGTGTCATAAATTAAAAACTGATACGGAAAAACTTAGGAGAAAGAAAAATGGTTGATGGAAAAATTGAACTTGTAACTTTGATTGAACACGAGGATGGTAGCGCCACTTGTTCATTCACCTGTAATGATGAAGCTCGCGCTGGCCTTACCAAAGTTGGTCTTATTTCTTTACTTAAAAGTGCTTGTCCTAACAAAGGACTAACTGACGAAGAAATTGATGAAATTGTTGTCAATGTTCTTCAGCAGACGTATGAGCGTTGTATTGAACTTCCTGTTGTAGATGGTTATAAACATCCAGAAGATGTAGAAATTGATGACGCTGTTGCGTCAGCATGCTACACTTTGCTTTACTACTTCATGCCTCACTCAGAAGCTGAACAATACTTTACTCAGTTGTTCGCAGAAGATGAAGAAGAGCTTCCAGAAGAGAATCAACTACAGGAAAACAATGTCTAAAGTTAAATTGATTTGGGCAACCCCGGATGCTGAAAATCTTATTGCTTATATGGCAAGGGTTTCTAATCCGGGGAACCAAGACAATAAAGACACTGCTCCTAAACTCCTAAAGTATTTGATTGACAACAAACATTGGTCACCTTTCGAGATGGTCAATGTTTGTATGGAGATTGAGACTACCCGCGACATTGCTAGACAAATGTTGCGGCATAGGAGTTTTAGCTTCCAAGAGTTTAGTCAACGCTATGCAATTGCAAGCGAGTCAGAGTTTTCTCAACCTCGCTTGCAAGATTGGAAGAATAGACAAAACTCTATTGAAGTGGAAGACAGGGAACTCCATCGTTATTGGTGGAGCCTACAACAGACGGTGCTGTCCACTTCGCTAGACGCTTATCATCAGGCACTAGATAATGGCATTGCAAAAGAAGTTGCTAGGAAGGTGTTGCCAGAAGGTATAATGTTGTCTAGGCTTTATATGAATGGTACACTTCGTAGTTGGCTTCATTACCTCGATGTTAGATGCGACAAGGCAACGCAGAAAGAACATAGGGATGTTGCTGATAAATGCAAGGTTGTTATTGAAAGTCTCTTCCCTTCTTTGTTTAAGGAATAAAATAGTGGACACTACTAACTGGAAATTCTGTTCAGAAGATTCTGAAGGTAATATTTTTAATGCGTCTATCAATCTACCATTTGATGCTGGATGGTCTGATGTTCTTGAACGATTTGTTTTGTTTTTGTCAACGGTTTATGGCTACGATATTTCTGGAAAGATGCAACAGGAGCCGATCACTCCCTTTACACAAAAATAATAAACGCATATACCAACCAACCTCAAAGGGGAAAGACTTTTCTTTCCTCTTTTTTTATCTCTGGAGATTTCATGAATATTGATTACACACGCGATGCTTTGTTTGATAAGTTGGGTATGCAGAGGCTTAAAGAAAGCTACATGCGAGATGACGAGACAAGTCCCCAAGAAAGGTTTGCGTTTGTTTCTAAAATGTTTTCTTCTTCAAACGAACATGCACAGAGGCTTTATGACTATAGCAGCAAACATTGGCTCTCTTATTCTACTCCTATCCTTAGTTTTGGTAGGTCTAAGCGCGGTCTTCCCATTTCATGTTTTCTCAATTATATCGACGATAGTGCCGAAGGATTGGTGGACAACCTATCTGAAACCAATTGGCTTAGTATGTTTGGCGGTGGCGTTGGTGTCCACGTTGGTATTCGTAATAGTGATGACAAATCCACTGGAGTAATGCCACATTTAAAAATTTATGACGCTTCGTCATTGGCATATCGTCAAGGAAGAACCCGTCGCGGATCTTATGCCGCTTATCTGGATATCAGTCACCCTGACATCATTTCTTTTTTGGAAATGAGAAAGCCCACTGGTGATCAAAACATTCGTACACCAAATCTTCATCATGGAATTAATCTTTCTGATGACTTCATGAAGCTTATTGAAGCATGCATGAAAGATGAAAATACTAATGATGATTGGGAACTAAGGAACCCTGCCACTGGAAAGGTAGTGGAAGTTGTCTCTGCTAAATATCTATGGCAGAAAATCCTTGAACTCCGTATGCAAACCGGGGAACCCTATCTCATCTTCATTGATACGGCAAATAAGAAATTGCCTTATTGGTTGCAAATGGAAAGCCTTGCCATCAATGGTAGCAATCTCTGTACTGAAATCTTTTTACCTACAAATGAAGAGCGTACAGCAGTGTGCTGTCTTTCCTCGCTCAATCTGGAATATTACGAAGATTGGAAAGACAATGATCTGTTCATTCTAGATGTAATGGAAATGCTGGACAATGTATTGCAATATTTTATTGACAATGCACCTGACACTATTAGTAGAGCTAAGTTTTCGGCAATGCGTGAGCGAGACATTGGCATTGGTGCTTTAGGTTTTCATGCTTATTTGCAAAAGAAAGGCGTAGCATTTGACAGTGTGTTGGCTAAGATTATGAACAAAGAAATCTTTAAGCA